>Ga0129336_10000244_pt1 | contig 30247 bp, 26 predicted proteins | sample CPB6_02_DNA_FD_96878 | JGI IMG/M metagenome (GOLD analysis project Ga0129336, IMG submission 96878) | Freshwater to marine salinity gradient microbial communities from Chesapeake Bay, USA - CPBay_Sum_0.6_0.2_DNA | ecosystem: Environmental > Aquatic > Marine > Coastal | place: USA: Chesapeake...
AAAAAAAAAAGAGGCCCGAAGGCCTCTTGATTCCTAAGCTTGATTAGGCTCAGGCGACTGGGTTCTGGAAGATGAAACCAGCACCGCACTTGCCGTTCTCACCCATGCCGACGAGCTCGAAGCTACGCTCGACAAGGATGTCGCCGGTGAACACTCTGCGCTCGATGTTGAAGCGCTCAGGAGTGGAGATAGGATAACCACTCAGAGTGTAGGTGTAGGCGAAAGCGGGGTTACCATAGTTAGCGTCCAGGGCAGGCATGAAGCCGTCTGTGGAGGCGGAAGGATGGTAGAAGAGGATCGCGGTGTTGTTGTAGATGTTCTCCAGCGCACCGGTGGCCTCATTCAGCTTCAGGCGACGGGCTACGCGAATCTCGTCGAGTCCGAAGATCTGGGCAAGAGTCTTCTCATCGACAAGCACTCCACGCTGCATGAAGTCACGGATACGCTTGTTACGCTTGAGGGCGTTGAAAGCGTCAGGTGAGATCACCATCTTGTTGGGATACACACCGATCTGGCTGCGGACCTGCTCCTTGGCGTCGTCCATCAGCACTTCCACGTCAGCAGTTGGGCTGTTGAACTGATCAGCACCACCATTATAGGTGGCCAGGTTCAGCACGTTGTTGGTCTCGTACTGAGTGGTGTCGGTTACAGCGGTGGCAACCTGGATCTCCCAGGATTGCATCAGGCGGTTTGCGGCGTCCTTAGCAGCGAACTGACGAAGGTCGATTTGAGCAGCGCCGTTCTTGGCCTCAGCGGCGACCTCTTCGGCGATTTCCCAGCTGATCGCTTCCTGACGGAGAGCGAACGAACGGGTTCCGAATTGGTTCTGGATCTTCTGGATGTTAGTTCCAGGAGCGCGGAGGAAGGACTGAGCCGCGAAAGCTTCCTTACCGAATACCAGGGTACGACCGGCGCGAGTATTCATAGATACCGCAGGAGCGAAGAAGGTAGCTACACCCTCAGCGTTCTTATACCCTTGAGCTAGTTGCGTAAGAATAGGGTCAATTACGCGTACCTGATCAAGATTCATCATGATTGTTAATCTCCTTTAGTACCTATTATCAAGCCAGAGCCGCGCCAGCTTCGTTACCGAGCTTGACACGAACATAAGCAGTCTCACCTGCGCCGGTTGTAGCGGCGTCGAGGGCACGACCGAGGACGATCTTGCCGGTTCCAGCAGCGCCTGTTACGGCTTGGCCAGAAGCGTTAGCGAAGATCGGTGAGTCGACGACGATGGTCTGGGAAGCAGCTACCTGAACGATAACGATTCCAGTCGTCACGATTGAAGCCAGGCCCTGATAGGGGAATACGCCAGGCTTGTAAGGTGTGGTGGAAGGATTCAGTTGACCTTCGTACACCAGGGTCGAACCGTCATCCACTTGGTAGCCGTTGGCGTTCAGTTCGCCTTGGCCGTAGATACGGTATACATTCACGCCAGCGGCATAACCGTTGGCTGAGGGATACGCGCCGGTGCGCGTAACAAAACGATGAGCCTCGACACCGTTGGTGAGAGCTGTGCTGTCGGTAACAGTTACAGTCTCAACATACTGGTGGTCAAAGGACATGTAACGTGGGTCTTTAGCCATGTGTTAGATCTCCTTATTAGTTGGATAGGACGGCCTTCAGAGCAACGGTGTACTCAACGCCTTTCTCTTCCGCGTATTCCAGCGCCTGAGCGTGGAGATCCGTGGTTGAGGGGTCGTAGACGTACCCATCGGCCGAAGGTGTTGGCTGTTTTCTGCTCTTAGGAGCAGATGCGGGTGTTGCGAACTCTTCAAAGCTTACCATGGAAGGCAGGTTGCCCAGGATACCCTTGAAGAAGTCGAATTGGGAGGCTTTGCCTGTCTCGGAGAAGTTCACCGAGTTCTTATTGTTGAGAGTCTCCATGAATCTCACCAGGTCAGTCTTGGCGACGATCTGCTGAGTCAGTTTACCCTCACCGTAGAGAGTCTCACAGAAATCAGAGATTTCCTTCTCTCTCATCAGTTTCTTTTGTCTGGCAAGTTCCTCTTCCAGTTCGGCTACCCGGGCTTGAAGGTCATTCTGTCCCTGAACTCCCATAGCGGATTCGCTATGATCCAGAGTTCCTGTAGCCTCTTCAGATGCGGTCTCTTCAGACATGTCGCTCTTCTTCATCATCTCTGCGTTCTTCTTCTCATCCTCGTCCTCTTCGTAATCCTTGCATCCTTCGCCGTTATCGGCTACTTCCTCTTCTTCTTCCTTTTTCTCTTCGGTCTCCTCTTCAGCGTAGACCTGCTCTCCTTTGGGTTCCTCAGCTCCTTTCACATCTTCGGAGGTAGGATGCTCGGCTTCGGATGGCTTTTCGCCCTCCTTCACGGCTTCGCCCATATCCTCGGAATCTTCCTTCTCTTCTTTGTCCTCGTCATCTTTACCCTCTTTCTTAGCCTCAATAGCTTTCTTGAGACCTTCGGGCATCTCACCGTAGGACATTCCCTCACCTTCCATCATGGAAGCAGCATCAGTTTTTAGAGCTAGAGCCTTAATTAGCTCTTCGATTTCGTACTCAGAGGCGAGTTGGGCGATCTTCTGATCATCACCCTCCATGTCACCGGAGATATCCTCGGTGTCCATGCCAGGACCCTCATCGCCCTCTCCAGAAGGCTCCTCGGGGGCTTCGCCACCCATGTCGTCTCCGGCGTCATCGGCTGGAGCAGCGGCGTCATCACCACCCTCTTCAGGGGCATCTCCTCCCATGTCATCTCCGCCATCCTCAAGACCGAGATCATCGGACGAGTCGTCGGCCATGCTCATTTCGGGAGCTTCAGCTTCCATGTCTGATTCCATACCGTACTCCATGTCGTACTCGGCAGGAGCACCGGTCTCGGAGATCTGATTACCGCTATCGTCGTATACATTGGCTTTGGCCTTATCGCCGCCACCGCCGATATTGATATTAACGGTCATTCCTCCACCCTCAGTGTGCTCAACTGTTGAGCTAACCGAAGCGGGAGTTTCTGGTTTGGTTTTCTTCCTAGCCATAGTTTGATTTTTTCCTAAATGTTCTTTAAACGAAATAGAAGACTCCCCTTCGGAGGGGGTAATTGTTATCGTTTTTTGCTCGGATAACTCCGAAAAAGCAGTAAGTCCCTTTACGGCCGGAATTGAAACTAAACCAAGATGACGTAGGGAGAGTTTCCCAGGAGTAGGATTTGTCTCAGCTTCGGGGAGGTAGAAGGAGCTACTAACCTTTTTGAACACCCCATCTTTGATGAGTTGTTCGGCCTTGGGGGTAAGTTCTACCTTACCCCAAAGCTCTTTGCCCTTTCTCCAGACCTTACGTACCCACCCGAGAGCAGGAGTGTCGTCCTGCTGATCGTGGCCAATAATCAGAGGGGCTTCGTGGTGAATGGGGTCATAAGACCCCACCACCTGATCCAAATCGCTTTCCGTAAATACGAGCTTCTGGCCCGTAGAGGAGATCTGAGGGCCCGCTCTGAACATCTCGATAAACACGACCTTTTTAGGTTGTGCTTCCGAGAGAGGTTCTTTACGATTGAGTACGTGTTCTTTCATCTATCAGAATACGTTGGTTGTGTTGAGAAGAGTGCTAAATCTCTCCTCATTTCTGGAGAAGGAATCGCTCAGTTGAGCTACCTGACCAGCGGGCGTTCTGACGATGGTCACAAGCAGACGCTCAAGAGTTGGGCTTGTAGCCACGTACACGTCGAGTCTTACAGTGCCGTTTTCGAGGTCCGTTGCGTTATTGTTTGCCGATGAACAAACAACCAGATACGCTTGCTCAGGCCTGGATCCGAATAGCGCTCCCTGACGGAAGAACTGACCACAGATCTGAGAAGCAATGGACTTCACTCTGGCGTACACAGTTCCTGCGGAATCGATCTGCTCGAAGAGAACGTCGTCGAAGCTGCGTCCCATAACGTCAATAAGGACATTAAGGATGGCACGTGTGTTTACAAACTTAAACAGAGGGTTGGAGGAGAGAGTTCTCGCGCCCCATGCCACGATTCCTCTGTTAGGAAGCGAGCGGATAGGGTTCAGTCCCAGAGTATAAGTAACTTCTTGCTGCTGAGCTGAGATGTCGAACTTGAGTCCGATGGCTCCGCGCAGAGGATAACGAGCTCCTGCAGGAGGCTGCTGGAAGCCCTCGTTGATGTACCTGGAGCAGGCGATACCGGCAATAAAGCCCGAAGGAGCAACATAGCGGTCGTCCAGGTTCTTGATGTATGGAGCGTAGTAAGCGGCGTGGCCGAAAGGAACACCGACAGTGCTCTTAATCAGATCCAGTTCGTCCTGAACACGCACCAGAGAGGTCTCGTCGGCGCCACAGTCGATGAGCGCGATGTGCTGGGTTCCTGTGATACCTTCCGTGACTCCGATCTTGCCTTCAGCAGCTCTGACGAGTGTCTGAGTGATCTTCAAGCGTTCCTGACGGGCTTCGGATTGGCTAGCAAAGTCACCGACTCCGGCCTCGTAGGCAAGCACGGTGTAGGCTTCGGGAGCGAAGAGGAAACCAGGGGCTAATGCTCTCGATTCCATTCCCTGCTCGATGGCGTAGACAAAGTCATTGGCCTTGGCGCTCGAGGTCAGCTTATACGACTCGTAGGAGGAGCTCTGCTCTACGGAGGGGAGTTTAACAACGTTGGGGTCGATCGCTCCGCTTCTGTTCACTCCGGGATACACTGGTGAACTGATTCCGTTCTTCGAGGTGATTCTGATCTTCAGAACGTAATCGTGCGAGTAGAATCCGTTAGCGGCGGCTTTCTCCGCGGCTGTTGGGGTTCCTGTCAACTCAGTGAGCTCTGGACGGATGTAAGGAGCACCGGCTTCGGAGATGAGTTCGCCATTAGTATCGAGACCGTTGTTTGGAACGTACTTGGTGGCGCTAATTCTTCCGCTTGTGGTATCGGAGTCTAGAGTTCCGGCTTCTACCGTGTAGTAGGAATCCAGATCTTTCTCGGCGAGAATCGCTTCGATCGCGGTCTTGAGCTTTGTGGTCAGTTCTGCAGGATCAGCACCGTCGATGATAATCGCCCTATTCTCCCCGGCAACATTCACGTAGAATACCTGAACCGAGTCGGGAAGGTATCCTGTGCGGGTTGTGGGATCGCCACTAGGTACAATCGCTGCGCTGGAGCCGTTGACAAGCTTAGCAAAAGCTGTAGTGGCCAGATCGTATTGCCAATAGGCAGCGTCAGCATTGGCCCACTTGGAAGTGTTGGTGCTGGTGTCTACTGAGATGGCGATGTACTTATCGTCGGGGATGGCCGAAGCGGCAGTGTAGAATCCCTGGTCAATGAGGAATTCTTTAATGATCTGAGACTGCTGAGTGGCTACGTTGTAGCTCTTAGTGGCCGCAAAGGAACTGAGTTGGCCTCCGGAGATATGCAGAATTGCCTGCTTGTTAGTCTGGTCTCTGGACACACACCTGAAATTGATGTCCTTAATAGAGGAGTACAGAGTAACAACGCCGGCCTGAGCAAGCAGGTCGAGTTGCTGGGCATACTCACTATTGGAGAACTTATAGGCGTAAAGTTTCTGTACCTCAGGAAGGTCTCTGGAGTCCTTGGAGAAGATTCTGAACTTGCCTGCCAGAGCCTCAGCTGCGTCCTGCTCGATGCGATAGAAGTCGGCGAAGTTATCGCCATTACCGGAGAGGTACGTGTAGATATCTCTGGCGTTATCGATCTGATCTAAGGCAGTAGTTGTGATTACACGAATCTCAACTCCGTCCGCATCGTCGATTCCGATGGGAGTACCAAAATACCGACCATTTACCTTGATCGCAAAGGCATTGTAGGTCGTTCCGGCGGTCGACGCACCAATATTGATTACAGTCTCCGGTGTTGGTGTAACTCTGGTGAAGTAGAGAATACCATTAACGCCAACGTTATCGAAGAAGGCCTTTACGCTATCGTATGTAGCCAGGGCTCCTTTGTTACCGACAGGAGGCTTTCCTCCGATTCTGCTGAGAAAATCATCAACTGATCCGATCTGAGTCGGAACGTAGGGTTGAAGATCGGAATAGGCGCTAATAGCATCTTCCTTGTAGTAATCCTCAGTGGGGGTAGTACCGAAGATATATCCCACCGCGTGAGTTGCGATAGGTTGTGGAAGAGAGCCTGTCGAGGTTTGTGTTACGAAGACTCCCGGCCGATTCAATGTCGCAGCATTGATTCTGATTGGATTGGCCATAAATTTTTGAAGACACCATATCTTTCAATATAGCCCTTAAACAAACGGTGGGTTTTAACTTGTTTAGTCGGTTTCGTCCATCTTGTAGAGCTGGAATAATTCATTCATCAGCCAGTCCGGGCAGGATACCGCTCCGCACCTCCTAAACTCTAAAATTCTCATCGACTTCCTTAGAATCTTATTAAAATCCGGCGTATCTACATATCGCGAATTTACGCTTACAAACCCCTTGAGATCCGACACATCCCTCCTAAGGCAGATGGAGCATAGTATGAGGATGAGTTTTAGTCTTTCCGAATCTGTCATCAGGGATTGTTATTGATGGCCTCTAGAGCCTGCTGGTGTATCTGTACCATGACCACAAACTTGCTCATGGGGACCTCTTCCATGTCGGATAGTCCGCTAAAGGATCCGTTCTGTATCCCGAAGCATCTCCTAAGCCACTCGTGCTTAGTCATGTAATTGCATAGTATATTCTCTTTTACGATCTCGAAGACTTTAGCGATGTCACGATAAGTAAGGTTTCTAAGATCGAACTTTCTCACACACAGTCTAGATAGAATACTGATAATCCCATCTACATCGACCTCTTTTGGCTGATCATTATCTCCCTTCATGATGAAGTCCAGGAATTCCAGATCGGCGCCCTTTATATCTCTGAAGTGTAACTCCCGTAATTTAGAATCGATAACCGTGATGGTATAATCGCTATTCCGTTTCACGGATAGAGTCATTACTTCCTACTTTCCTCTACATCGTCGATTTCTTCCATCCCCAGCAGCTCGTTGATTGCACCACCGAGCAACTTAAGCTGCTTTGCTGTTAGCCTCTTAGCATCCTTCAGGGAGAGTTTGCGCTTACCCTCGTCCGGTGCGTGGAGAATGCAGATCGTCTGCAGTGTTGCCTCTACTTCCCCGATGTTCTTATTCTCGGAAATTTTCGAGATCTCGATCAGATCATTAGCTGAGGGCTCTTTAAGAGTGAGGAATTTACCAGGAGACACCTCAACGGAGATCACCTCGGGATCCCCGAAGTCAAAGAGATCGTCATCCGCTTCCACAATGCTCGCTGAAGAGGACGATTCCCTTGTCATTTTACTTACTGCCATGGGAGGGATTGTTATGTGTCCCACTCTTTAAACCCCTTTGTTTAAAATTATCTATAGAAGGAGAGAGGTCCATGGCTGTTAACCGAAATCCTCACGAGGAGTGGGAGGAGCTCAGATCCAGCTCTGACTACAGGACTACGGACACCCAGATCACCTCTCTGGTCCGACAGCAACTATCCCAGTCGGAGTATCTTAGAACATCCAACAGAGTCAATCCCGGACCTCTACGTAATTCTCGCGCTGCGTCAGCGGATTCCCAGCCCCAGATCCCGCACGCGGTGGGATCAGAGGATATGTGGGGGTGGCAGCAATGGACAGATGTTTCCGTAGCGGGATTGGCCGGCATCCCAGAGGCCCAGAATTTGCTCGAGGAGAAAAAGGATTCGGAGGTGCCCGGTAAGAATTATGAGCCCTACGGGGAGGTGGGAGGCGCTTCCGTTTAAGGTACTGCTGAAGGCAAAGCCATGGATAACCTCCCTAATCACGTAAGTAGGTCCGAGCACAGCAGTTGGAAGAAGTGGGCGGAAAAGCATTCCTCCAAACCTTCTCCGTCTAAGCTGGCCACGGGTCTAACCGAGTCGTATTGGGAGCAGCTCCCCACCCCGATGGATAAGAGCCCCTATCAGTCATGTAGCTCCTGCCGTAGAAATAGAATCAGATGAGTAACACTACGAGACGTAGATTATCCTCTCAGGAGACAGAGGAGATCCTGGAGGAGGAGCTGGTGGTTGCGCACGAGCCGGAACCAGAACCGGAATTAGATCCTACGCCCACCGGCCTGATCTTCCTCGGAGAGGAGGACAAAAGGCTTCTTAGAAAGGTCAACAATCACATCGTGAACAAATTGGGACTTGGAGGGACACGGTCTTTTAAAGTGTGATAGAATAAAGACAGATACAGACTCTTTTATGAAACCTAGGCTAATAGAGGCGTACATGGATATCGCGGAGAGATTCGCTCAGGTTTCAGAGTGTCAGAGACTTAAGGTGGGCGCTATAATCGTAAAAAATGGTTCTATTTTAGCTCATGGCTGGAACGGAACTCCTAGTGGGTTCAGGACCAATGTATGCGAGCTCGAAGACGGAACGACCTCGCCATTTGTTCTTCACGCCGAGCAAAACGTCCTTGTGAAGATGGCCAAGTCCACGGAATCCGTGGACGGAGCTGAGATCTTCTGCACTCACTCTCCGTGTCCCGAGTGTTCAAAATTATTGGCTCAAAGCGGGATTAAAAAAGTGTATTACAAGCATAGATACCGTATTACAGAGGGATTAGATGTTCTTCAGCAGCTTGGGGTAGATGTGGAGAGAGTAGCATGACTCTCAACTCCGACTCCGAGAAAAAAGCTCTTAAGGAGTCACTTAAGAACACTGTAGATCTACAGGAGACTCTAGGGTGCTTAGAAAAAGTCCTAGCTGATAGGACTCCTTTTGCTTTGTATGTAGCGACGGCAGACAGATCCGACTGCATGTGGATATTCGATCCCCAGACAGTGTATCAGATGATAGGGGGAAAAGGAAAATATATTCAGATATTCGATACTCTGTTCCCCACGGAAGAGGATAAGTCGGTAGGTGTTGTGTTCTTTATCCTTAAGAAAGTCGGTCCTATCTACTCAATCAGGGTGGACATCGAGCTTATAGACTCTATAATAGAAGAATTATACGATGAGATCTAGGGATTTTAGCGCGGCTATAATCTCATTGACTTTGGATTTTAGCTCGAGATTCTGATTACGTCTGTACCTGGTGTTGGGGGCGACAACTTTATTCGTCGGGATCACGGTCATGGAGGTACCTGGCGTCGCCGAATCAAACCCTGTCACTGTAAACTCCACCTCTTCGGGTATTCCAGGAGAAGGAGGCGATGTCATGGCCACAAACGTATCTCCTACGGAGAACTGAGTATCAAAAGCGGTACCAGTACCCGTGACATTAGCGTTATTGATCGCTATTGTACCGGAGTAGTAGAATGAGTTGAGGGCGGTGGGTATAGCTAGTATCTCCGGTGGATCCACCGAAGGTGTCTCTAGAGCTTTGATTCTCTGCTCTAAATTTGCTACAGTTACTACCGCGGAGGTAACTTTCTCCTCAAGAGATCTCTGAGTTAGAGAGAGCGTCTGCAGTTGCTGCTGTCCCTCACTTAGATTTTTCTGGAAATTCTGCTCTACTGTACTGATATCGTCCTCTACGAGCTGAAGAGCGGTTTCGAGATTCGATATAGAGACTGACGTGGCCTCCGATAAAGCAGCCTGGGCCGAAGCTATGGCCGTAGAGAAGATCTTCAGATCGCGAATCTTAGCGTAGGTCCTATCAGCAAACCTTACATTGACGATCCCGAGCTCCGTGGTTGGGTCTATAACCTCGGCTAAGCTTACACCTAGTTTCAGGCCACTCTTGGTTCCGGTGCCATCCTCGACAAACAAAGTCCCTTCGGATGTCAATCCGTCCTGAGCAAGTACCTCCCCTGTCGTGGAAAGCTCCTGTCTCGCGATGTTCAGCAGGCCCCCCGCGTAGTCCTCTATGAATCTGCTACGTAAATCAGCCATTTACTTTTCCGCTTATCAACTGCTATAGTAGTCTTTAATCAGAGAATCCTCAAGACTACTGGTGAAGAACGCGTACATATGGGGTGGAATAATACTCGGAGGAGGTGGGTTGTCCCACAGTACCAGCCAGTTATTACACACTAGCATTCTGATCTTTGACGCGATCCGCCTATTCGACCAGTCTATCTCATTGCCTCTCAGATCGAGTAGCGTCTCGTATTCCTTTCTGAACATCGAGAACTCCCTGTTCGATGAGGATGTGATGACAGGTCTAAAGTCCCTAAGAAGGCGCTCCTGGGACAGAGGTGTAAGAGCGCAGTTTCTAGCAAGAAGCGCTTTGATCGCTCGGTTATTACCCAAGTTCACTACCTCCAGCCCCGGACAGTTGGAGAGATTGAGAACTTCCAGGTTCGGGGAGTTGGCAATAAACACCGCCCTCATATTGAGATTTCCCTCAAGATTGAGGCGTTCCAGCGTACTTCTGGAGACGTTAAAGTTTGCATGAACCAACTTGTTCTTCTGAAGGTTCAGACGCTTAATCATAGGATCCACGAGAGTGTTGGTCTCCGCGTCTATCCAGTAATCCTCCCAGGTAAGTATGTCCTGGTTGGTTAATTTTAGCTCCTCTACCGGGGCCGTATTCTTTCTGTCTTTGGTTATCTCAAGAAGGTACGAGTCATTCATCTGCTTCATGAGGACGGAGAGGTTCTCCTCGTTGGAGTCTGGGCCTCTCCCAAAGTTAACGTAGTTAAAGTTACCTGGGGACTTAGGTCCGAATGATAACTCGCGGGATCCTTTGACAACCTTAAAAAAAGTCTGCACTCTGTGGCTCATTTTAGTCTGCCTCCTGACAGGGTTTTTGGACAGAAATCTAAGTGATATTCACCGTTATATGGAGGAGAGAATCTCTTGCACTTCATCACATTCATACAGATCTGATAGTAGAATGGAGAATCGAACGTGGCGCATGTAAATTCGCTATTTTTCTCTAAGTTCGCCTTAATAAACTCCACCACACCGAATTCCGTGTTTCCCAGCTCACTAAGCTCCGATCCCCCGTACTCTCGAGTGAATGGTTCAGAGAACAGGTTCTCCAGCACTGGCTCCCCCTTCCTCCCAATAGAAGTTCCGGGTGGAAGAAGATTGGTGAACGCCGGTGGGTCCTTAAAAGAAGATCCAGGTATCATCATGGAGCTGGGAACGTACTCGCTAAATGTTCCCAGAGGCCTGTCTACACTGACCCTAGATGGTGATGACCCCGGGATCTCCTGGTAGGTTTCCGGGAAGAGCGACTTGTTAAACCCCGTGACGCACCTCTCCTGCGACTCAGCGTACAGAGCCTCGCACTCGGAGCCCCCGAACCTCTGGCAGGATCGGACGGGATCGAAGACCTCGACTGCAGTTTTGCCGGATACGTAACTAGCACCTAGGACGTCCGTATTGATTGTGGGATCTCCATCGAGCTTTTTATAGATCTCTTTTACCACAGAAGGTTTTTGAGCTGGACGCTGGGAACTTACATCCTGCTCGTATTTTGTTGCTGGGGAGAACTTTTTCTGTAAAGCACGTAGGCGCTCTGGCTCTCTTACCTCATCGGAGGTAACAATTCCATTTGCCAACTGATTGGCTTCGGAGAACTTGATAAATCTGTTGATGAAGTTGATCGGCAGTTCGTCTACTATACCCAGCTCCATAACTTGGGATGAGTACTGAGAGATCTGCCTCGCCTGCTCAGGAGTGACAGAGTTTACCACGGGGACCCTGTTAGGCACTCTGGAGTTTCCAATTCCGGGCGACTCCACGATAGAGGCTGTGGACGCTATCGTTGTAAGTGACGGAATACTCTCCCCGGAGGAGATGGAAGAGATTATCTGGGGCATTGTCTCGTAGGATTTGTTCTGAGACAGAACCAGGGGCTCTAGAAGGTTGGAGATGCCGAATGACGACTCAAAGTTATAGTTGAGCTGGGCGTTAAATATTGTTTTGATAATCGATATGTACTTTATCAGCTCTTCGAGATTGACCACTAATTCTGGAAGCGCATAAAACTCATAGGATGTATCTACTTTAAAATTGTCCATCTGATACGAGTTTTTGTAGTTCCCGAGTTTGACACCTAGTCCGGCTAGCGTGGCGTACCTCAGGAAGGCTGTGAAGGACCCACCCGAGAACCCGTCGAGCACGTGCCCTAGCGTGGTGTTGGAGGAGGGGCCATTGAGTACGGAGAATAGTTCTTTAGGAGTGAGACCTTTAGCCCTATCGTAGAGACCCTCGAGTACCTTTGATGATTCAATCTGGCCAAGATTGTCGCCAATGACCTTCGTCCACTGCTTTAGAGCGATTGGGGTTATTGCGTTGGCCTGGGGGTATAGGACGGTGGGCGATGATAGGGCATCGGGTCTATAGACCCCGGTGATCATCTGCTCGATGAGAGGCTGTAGGAATTGAATCTCATTTCTATCCTTTATGATTGTATTCTCGCCATTTTGGTAAAGATACGAGATCGATTCGAGTAGGCTTAGGTTATTCTGACCAAGAATCCTCTCAAACTTGACAAGTTGCGAAGGATCTACGGCGTAAGTCAGACCGATGAGAAGTCCTATGAGCTTGGGATACCTCTCAAGATTAACGTAAGTTAACCTTGACTTATCCTTCTGAGAGAGATCAAGGATGTTCAGAAGAGAGTCCAGCTCGTTGTTTCTATATAGGAAAGATAAGTACGTATCCACGGCTCCCTGGCCGCCAAATTCGTACACGAGCTGTGCGAGTTCGTAGGCTTTAAAAAACGACTTTAGATCCGACGAGTCTGTCAGCGGAGCGAAACTCTCGACCAACTGCGAGAACGATTGCACTTCTAGCAGTTTATTGATCTCCGAGTCCCTAAACCCAAGGGAACTTAGAAGCCCAATCAGGTTCTTATCATTTGCCTCGTAAGCCTTGAAGAAGATGTTGGGAAGAAATTCCGATGTTGATATTCCTATTCTCTTCAGAGTCTGAACAACTTCCTCCAGTTTGTTATTTATGCGCTCAATCCAGGGCCCAAAAAACTCTAAAGACCTTCCGGGGAGCACAGGACGAATCACCGCCGATGAGAACCTGGAGTAGTTATCCAGTAGGTACTTAATAGAGCCACTTAGCCCTGCTCCAGGGCTCGGGCCTTTCTCTCGACCTGTGAAGTAAGATGTTGGTGGGAATACCCGCTGAAACTCGCGCATCTGCGTACTTACTGAGCCCAGACCTTCGTGGCCTGGAGCACGACCATTTCCGTCTAGAGTGTTCAGGACCGCTTTGACTGTGTCACCCACCAGCAAACATCTCTTATATATACTCTCAAGGGCATACAGTAGAAGATCTACTCTTGCCGGCTCGCGATAGGAAACGGGAGTCTCCAAAGACACGAACCTATCCTCCAGTCCGGAACTGAACTGCGAGTATACGGGATTGTATACCACTCTACTATCCGATACGGGAGTGTTTTCGGGAAGTGTTTGAGCTTGAGCAAAGGATTTTAACAACCCAAACCCATTCAGGAATTTTAGTCCAGCTATCTTATTGGGTACAGTTCCGGACTTGAATATGACGTTGAACTTTCCGAATATGGAGTCTCCGTCGGTGAAATCGAATATCTCAGGAGTGTTTCTGCCCAGTCCCGCTGCTAAGATGTACTCGGAGAATCGTACTATGTACTCGACACCACCTACGGGAGAGCCTTCATAGGATCCGAAGGCGTCGGTGATCTCTTTGAGCTGCCTTACAGACTCCACCACCTGCTTTCCTTCTCCGCCAAAGGTCGAGAAGAGCAGGTTCTCGTCTACGTTTTCTATGTCAGAAAACTCCGACACGTAGGAGTCGGACACAATCTCGTTGGAGTCGAAGCCAAACTCCGTGAATTTTCCAAAAGCCGATCTTATGTTATCTTGGAATACTTTTCTAAATGATTTTGTTTGGTCTAGCCTTCTGGAGACGTACTTAACCCACTCCGACTCTTCAAAATACGAGCGGGTCGGGTTTGTAACGTTTGGGCGTAATTTGTACAGTTCGCCGTTAAATATAACTAAGTAGTCGTAGGAGAGCGGTATGCTGTACTTGGAGAGCCCTAGACTACTAGCAAATCTATTATACCCGAGAGGAGAGTACAGTTCCTCATCCTTAGCGGACGAGAACGCTTCCCAGTAGCGGGCTTTCGGGAAAAGAGTATACACTCTGTTAGTAGTCGAGTCTAGCTCCTTAGGCAGGACCGAGTAAAGAGCTTCGGAATACTGATATTCCGGCTGCCCTTGTAGTATATCTACCGCCTCGGAGGGGGCGTAGAAGCCCAAGTTATCGACGTTCTCATAAAATAGTTCTAAGTACGTATTCAGTATACGTGTGAGATTCGCGTCGTAGTTCGATTTTTTCTTAATAAACTCGATAACCCCCTCTACTACAAACTGCAGTAGACTCTTCATAGCCTCAGTATTAAAATCCAGATCAAGCACTACTACGAGCAAGATCTCCTTGAAAGATAAAATGGAGATCTCGTCCTTGGCCTCCACTCTGTCAATAACCCTACGCAAGAGTTCGAGCCCCGAATCTAGGAATTTCCTACGTGAGAGATCCGTGGTTAAACTGCCAAACTCCTTCTCGTAAGCAACAAGGCTTTCCGATACCAAGTTCTGGGCATTTATACGGATCTCCTCGAAAAGCGCTGAAGTCATGGACGCGATAAATCTGATTAAACTTTAAACTTTGGGTTTAAAGCTATGAGAACTTACCACGAGCTATGCAATCCAAAATCTCGGTGATTCTGATCAAGAGTCGAGCAGTTGATAATTCCTCAGATCTGAACAAGATGGCGGTGCATCTGGAGCAGATGCTAACAGAAAAAGATGGAGTGGAGCTAAAAGTCCGCCAGGGACTTACCGAGGCCGCCATCAAATCAGCTTCCTTTGTCGTATTCTGCGGGTACGATAACGCGGCTCTCTCGGAATTCTTCAAGGCTCTCTCCGTGATCGAGGGAATGGAAGGAGATTCCGGCCCAGTTCTGTTCCTCTACGAGGAGGCCGGTCAGTCCATCTGGGAGCGCATGAACTACATTCTGAGAGAAGGCATGGATCTGCGTCGCATGGATCCAAAGATCTTTAACAAAATCGTTGACACCTGGACATATAAGGATATAATTAGTACTATAGACGTAGCATTAAGAAAGCTTGGAACTGGATCGCCTACTAGCGCTGGCACCTCAGCTGACTGAGGATCAATTTCAGAGACTTCTCGATCATGATCGCTGGAGGCTCGAGGCGACATTTGCCCATGAGGTAAGACTTGAGGAGCTAAGGCTGTCCTCAAAGCGATCGGGGAGCGCCGGGAGTGGTGGAAGCCCATCTCAGACAGGTACGAGCGACGAGGACAGGAAGTTCAACGAACTGACCTCCTACGGGGCGTGCTCGGATAAGCACATCGGTCTTATCTCTAAGACCAAGGTCTGGGAGGGGGCGAATGAACGCTCGACAAAGCTCTTCGAGCAGTGGTACGCCCATCTCCAGGAGAATAACATCATCCCACTCAAGGATCTCAAAGAGGGCAGGATTAAGACTCTGCTTCTGGCATTTCTGTGGGCTAGCGGATGCTCCCACCGTGTGGCGAAGTGGCCGGAGGCCTCAGATTCTCATTTGGTGGAGACTCTGCGTAAGGATCTAAGGGAGAGATTCTCGAAGTTCTCAAAGCACAGCATCATCGCCGCTTACGAGTCCCTCAAGACCTTCTGGAAGGAAATCAACGATTACGAGTCGTGTCCTTTTAACTCCAGTTTGATCGCCGATATTCTTGACGAGTCGTACCTCTACGTGTCTCAAAAGGCCGATGAGGAGTCCAAAGTTGATATAAAGAATTCCCCGCTCTTCTCCGAGTTTGAAAAGAACTTCCCCCACGTTCCGCTTAGCACACTCGAGAAATACTACTTAAAGAACAGATTTAACTTCGTAGCGGCGGGGGTGGGGGCTCTGAGAAAGGTATTCACCACTTCGTGTCCCTCAGAGCTTGAACACAAATTCACGCCAAGTGAATGGCCTAAGAAGTGGCATACCTATCTCAGTTCCTACGAAACAAAATGGCAGAAACAACTCGCGACGATTCAGCACGAGACTCGGGAAGCACAGGAGAAGTGGAAAGAGGGGTAAACATCCTCACCAACTCCCAGCCTGTCATAGTAGATGGCGCGGAGGAGGCCATAGAGAGATTTAACAATGGCGAGCTTAGCGCTCAGGAGCTTTACAACATCATCCTAGATGCCCCTGTGGTCTACGTTGATCGGTCCTCGGCTTCCGAGTTTAAAGAATCAAAAGACAACAACTCGACCGAGTGAGGGGTATGGCTGAGGATCGTCGAGCGGCGAAACACATTAAAACAGGGTACTACGATAGGTATTTCCGCCTAGGAGTAGCTCAGGGAGGCCTTGCGGGTTACAAGGCTGATCCTTACGCCTTCACTGCCACCCCGTACCTCAACTCCGGCACCATCCTACCCCGCCGCGACGACATCCTCATCGAGGAGGGTGGCGGAGGCCCACGGGCGATCGAGAAGTACATGCGGCTGTTCAACGATAGCCACATTATCGCCGCTTGGGAGAAGATCACAGGGGAGATTGTTCAGCGCAAGTGGGAAGTCGATCCGGCTAGCACCTCTGACCGTGACGAGGAGGTGGCGGAGTTTGTTCGCCAGGTTCTGAAGCGCATGGGCACCAACACCCGCCAGGCCTACGGCAAGGAGATGCTCGTAACCTCCAACTCCGCGTTCGATACTTTCATCCGTGGCATGTGCGAGTCGATGATACTCGGCATCGCGATCGGCGAGATCTGCTGGATGCGTCAAGGAAATTACATCGTCCCCTCCGAGGTTAAGATCCGCGATCCGCGCCGGTTCCAGTTTGTTCTCAACGAAGATGGAACGATTTCTCCACGCCTGATGACTGTGGATTCGCCCGTGGAGGGTATTCCGCTACCTCTCAGGTCGATGGTGATCCATAGGCACTGGGCGTACAGCAACTTCATGGATCCCTACGGCACCGGCCTGGGACGCCAGCTCTACAGCCTTGTGGAGTTCAGACGTACACTGATGTCCTTCTGGCTCCAGTACGCTGACAAGCACACCACTCCCACCGCGGTTGGTAAGTTCTCGCTCGGCACCCCGGACGAGGAGGTCCAGTCCCTCTTCACGGCGCTTCAGCGCCTGGGCCAGGAGACCGCTATTGTTATCCCCGACGAGATGGACATCAGCTGGCTTGAGAGCCAGGGCCGAGCGGAAGTCTACGAGAAACTTATCGAGTATGTCGATCAGCAGATCAGTTTTGTTCTCAACGGCGAGAATACCGTGGGCCAGGAGACGGGGAATGTTGGTTCTTACGCCAGGGACCAAGTCTCCGACTCGGTTCGTATGCGTAAAGCTAAAGCGTTCTCTGAGGAGCTTGACGAAACGATTAACGCTACGCTTGTGCGCTGGATTGTTGAGCTTAACTATCCGGGCGCCGCTGTTCCTAGACTTCGTAGAAACTTTGATGATCTAGAGCAGCGAGAAGACCCCGTAAAGGTTGTTCAGATGCTCACTCAGCTGCAAGCGATCGGTTACGAGGTCAAGGACCTTGACTGGGTGAGGGATAAGCTCGAGATCCCGTCCCTGGGCAAAGTGGACATGTCAGCGATGATGGGCGGAGCCCCTGGCGCTCCTGGGGCGCCCGGAGCTGCGCCGATGTCCGAGCCTAAAACCCCAGAGCAGATGGCCGATGCCACTAACGGATCTCAGGGTGCCTTCGGATCGGACCAATCCGATCTCCTCAAGCTCTTCGACTTTGCCGAGGGTGAGGGCGAATACGACGAGGTGGGAGATGAATCCGATAAGACCAAGAAGGATAAGATTGCTAAGATCATCGCGTCCAAGTTCGATGGCACACTCGACGACGTTGGATTCCAGCGTATCATCTCTGACACCGGGGACTCCGAGGCCTCCGCGTCTCGCGTTCGTGTGGACGAGTACACATCGCCAGGCGAACTCGCCCATGGCTGCCGTCGGCTTATCGAAGAAGTGAAGAAAGTTCCGTACTTACGCCCTGAGCAGTCGATGGCGTTAAGCAACCTCGATATGGATCTGCATGTTTTCGAGAACGCTATTGTTGTGGAAGATATGACAACCTGCGATACTACCAAGCTCCTGGAACTGTATCGCTCCATCTATCGCCTCAACCGCTCGGTGGTGCATAAGGAATGCGTGGTGCTAGATTGTAGAGCGGCTGGTTATTGGAAGTACTTTGCTCCGTACTTTATGTAATTCGGCGAGATGGGCTTAGTTTAAATATCATCAGAACTAAGTGTAAGCTATCCCATCATGCTCTCTTACAAGCCGGTAACGCAATCGCAGTTCTGGATCCAGGCGTCCCCCTTCCAGCACTATTTCACCAACTTCAGCGGAATTCGTGATACCGCCGGTACCTCCCAGTACGCTGATGGTGTTCGCGGTCGTATCTTCAATCTCAAGGGGCCACGCACACTCTCCGAGGTTACCATTTCGGTGCCATTCGATCCCGAGAAGCACGCTGATATTGTCGATTTTTGGAAGTCCTATGGCTGTGAGTTTGTTACTCTGACTGTGACTCCCGTCTCCTGTGGCGAAGATCCTCAACCCATCGGCCAGCGCACCATCACCATTCCCGATGCTCAGATGACAAGTCTGAACTTCGGTGCAGCTGATCGCACTTCCTCAAACGTTTCCACTCTCGAGCTTACGTTCGTGATGGACACATTCACCTACAACTGATATATCGTCACGGAGGTTGAGGTATGAGTCTCTCCAACCTCTATTTTAGGGGGTGCTTTGAGCAACCCTCCGACGAGCAGAAATCGGCTGTTGAGGAGCTTAATGTCGAGGGAAATGTTGTAGATAAGAGCTGTCTGAGGGACAATATAAATACCTGCGGGATGAGTATCAAAGAGCTCTTTGATACCTACTCGTTTTACAATCCACAAAAAGGACTGTATAAATCCTGGGGGGATATTGAGTTCCCCTGGCAGATTAGCAACCTTACTCCTAATCTTCTGCTCTCGCAGACTAATGACAAATGGGGTGTGGCGAGCTACATGAGTCTTGTGGCCTACCACCAAGGAGACCGTGTTCTTGTAATAGAGAATGATGGCTACAGGATAGGTGTCTATCAGGCCAACGTAGACATAGTCTCTATCAGCAAAGAATTTGATCCCTCAAAATGGACAAAAATTTGCCATGTGGAGACGACCGAGCCAGCAGGACTGCCCACAGTAGAGGAGCTGAGGGCCCGGTACAGACCTTACAGACTTGAGCTGTTTGATAAGGAGTGGGGAGAGTATCACGCGTCTTGGTCCTCTGAGCTTTTCGAGCAGAGCGCAGCGCTATGTTCCACCATCTCGGAGTTGGAAAATTGTCTGAGGACTAATTCCTCGGATAAGTGGGAACAAGCCCGGGTCAGAAGACAATTCTTCTACAAACATGGAGATATCGTTCTCGTAGAAGGGGAATGCGGAGATGCTCTATGCGTCTATATCGCCACTCAGAACATTCCTGCCACTGAATCCATACTAAAAGCTTACGCTACATTCGACCTTACAGATCCCGCTTGGCAGCGCATATACTGTGTTTCCACGGGGCGAAACAGATGCCTCGAGTACCAGAGGAAGAAGGAGCCGGAGTTGGGATACGACGTTGTAGAAATGGGCTCCCAGGGACATTTTGTGGAGGTGCCCGTACCTTACAGGCTTCGTCCTGCCGTCCCGAGCCTAGACGAACGTGTGGAACTCCGAACCCCGCCCAAAGTCCTAACGCAAGCAGAGATAGATGCCCTTCCCCAGCCCCAAGAGGAGTAACTTATGGCAAAAGTATTTGGAGGAGGAAATTCCCCCTCGTGTGGTGATAGCGGAATAAACAGAGTCCTTCCGTCTTCCCCGGAGGCTTTACGTGGTGGCCAGCAGCAGACTTTTTCTTCCTCGCCTAACGTCTACTCAAAGACACAATCGGCTGTGGGCGACTCTAGTCTTCAGGACTTCTATACCAAATCCGAGGTACAAAAACTTCTAAAGCTTAAAGCCGATATCTCCTCCGTATACACCAAGGAAGAGGTGGACGACGCTTTAGCCGCTTTGGAAGCGAAAGTAGGCCAATCGCTCATTGCGTTCATCACTGAGGCAGAAGTAGATACTAAGATCTCAGCATCCTACGACAGCATTTTCTCCTATCTTGCACAAAACTACTACACTAGCTCACAAACCTACTCCAAGGCCCAAGTAGATAGCCTCATCGCCGCAATAGAGATTGAGGATGGCTTCGTAATGAAGCAACCTTCCACCACCGCTGATAACACCATCTCTCCTGGTGCCAATGAGGCGGTGCCTCTGACACTGGTGGCCTCTACCGACCCCGATATCACCACTATCCAGCACTGGGTCGATAACCAATCCAACTCTGTGGGTAGAGTGAGGACTTCGGGCCGAGTGGAGTTCTATGGTCATATGGTCCTGGGGCAGAACATAGAATCCTGGAGACCGGCTCTCGATACGAATCAGAGAAGGATTAGTGGAGTGGCGGATCCAATACACACTCTTGATGCCGCAAACAAGAAGTACGTTGAGGATTACGTTGTTGCCGTTGTGGACGCGATCCAGCGAGATGACGATGGCCTATACGATATAGACTGCCTAGAGTATTAGGCTACTTATAAGATTAAAGTGATATATGACTCAGACACCTATCACACTTCCACGCGATAAAGTTCGCGTACGTCGTTCCCCGGTCTTCACAAAGAGGCCGTTAATTGTTGATATAGAGGACGGGGAACTAGCGATTAATTTTCACGCCGATGAGCCGGGCCTTTTTATAAGGGATCTTGACGCGGACGGAGAGCAGAGAATAAGGAAAATAGGCCCTGTGCATTTTGGCTCAACGGCTCCGAATTCTACCGCTGCGGACTACGACTTCCCCATCGAGCTATCTAACGGGGAGTGCTGGGTGGATACGTCAGCTGGGACCGGAAAGTACCTGCTTAAGACGTGGAATCAGTCCGCCAATAGTGGCGCTGGGGCGTGGATGGAAGTTGGTGAGATATATGGTAAGACAACGGGGTACCTGGATCAGTTCAAGGATGCTTTGGACGGAGAGGACTACGTACACACCGATCGTGCGAGAATCAAGATAAATAATAAGACGGCTCTGCGCGGCTTGTCAACCACTTCAGGCAACCGACTCATTATTAACGAGAACGACGAGTTTGCTAACGGTGTACGTGTTAACGCAGCTCAGCTGGATGTAAGCACTGACGGTGTGAGCTTAGTCTCGCAGACGATGACGCCATTCCAGACTGAATCTGTTGCATCCAACATATTCACCTACCTGGCTCACGGACTCTTCACGGGGGAGAAAGTTTACGTGTATCCGGAACTAGCTGACGGAACAACCACCTCTCCACTTACCAGCGGGGACTATGTTGTTGTCAATGCCTCCAACGATACTTTTCAGCTGAGCTCTAATGGAATCACTCCTGTGGCCTGTTCGGGTAATGTCTACCTTGCACCGTACGAAGAAATTGAGATTGACGCGGAAGCCAATTACTTCTCCACTGGCAACTTTGCTTACAAGAGCCTTCGCTTTACTCCGGCGGATGGGCAGATAGAGGATGGGCATTGGGACGTGTACCACAACCCGGTCAATGGGAACCTAAGGATTTTTGCGAGAGCGGGTAATACGCTTATCGAGCCGGAAGGACCCGGTCTCTCCGTAGAAGTCAAGAACTCATCTGGCACTGTGGCCATCCCCGCGGGCCATCCTGTATACATTGTGGGGTACGATGTTATTGGCAAAGTGGCAAAAGTGGCCATGGCTGAGTCAGGGGAACCTTCAACAATGCCCGCCATCGCGGTGGCAAAAGAGGCCATAGCGCCCGGTTCCAAGGGCTATGTTGTCTTTCTTGGTAGAGTGGAGGGCCTCAATACAGCCTCTCTACCAGGATCCAATGGAGCGGGTAATGCCGACGAAGGTAGGGTGTTGTATGTAGGAGAGGATGGCGGATTGACCTTTACACCCCCGCCACTTTTGCTCACAAGCAAAGGAATACAGGCTATAGCGGTACTTTTGCGCCAAGATGCAACGAATGGATCCATAGTCGTCAATAACCCATCGGCTTTTACAGGTCAGCCCCCTCTACCCCAGGGGTACGTATGGGTTGGTGGTAGTGATAATGTAGCCACGGCCCGTAGACTGGATTCCAACTCGTTTCAAGTTCGCACAGCGTCAGATAACGTTGTGGAGTTGGCTCTGGCGTCTAATATCAAATTCGGAGGATACGAGTTCCTCTACGATGGTGCCGCTGGATCGAAGGTACAGACTAAAGTCTCCACGGGCGTCATCTCCACAATAACTTTCGATCCGGTAGTTGTGGCTAGTTTCGACTCGCAATTATACCGATCCGCTAAGTTCCTTATCCAAGTTTCCGCACTCGCTCCTGATGATAATTACGAGGTATCCGAGATGCTTATTGTTCATAATGGTGTCAGTGCCCATCTGATGCAGTACGGCACTGTGAGCACTCTTTCCGATCCGGGAGGGTTTGGGGAGTTTAATGTAGAGATCTTACCCGGAGGCGAATGTCAGCTGACTTTCCGTAAACACTCCTGGATACCTAACAACGTTGTAGTAAGGGCTCTTAGGACCGCCATACTGGTTTAAGGATGAGATATAGAAAAAATATAACTGGGGGAATGGTGAACCCATATGGCAACTGCTAAGAAGTTTAATGTGCGTCATGGCCTGAGCGCGGGCACGGGCACGGAGTTAAAGGACGTAATTGATAACCTTGGTAAGGTGATAGATGTCGGGACACTGCCCGATCTAAAGACAACTGCCAAGACCAACACAGTTGCCGCTATCAACGAGCTCTACGATAGTCTCGGATCTTCTCTTTCGATCAGCGAGACCTTCGAGCCTATGGGCGTGGCTAGTAGGTCCCATAGTGTCATCTCTTTCGATAATTCAACACGAACTTTTACAATCGCCCCCTCCCCGGGCACAGCATCATTCGCGGTCTGGACAAAAGCTATTAAGAGGACTTATACCTCTGCCCAGAGCGTGTCCATTGGGGCCTCTCCGGCTACTGGTCTGTACTACATATACTTCGATCCCAGCGGGGTTCTAAGCTACAGGACAACGTACTTCGATTGGGAAAATGACGCCATGGTGGCGTACGTGTATTGGAACGCCGCCACCAACACCGCCCCGTTTGTGGCCGATGAGCGCCATGGGATTGCCATGGACTGGGCTACCCATGAATATCTCCATCGTACCCGTGGTGCAGTAATTGCAGAGGGATTTTCAATTAGTAACTATACCACTACAGGTGATGGATCAGCGGATTCTGATGTAACAATAGATATAGGTAATGGTACATTTTTTGACGAAGATTTAGAAGTTAATATTACTCATAATGCAACTCCCGCCATAGGCGAATTTAATCAAATATTGATAGGGGACGCCGAAATTCCCATTTTTTATCAAAACGGAGTTTTAGGATCTTGGACAAGAGATAACGCAACAATATTTCCAGTAAAATACTCAGCTGGAGGTAGAATACAATATAATCAGCTATCAGGTGGAAATTGGACAACAACTGAGATCTCAAATAATAAATATGGAGTAGTTTTTATCATAGCAACTAACGAGATAAGAGCACCTATTATTGGGATTTTAGGGCAAAATCAATTTACAAATCTAAGTGATGCCAAAGATATAGATTTTTCTTCACTTGCCCTTCCTGGATTTCCTATTGTTGAGTTTAGACCATTATATCGACTTACATACCAAACTTCAGACTCTTATACAAATTCTACTAAATCAAGACTAGTAGATGTTACTGATATTAGATCTCTTTCACCTTCTCCTGCGGGGACTCCTATTAATGACCATGGAACATTAATTGGTCTGGCAGATGATGACCATACTCAGTATGTTCATACTTCTCTTAATAGAACAATCAGTGCATCTCATACAATCACTGGAAACACCAAATTTCTTGGCGGGATAAAGGATTCAAATAGTAACTTAGGCATATCGGGACAAAATCTCGTTTCTACGGGGGCCGGAATAGAATGGAAGTTTCCAACTCCTACAACCAATGTTATTTACGTATCTAAAGACGGAAATGACTCTAATGATGGTGGAAGCCTTCAAAATTCTAAACTAACAATTAAATCTGCTCTTTCTTCCGCATCAGCTGGTACAGTAATTAAAGTATCTGCTGGGACTTATTCTGAAGATAATCCGCTCATTGTTCCCCCACAAGTGTCAATAGTTGGAGATTCACTGAGAGAAGTTACAGTAACTCCACAAAATAATGGCGATTTATTCTATGTGAGTAATGGAGATTATATTTCCGACATGTCATTTACTGGCGCGAGCAATACTGGAGCTATCTTCTCATTCAATCCTTCCGACCCACCATACATCTCTCAGTCTCCATACATCCAAAACTGCACGAATTTTGTTCCAGGTAGTCAAGGACTAAGAATTGATGGGGATCATTGTATCGGCCCATTTAAGTCAATGGTTGTTGATTCATATACACAATATAACCAAGGTGGTATTGGAGCTCAGATCAAAAATGAAGCTTACGCTCAGTTAGTATCGATGTTTACTATTTGTTGTGATACAGCGATTAAATGTGAAAGCGGAGGCGGATGCGATTTAACCAACTCTAACTCTTCTTTTGGTAATTATGGTCTTGTTTCAAATGGTCTGAGTGCCCTTAAATACACTGGGGATGTTGTATCGTCTACGATTGCTGATACTAATACTGTAAGAATAGATATTTCTTCTTCTCAATTAAATGTATCTTCAGCTTCTTACAATGAGACTACTGGTATTCTTACAGTAAATACTTCGACAAATCATAATTTACAAGCGGGTACTGATGTCGAAGTTAGAGATCTAATATTTACTTGTACATCTGGAGGATCTACATCATCTCAGGCATTTCCATCCGGTGAAAATGGGTATATTTTTTCTGTAAAAACTACTCCAACTGCTACTCAATTCACAGTTAATGTCGGAACTTCGAATATTGTTCATACTTATGCCTCAGGCGGTACAATAGAGGTCTATAAGATTAGACCTTTTGATGGACAAGTAGTGTATTTTAATAATTTAACATATGAGGTATATAGAGTAAATATCTTAAATGGTGGAAATGGGTACACTTCTTCTCCCGTAGTTACAATTGGCGGTGCTACCGAAACGTGGGGGATTGATGCGCAAGCCATCGCGGAAATCTCTAATGGAGAAGTTGTAGCCGTTGAGATTGTTTCTTCTGGTAGAGGTTATTCTTCCACCCCACCGACTATTACGATTGATCCCCCTACTTCTGGGACTCAAGCAACTGCTTCCGTACAACTTACACCAACATATTATCTTGTCCAAGAATCTACAGAAATTTCTACAGGAGTATATGATGTAGTTTTTAAAGATAACATTCCTTTTGCCTTATCAACAAATGATACTTCCTATTTCTACAAACAAAGTAGATTACTTGCTTCGGGTCACTCATTTGAGTATATTGGCTCTGGGACAAATATTAATACTGCATTACCAAGAAACGGAGGAGTACCTATTCAAGAAAACGAGACCGTCAGTGAAAATGGTGGGATTGTAATTTATACAAGTACAGATCATTCAGGAAGTTTTAGGATCGGTGATGGGGTGGTTATTGATCAGACTCTAGGACGAATATCTGGTCAATCCTATTCTCAAAGTTTATTCTCTACAGTAACACCATTTATTCTAGCATTAGGAGGTAATTGAAAATGGCATTAAAACTCAACGTATTTAAAACAATTACTGAAATTGTTCCCACTTCGCCAGCTATAATTTATACTGCCCCTGTGGGATATACTGGAGTTGTACTACTTGGTCAAGTAGCGAATATAAGTTCTACATCTTATGATGTTACATTAATTCACCGCAGAAATTCTACTAATACCGAGATAGTAAAAAATTTCCCCGTCAGTGGCAATGATACAATTAACTTAATTTCTGGAAAGTTATTCTTAGAATCTGGAGATTCTTTAGTCTTATCTGGCAGTAATGGTGTAAATTTAAAATTTATCTCTTCTATCTTAGAAACTCTAAATTGATAAAGTAAAATGGGCAATTATATCTCCTCCAGAAAAAGAAGACTAAGTATAGGGGTCTCTGGTTACACGGATAATACTACAGTATTAGATGCGATTGGTAATTTAGTAATAGATGGAAATATTGAGTCGAAAGTTCTTATTTCAAATGTATCTACTGGAACATCGCCATTAACTATTACTTCTACAACTAAAGTTTCAAATCTAAATGTAGATAGACTTGATGATCAAGAAGGTACATATTATCTTGATTTAAATAACTCTACAGGAATTTTAGCAACAACTAAGGGTGGTACCGGATTATCAAATTATACCACCGGAGATATTTTATATTCTTCGGCAACAAATACCCTATCTAAATTACCCATCGGCTCAAATAATCAGGTTCTTTCTATATCTTCAGGTGTACCTGCATGGAAGAGCCTTGTTGCATCAGATATAGGTGCAATAACTGGAATAGATATAGAGGAAGACTCAACCAATCTAGGTACTAAAACCATCATATCGTTTGGTAGTGGATTAACCGCAATCACCGATCCAAGTGATAGTAGTAGGGCAATTGTATCTCTTTCTTTAAATGCTTCTGATGTAGGAATTGATATCATAGAGGAAAGTGGTACATCATTAGGAAAAGCAACTACCCTTAAGTTTGTCGGAAGAGCAACTACTGCAACATTTGATGCTCCTTCATCTACTGCAACTCTGACATTAAGTGACGATCCAATTTTTAATACCATAACATCGGATGTTGCCACAGGAACTGCTCCGTTGGCAGTAACATCAACAACTAAAGTAGTTAATCTAAACGTAGATAAATTAGACGATCAAGAAGGAACATATTATCTTGATTTAGCAAATGCTACAGGATCTTTAGGTGAAACTAAAGGTGGCACAGGTCAAACCACATATACCACTGGAGACATTCTATATTCCTCGACAACAAATACACTTTCTAAACTTACAATTGGTTCTACCGATCAGGTTCTAACGGTTGATGCTTCGGGTATACCCGCATGGAAAACTGCCTCAGCTGGAGAACAAGATGCCTTTAATACAAGTCTTACTCATACAGTCCTAGCATCTTTGACAGGCGTAGGTGGATCTGTATTAACTTTACCCTCAACTGCTGGTAAACAATATATAATTCACTCTATCCATGTTGCAAACACAGAACCAGGAAACGACGAAGTTAATGTTGTTGGTTCTTTTGATTTTAATAACGGAGATAGGAGTTATTTTGCATATAGTTTACCAATCCCTACTGGAACTGGCATTGAACTCTTATTAAAGCCACAAGTCTTAGGTCCGAGTGATAGTATTGCTATGAGATCTTTGGATTTAAATAGAAACGGTGCAGATAATTACGTTGAGGTATACATCACTTACCAAGAGATAACCAGCACAGAATATATTGGGGTGGGATATGGTCGAGATCTTGGAACGGGAGATTATGGTATTCCGACCACTGCTTCGACAACAATCTATACTTCTTCAACCTATCCTAGTGTTATAAATTCTATAAGACTTACTAATCGCACAGATACTGGAGGATATCCAATTAGTATAAGTATTACCAGTGGAGCAAGTACTATAAGACTGGTCGATAATCTAATTGTTCCTAAATATGGTAGTGTAGAACTCTTAGAGACTCCTAAGAGATTAAATGTAAATGATACCATTAAAGTGCAAGTGGATCAAGCGGGAACAATAGACGTACAAGTATCTGGACAAAAAATTGTGTGATAAGTTATGGCAAATACTAGAGGAGTCTTTACATTAAGACAGATAAGAAACCAACAAATTAATGGAGAATGGGTTCCACTGGATGAGGTTTGGTTAGCACCATCACCAAGTTCTCCTCCAGTGCGATTTACAGATAACCTTCCATCACCAAACACTGGTTATTTTGGTGGGGGATATGGTCCTGCTTATTCTTCTTTGATGGATAAGGTAACTTATTCAACAGATACTACTGTCGCCGTTCCTGGCGCTAACTTAAGTGCAGGGAGATATTTCCCTTCTGCAGTATCTAGTTTTACTGGGGGATATTTTACTGGAGGTAGAAGTAATAGTACCACTTATTATTCCAAAATAGAAAAAGTTACCTATTCCACTGATACTATTGCCCCCGTCTCTGGGTTGAATTTATCGGCAATAAGATACAGAATGGCATCGGTAGGAAATACTACAGAAGGTTATTTTATTACTGGATATCAATACCCAGCAAATACCGATGTATCAACAGCAGAAAAAGTTACATACTCCACTGATACTATTGCCACAGTTGCTTCAGCAAACTCATCATATGCTTCCAATGGAAAAATAGCAGCAGGAAATCTTACAGCAGGATACCTTGCTGGTGGATTTGGATCTCTTGGTACTGTTTCAACCTTTGATAGACTTACTTATTCATCCAGTACAACTACTTTAGTTCCTGGAGTTAACTTTAGTAGTTTTATACGTTCTCAAGGGGCCACTGGAAATTCCACTCATGGATACTTCCAAGTTGGTAATAGCACTATTACAACCATAGATAAACTAACCTACTCAACAGAAACAAGATCAACTCTACCTTCAGGTGCTAATTTGACACTTGCTCGACGTTTTCCTGGGGCAACTGGAAATTATAAATCTGGTTATTTTGGTGGTGGTGGTCCAGGTCCACGTTCGACAATGGATAAGATTTCATATTCAACTGATACTACTGCTGCGGTTCCTGGAGGAAATCTAACTGCTGCGCGTTATAGTCCTGCCGCTACTAGCGCAGGAAATAATGGTTTCACGAATCAACCTTTACCAGAAACACCAACACCTCAAACGACAACTTCCCTTGTACCAACTCCCAATACTGGTTATTTTGGTGGTGGTAATTTTCCTAGAATATCATCAATGGATAAGGTAACTTATTCCACTGATACTACTGCTGCTGTTCCTGGTGCTAATTTAACTGTATTGAGGGGATATTTTGCTGCTACAGGTAACTCCACTGCTGGGTATTTTGGAGGAGGTTCTCCTGGTCCAGTAACATCAATGGAAAAAGTAACTTATGCATCAGACACGACTGCTGCAGTTCCTGGAGCAAACTTAAGTGCTGCACGTTATGGTCTTGGTGCTACAGGAAATTCAAATGCTGGATATTTTGGTGGCGGTGGTGCTGGTCCACGTTCGACAATGGATAAGGTTACCTACTCAACAGATACTACTGTTGCAGTTTCTGGAGCAAACTTAAGTGTGGCACGTTATGGTGTTACTGCAACGGGTAACTCAACTGCTGGATATTTTGGTGGTGGTAGTCCTGGAGTGGGATCTCCATCGGGAAATGTACGTGTATCTTTAGTAGATAAAGTCACATACTCATCAGACACCACAGCAGCAGTTCCTGGTGCAAACTTAAGTCTGGCACGTTATGATATGGGTGCTACAGGTAACTCTACTCATGGTTATTTTGGTGGTGGGTTCCCTGGAGTATCTTTATTTACACCAGTATCAACAATGGATAAGGTCACTTATTCATCAGATACTACTGCTGCTGTTCCTGGAGCAAACTTAACTGTAGCACGTTATGGTCTTGCTGCAACAGGAAACTCTACTTCAGGATATTTTGGTGGTGGTATTCCTAATACATCATTAATGGATAAGGTAACTTACTCAACAGATACCACAGTAGCAGTTCCTGGTGCTAATTTTTCAATAGCACGTAATGCTCTTGCTGCATCAAGTGCCAGGGCAAATGGTCTACCAGAAACAATCGCATCACCCGCCCCAGTATACGTATAAGTAGTGATATAATAAATAAAAGAAAAGAACTCTTTTATTATGAGACGTAGTATTATCATACTTGATGATTTCTATCCAGACCCAGATAAGATAAGAAACATAGCACTGAATTCACCATACCCAGACCCTGGTAACAATTATACCTACCCTGGAAAAAATTCCCAAGATAACTACTACCCTCCCGAACTCCACAATAAATTTGAGTCAATTCTCAACCGCAAACTCACTCCAGCACAACCCAATGGATACTTTCGGTTGTCATTAGAGACAGACACTTATCGCCAAGATGTTCATGTAGATCCATCATGGGAATTTGGTGCGGTATGTTATCTAAATCCTCCAGAACAAGTTATTGATGAAGGTGGGACATCATTCTGGATGCACAACAAAACCAAGATGGAAAGGTGTCCACAAACAGACCAAGAAGCAAAACATTATGGATACTCTTCGGCAAAAGAGGCATGGCATACAACA
>Ga0129336_10000245_pt1 | contig 30226 bp, 28 predicted proteins | sample CPB6_02_DNA_FD_96878 | JGI IMG/M metagenome (GOLD analysis project Ga0129336, IMG submission 96878) | Freshwater to marine salinity gradient microbial communities from Chesapeake Bay, USA - CPBay_Sum_0.6_0.2_DNA | ecosystem: Environmental > Aquatic > Marine > Coastal | place: USA: Chesapeake...
ACGTACTGATGGACGACCTTGCTAGCAGCGTAGTCTACGTTGATGTCTCGAAGACAACTGTAGAGGTCACCGAGACCGAAGCGATCATCGAGGTCATCAACGAAAAGACAGAGGTCATCATCTCTGGTGATCAAGGTCCTCAAGGCATTCAAGGACCGACCGGACCGACTGGTCCAACTGGACCCATTGGCCCAACCGGCGCAGCGTCAACAGTCACAGGTCCAACCGGCGCGATCGGCGCGACAGGTCCGCTTGGCCCAACAGGCGCAACAGGCCCGACCGGACCCACCGGCGAGATCGGACCCACAGGTCCAACAGGTCCACAAGGTGAGATAGGACTCACAGGCGCAACCGGTCCAACTGGCGCAGACTCAACAGTTCCAGGTCCAACAGGCCCGACCGGACCAAGCGGTGCCGTAGGCGCGCAAGGTTCGACAGGACCAACCGGTCCAACCGGCGTGACGGGTCCAGCAGGTGACACAGGCGCGACAGGACCTATTGGCCCGACAGGTGCGACAGGCACAGGCATCACAGTTTTGGACTATCACGATACGTATGCCGAGTTTATCGCCGAGCATCCGACTGGAGATCCAGGTGACGCTCACATTGTCGGCGGCGATCTTTACGTGTGGAGTTCGACGTCTTCTTCTTGGAATAACGCAGGCAACTTGCTGGGTCCTATGGGTCCTACAGGTGCTACAGGTCCGCTCGGCTCCGCCGGGCCCACTGGACCAACTGGACCGACTGGAGCAACTGGTCCAGCAGGTTCCGACTCTACAGTGCAAGGCCCAACTGGGCCGACCGGGCCCACTGGCCCAACAGGTGCCGATTCAACTGTCACAGGTCCAACAGGATCAGAAGGTCCAACAGGCCCGACAGGACCAACAGGACCGATAGGTCCGCCTGCTACAACAACAGCGACGTCTTTTGTCCGACACCTCGTGCGAAATGGGACAGAGTCGACGATAGCGGCAGGAAAAGCGGTCTACGTAATCGGATCAACAGGTCTTGCGGGGACAAATATGCTTGTCGGACTTGCTGACTACAGCACAGAAGCGACATCTTCAAAGACTCTTGGCGTGATGGCAGAGTCGATTGATCCAAACAATGCAGGATACGTTGTCACTGAAGGTCTTGTTGAAGGACTTGACACGTCGGCTGCTGGAGCAGCTGGAGATCCGATATGGCTTGGCGACGACGGAAACTTCATATACGGACTCATAAACAAGCCATCGGCGCCAAACCACCTCGTGTTCATCGGCGTGGTTACGCGCAAGCAGCAGAACAACGGCGAGATCTTTGTTCGTCCTCAGAACGGCTTTGAACTTCACGAGCTGCACAACGTCGAGATAACAAATCCTCAGCCTGGCGACACGATCTATTACAACGCAACAACAAGCGAGTGGTACAACGCTCCATCAGTGACAGGACCACAAGGAGTTCAAGGCTTGCTAGGACCTACAGGACCTACAGGACCTACAGGACCTGCAGGTGCTGCAGCAGGTATTACGTACAAAGCAGGCGTGCCTGCGTCAAAGACTTCTACAGGTACAATCGGTCAGCTTTCAATTGATGGAGCAAACGGAGTATTCTACATTTGTACAGAAGAAAACACATGGCAGAAGGTTTCTCTGAACTCGGCCAACTTCACGAACCCAGGTGGATTCGTCTGATCTATTCAGAGAAGTATTGCTGAAATAAGCCATACTGGACAACGGTTTCCGGTTTACACACCTAAACTTAGGTGTGTTAGAGTGTAGCCAACGAGTTTTGTACAAGATTGTCCCGGAAAGCCTTACTGGATATGGAAACTAGCAAGTCATCAAAGAAAGTCGCGTTACTGTATACAAGAGTGTCCACTTCTATGCAAGTAAACGACGGAATGTCTCTTGCCGTGCAGGAGCGAGCTCTCAAGAAGGCTGCTAGCGACATCGGGTACAAGAAGACAGAGCTTCTCAGGGAAGAGGGCAGATCTGGTAAAAGTATCAAAGGCCGTCCAGTTCTCTCGTCTGCTCTCGAGCGCTTAGACCGCGGCGAGGCAGAAGCGCTGATCGTCACAAGGGTCGACCGACTTGCCAGGTCTACTCAAGACTTCCTGTCGATCATCGACCGAGCGAATAAGAACAACTGGCGCGTGGTCATGCTCGACCTCAACCTCGACACCTCTACGTACCAAGGACGGTTTGTTGTCACAATCATGTCAGCTCTTGCAGAGATGGAGCGAGCGATTATCGCCGAGCGGCAGAAAGATGTCCATAAAGATCGCCGAGCTAACGGAGTTGTCTGGGGCAAGGACAAAGGTCCTAAGACAAAGATCCCTGCCGAAGTCCTCAACGTGATGACACAGTGGCGAGCTTCTGGGATCAGCTACTCAGAGATCGCGCGAAAGCTCAACGAGCTTGAGGTCTCAACTAGCAACGGCGGAAAGAAGTGGTATGCGTCTAGCGTGTCTCACGTACTTCTCAAAGGAAAGCACAACAAAGTAGTTGAGCCGGGACCCTGAGTCTCTCGTCTCAGAATCCCGGCTCGTTTTTTCAGCGCCCGTCTCTCCCCGAGCGAAGAAACTTATCTAGCGAATCTTGTAGCGATTCCCCAGTCAACCTCACCTTGCGGCACCACTCTCGGCATCAGCAAACGGCCCATCAACTGCGCGCGTGATCCGTGGCCTTCAACGGCGATGCCTCTGTCTTGCAACTTGCGCTGAAATGCGATCTGTGTCATTGGCTTCTCGCCTCGTTCTTCTGACCAGATACGGTAGACCGCGTACAGTGACTTTACAGGTGTAGCCGCGCCTTCTGACTCTTTGGTCTCTTCGTTCAAGAAGAATCCGATGCGGTCTTCGTTCTTACGGTAGATCTCAGCAGCGTCGCTGACTGCGGTGCACCAGCCAAGAGCATCGCGTGCGCTCGAACTAAGAAGCTTGATCGCGCCTTCGACTGCCCACGACAGCACCGCCGGCAGTGCGCCTTCTGGATCAAAGATGTAGTGCTTGAGGTCTGGGTCTGGATTTTCTGGAATGTTTGTGAGCGGTATCGGACGAAGTCGGCGCCACATCGCGTCGTCGCTGATGATCGGCCTGTGGTTTGTGGTGACCCACAGCTTCGCCTGTGACTGGAACGTAAACGGCTTTTCACCTGGCGAACGCGCTGAGATCTCAGAAGAGCCTGTCAGTTTCTTGACCGAGTTCTCTTTCATGCGCTCTGACTCTGGCAACTCGTCGACCCACACCATACGGCGCCCGCGAAGCTCTGCCCAGTGATACAGGTCCGCACCGTGCGCTTGTCCGTCGCCTTGAGCAAGAATGCTTGAGTCTAACGGCCACGCGTACTGCGCCGTGCCGAGCGCTTTGACCAGCGCTTCAACCATCGTGTTCTTACCTGATCCTGGAGGACCGTAGACTAGGAACATGACATCGTATGTTCGTAGTCCAGTAAGCGAGTATCCAGCCGCTCGTTGCAACCATTCCTGAAGCTCTTTGTCGCCACCAGTCGCGAAGTCAATGAACTGTTCCCAGCGGATATTGCGTATTCCAGGATTGTACGCGACCGGCGCGCGGCGAGTGATGTAGAGATCCGGGCGTCCTTTCAAGAGCTCACCGGTGCGGAGATTGATCACTCCGTTGGCTACGCCAAGAAGAGTCTCGTCAGAGTCCCAGTTGTTGACGCCAACCAAGATTCGCGGGTCCGAAGTGGCGCTCTCGATGCAAGACGTTATGCGCGAGTTTGACTTCGCCTGCTGCGCCCACTTGATTACCTCTGACTGCTTGTCTGCGTCGTCGAGATAGTGGACAACCTCGCTTGCGACAATAGGCGCGATCTTCTTTGCAAGTTCTTGCATCTCAAGGCTCTCGACGTCTGGCTTCCAGTATCCGCCGTCCCAGTGAAACCAGCCTAGACCTGGAGTGTATCTGACCGCGGCGCCAAACGAGTCGACGAGTCGACGACCGTTGCCGGTGTCGGTGAGCGTTCGCTTGCCAGGTTCGCCGCCTTCTTCTTCGCTGATCGCGTCTGGGTCTTGCGGTACGTCGATGTTCGTCAGGCTTGTCGCCTTTGCAAGTGAGTCACCGTCTTGTAATGCCGCGGACACTGTCCCGCCGATCGTGCCAGGCAAGTAAGTTGTGTCCGACTGAGTAGGAGGCCGTGCGACGATTGACGTCGTTGTCATGCCTGACTTAGCTCGCGTTTCTTCCTGCGACTTGATCGCCCAGTCTTGCAGACCTGGCCACAGCTTCTCTGTCTTTGGGTTGTCAACAACGAACTGGATAGCGCGACGAACATGCATCAACAGTCCGCCCTGTCCTTCGAGCTCGAGCGGTGGACGTACTTTCTCGGCGTTGAAGCGAATCATCATTGTCTCAACTGCTAGGCGACCTGCCTCGGTGTTCACAGGAAACTTGTTAGCGAGAGCGCACGCGAGTGCGTAGATGTCAACGGCGCGAGAGCCTTCGTCGATGCCTTCAGTAAGAAGCCTGTCAACGTCGACTCTCTCGCCAGAGAAGTCTGCGTCTTCGAGCCAAGTCCAATCGCCTTCGCCCAGTTTGGATGTAGCTCGCTTTCCGCGCTTTCTTAGCGCCGACAGCAGCTCTTCTGGTGCCTGCGCGACTGGGATCTCCCAAGGCGCTTTGCCTTGCACCCACTCGTAGCACACGCCAGAGAAATGTCGTGACGGCGCGATAAGCACGTAACCGTTGTGCTTGATGTCGATGCCGTTTAGACCAGACTTCTTGAGATTGCCAACTAGCGACTCTGATTCGTCGCACTTGTAGAAAAGATGTCTGCCTCGAATAATCTTGCCGTTCGCGGTGTACGAGCCAGTGATCGCCTCAACTGTTGGCGGAAGCGCACCTTCTACAAGAGACTCAAACTTTTCAAACGAGTCAGGCCCACCCGCTCTCGGATCGATGTCGATGACAAAGAATCCGCTCGGTCGGCAGTACACGCTGACGTTGCTGTCTTGGTCTTGTGTCCACCACGTTTTGACTGCGTCGATGTTCGCAGTCGCCTGCACGTTCCACTCGCTTACGCGAGGATGCTTGCCTACGTCTTTCGGCTCGGGGTGCGATCCGCCGCACGTGCAGCGTCCGCCGACAATGCCGTAGCAAGGCATGACGAACCAGCCCTGCTGTGCGTACCATTCGGCAGCTGAACCCAGTCTACCAGTTGCTGATTCCCATGTTGTCATTGAAGCGAGAGATCTTCTTTCGGTTGAGAGATGTGCGAAGCTTCTGGCCGCGCTATTTGTTGTGTAGGTCATTCATAATACACCAAGCTTCGCGTTGAAGCGTGAATGTGGACAAAAAAGAAGACATAGATGAGCTTACAAAGAATTTGTTGATAGTTCACACGCGATGACAATGAGTATGATATAGTGACTAATGACAAACACCGGCCAAATCATGGGAGGTACGGTTATGGGCGATCTTCTCAAGGAGATCCAAGAAACGGAGATTCACCCTGGAAACAGGTCACGAATCGCCGAGATACTAGAGGCACTCGAGCCGTCAGACAGAAAAGATCTGCTGGCAGCGCTCGACGACCACGCGATCTCGGCTTCGCGAATCTCAAAGGCAATGGCGCGCAGAGGACATAAGCTCGCCTCGTCAGTCATTTCGAGGTATCGTCGAGGAGAACTCTCGACGAAGATCAAATGAGTCTTGAGGATGAGATCAAGCTCGAGGAAGAGATAGCAGATCTCCGAAGAGCTCTAAAGACCGCCCAGGCTTCTGAATACAAGGCCAAGCGCAAGAACGAAGAACTTGTAGAAGCAGTCTATAAGGCAGCGTACGATGCAGGCATCGCCGCCGGCCGAGGGATCCCAGACAAGCAAAAGCCACCAGCTAAAGATCCTCGCAAAGGCAAAGGCGAGGTTGCAGTAGTTCACGCCACCGACTGGCAGCTTGGAAAGAAGACCGTCTCGTACGGCATGACTACCTGCGCCGCTCGTATGGATCAAATGATCGTGAAGGTCAACGAACTTTCGACGATCCAGCAGAGCCATCACCCGGTCAGAGAGCTATGTCTTCTTTTCGGCGGAGACATGGTCGAAGGCATCACGATCTTTCCCGGGCAAGCCTGGGAAGTAGAGGCGCATCTGTTCGAGCAGCTCTTCGAAGCCGCGCGGATCATGGAAAAGATGGTCCGCTCGTTTTCATCGACTTTCGAGAAGGTCTCGATCGTCTGCGAGTTCGGCAACCACGGTCGTCTCGGTCGTAAGGGAGAACTTCCGTCAGGTGACAACATCGACGCGATGGCGTACCGGATCTGTCAAGACAGAACAAAAGATCTGAAGAACGTCACGTGGCAGATGTCAGGTGACTGGTATCAAATCGTCACTATCGGCAACTACAAAGCGTTGCTGGTGCACGGCGACGAGATCAAGAGCTTCGGCGGCAACACGCCGGCGTTCGGTATTCTCCGCAAGGCGAATGCCTGGGCGACAGGAGTGGTCGAAGACTTCCAAGACGTCTACATGGGTCACTGGCACACGCCGATGGCGCTGACGATGGCGAACGGCGGTCGAGTGTTCGTGACTGGCTCTCCTGAGTCCGGCAACGAGTACGCTCGAGAGTTCGTCGCCGCGATCGGCAGACCGTCGCAACGTATTCACTTCGTCGATCCAGACAAAGGTCGAGTGACGGCAGAATACGTCATCTGGCTCGACTGAGTGGTCACACTCTCAATGCGTTGATACAATTTGGCTATCCCGCCGTGCCCCCGGTAGGACATGACTGTATTGGAGTCGTGAATGGCCAAGTCTCGTCGCATCTTGAAGGACTCCCACAAGAGCAAAGTGCTCGAGACCGCACAGCTTGTTGTCACCGCGCAGATGGCAGATCAGCAACACACCGATCTCTCAAGAGTCGGCGTTGTGTGGTCTGGAATCTTGGACCTAGAAGGACCGATCCCGCCGTCTGAAGTAGCGGCGATGCTCAGTGCCTACGACCTAGTGAGAGCGACGACTTTGGTCGACGCTCATGAGCACTGGGTCAGCGCCGCGGCGTACGCGGCTATAGCTGACGCTACAGAACCAGTTCAACCGAAAGAACTAACAGTTCTAGAAGATGAAAAGCCTAAGAGTTCTGAGTCCGCGACCATTGGATTTGTGGCTTCCCGTAGGAATGAGGAGTAGTCTACCGTTGGTATTATTCTCCAGTAGTTTTAGCATTGTTGCACCCTGCGAGCAATGCAGGACAAGGTGGATTCGTCGGTGAGTTGGTCAGAGGACATTGTAACCCGTGTTGTAACCGGTAGCTACATTACCGCGCGCGGAACTGCCGGTCGAGGCACAGTCACGTTTACTCCGACCAGCACGGTCGTCGATGAGAACGATGATGTCATCGTAACAGATCCTGTTGTGGCTACTCTTGACGGAGCAGGCGCATTCAGCATCACTCTTCCGACAACAGACAACCCAGCGCTCAAGCCGACAGGTTGGGCGTACGAAGTTCAAGTGCGTATCAACGGCGTCAAGCCGACAAAGTTCTGGATCTTCCTTCCAATAGGTGACGGAAGCCCTGTCGATATTTTCTCTCAACTTGGCAGTCTTTCTCCTGTCTCTGACGCGACTGCAGGTGCAGCCGCTCGTGGTTCTATTGGACCGCAAGGTGCGACAGGTCCTACAGGTCCTTCAGGACCAACCGGTCCACTCGGGCCAACTGGACCTTCAGGCGGTCCTACTGGTCCGCAAGGTCCGCAAGGTGACGTCGGACCAACTGGACCCGCCGGAGCAACAGGTGCGACAGGTCCGCAAGGTATTCAAGGCACTCAAGGTGTTGTTGGCGACACCGGACCTACAGGTCCTGCTGGAACGTCAATCACAATTCTTGGCTCATACGCTACGTATAACGCACTCATTGCGGCGCACCCGACAGGAAATCCTGGTGACGGATATCTTGTTGACGGTGACTTGTACGTTTGGGACAACGTTGGTTCAGAGTGGGACAACGTCGGCAGCATTGAAGGTCCGACTGGTCCGCAAGGTATTCAAGGACCGACAGGTCCACAAGGCGACATTGGTCCAACCGGACCACAAGGTGATCAAGGTCCTCAAGGCGACGCAGGTCCTACAGGCCCGCAAGGCGACGTCGGTCCTCAAGGTGACCTCGGTCCAACTGGTCCGCAAGGTGATCTTGGTCCGACAGGTCCAGAGGGTCCGACAGGTCCGCAAGGTGACCTCGGCCCAACTGGGCCTGAAGGCGCAACTGGTCCGCAAGGCGATGCAGGTCCTACAGGACCTCAGGGTGACCTAGGTCCAACCGGTCCTACTGGACCGCAAGGCTTCGATGCGTTCGAGTACTCGCCGTTGCGCGCGTTTGAAAACGCGTATCAGCCGGGTGAGATCATCTTCTATAGTGGAAGTTACTTCATCTGTCTTGCGACAAACGACGCGCTTCCTCCGACAGGTGGAAATCTTGGAGTCTACTGGAACCCATACTCGTTTGTTGGCGCAGTCGGTGCGACTGGTCCGCAAGGCGAGCAAGGTGCAACTGGTCCGCAAGGTGACCTCGGTCCAACTGGTCCGCAAGGTGATCTTGGCCCGACTGGTCCGCAAGGAGACATTGGACCAACTGGACCGCTCGGTCCAACAGGACCGCAAGGCGAGCTTGGTCCAACAGGTCCCCAAGGAACTGGCGTCACCATTCTTGGTTCGTATGCTTCATACGCAGCACTCATCGCAGCTCAGCCGACAGGAAATCCAGGTGACAGCTATCTTGTTGCCGGTGACTTGTATGTGTGGTCTGCAACGTCGTCTTCGTGGGTCAACGTTGGTCAAATTCAAGGACCGACAGGACCTGAAGGTGACATTGGTCCCACAGGACCACAAGGCATTCAAGGTGTAACTGGTCCGCAAGGTGACCTCGGTCCAACTGGTCCGCAAGGTGATCTTGGTCCAACTGGACCGCAAGGCATTCAAGGTGAAGTAGGTCCAACTGGTCCGCTTGGCCCAACAGGCCCGCAAGGCGATCTGGGTCCAACTGGTCCGCAAGGTGAGCAAGGTGTAACTGGTCCGCAAGGTGACCTCGGTCCAACTGGTCCGCAAGGCGATCTTGGCCCGACTGGTCCTCAAGGAAACGTCGGTCCGACAGGTCCACTAGGACCTACAGGTCCGCAGGGCGATCTTGGTCCGACAGGTCCTCAAGGCTCGGCTGTAACAATTCTAGGCGAATACGCCGATCTTGCTGCGCTGCAAGCTGCGCACCCAACTGGTAACGCAGGCGACGGGTATCTTGTTGAGAACGGCGACCTGTATGTCTGGAATGCTGTCGGTTCGACATGGGTAAACGTCGGAAACATTCAAGGACCTACAGGTCCAGTTGGCGCAACAGGTGCAACAGGACCGCAAGGTGAACCTGGTCCAACCGGACCGCAAGGTATTGAAGGCAACGTCGGTCCTACAGGCCCGACAGGTCCTGAGGTTACAGGTCCTACAGGACCTATTGGCGACACAGGTCCAACTGGCCCAACTGGACCCACGGGTGACATCGGTCAGTTTGCGATCTCTTCTGCGACACCTCCACCTTCTGCTGATATCGGCGACGCTTGGTTCAACTCTTCAACAGGCCAGATCTTCGTCTATTACGACGGCTATTGGATTGAGTCAGCGTCAAGTAACAAAGGCGACACTGGCCCAACAGGTCCAGTAGGTCCTGCGTCAACAGTCACAGGCCCGCGCGGCTCGACTGGTCCGACAGGTCCTACTGGTTCGACAGGTCCTGCGTCAACAGTCACAGGTCCAACCGGCCCGCTTGGACCTACTGGTCCCACCGGTCCAACTGGCCCACTTGGTCCTCAAGGATTGCAAGGTCCAACAGGTCCAGGTATCACTGGCCCAACTGGTCCGCAAGGTCCGCAAGGCGTACAAGGCGTCACAGGTCCAACTTCAACAACTCCTGGTCCGACTGGACCGCAAGGTCCGCAAGGCGCAACTGGACCCACCGGTCCTACTGGTCCTGCATCAACAGTCGCTGGTCCGCAAGGCGTCATTGGACCGACCGGGCCGACCGGCCCGCAGGGTCCAGCGTCTAACGTCACCGGTCCAACTGGACCGCAAGGCCCAACAGGTCCTGAAGGACTGGCGTCTAACGTCACCGGTCCAACTGGACCGCAAGGCCCAACAGGTCCAGTCGGTGCGACCGGTCCTGGGTTCTACAATCTCACGTCTTCAATCATTACGTCGTCGCACACGCTCGGTGCAAGCGACGCTGGCAAGCTTGTCGAGGTCGACTCAGCACTTGCAGTCGAGCTAACAATTCCTGCCGACTCGACGTACGACTTTGCAGTAGGCACACAGCTTGTGATTGTTCAGGTTGGTCTCGGTCAGGCGTCCGTTGCTCCTGCCGTAGGCGTGACGTTGAACTCAGAACAAAATAGACGAAAGCTTTCGCAGCAGTGGTCAGGTGTATCGTTGATCAAGCGCGCTGCAAATACGTGGGTTCTCTTCGGCAGCTTGGTAGACTAGCCATGCTGATATCTGTTCACGGAGCTATTGGCTCAATCAAACGAGCTCTTGTGCCTGAGACATGGACGCAGCGCACATCTACGTTTGGATCGTCAAACATCAACCACGTCACCTATGGTAACTCGGTGTTTGTAGCAGTTGGCGACTCAGGAAAGATGTCCGTGTCTCAAGACCTCGGCGTGACGTGGTCGTCGCTGACGTCGTCGTTCGGCACAAGCAACATCTGGAGCGTACAGTACGGAAACAACTTGTGGGTTGCTGTTGGCAGTACTGGAAAGATGGCAACGTCGGTAGACGGCGTGAACTGGTTTCAGCGCGTGTCTTCGTTCGGCACAACTACTATTCTTACTGTTGCGTACTACGAAGGATTTTGGATCGCCGCAGGAGTCGGAGGTAAGTTGGCGACGAGCATCGACGGTCTCAACTGGACGCAGCGCACTTCGTCGTTCGGCACGACTTACATCTATGACATCTCATACGGAGGCGGAAAGTGGGTTGCTGTTGGAGACGCTGGCAAGCTCGCGACATCTGTAGACGGAATCTCTTGGACTCAACGTACGTCATCTTTTGGAACAGACAGAATCCGAGAGATCGCGCACACACCTACTGGATACGCAGTCATCGTTGGAAACAACGGAAAGATCGCTACAAGTCCAGATGGAACCGCGTGGACACAACAGGCAAACACGTTCTTGTCTTCAACTCTTGAGGCAGTGTCGTACGGCGGTAACGGTATGCTTGTAGCGGCAGGCTTTTCAGGCAAGCTCGGAACTTCTAGAATCTTGAGCTCGGTCAGCAACGACGCGTGGGTTCAGCAAACATCATCGTTTGGCACAACACCAATCAACTCAGTGGTGTTTGGATCTGGTACGTTCGTCGCGGTCGGCCAGGCTGGAAAGATCGCGACGTCGTCTGGATAGGAGAAACATGGACATGTACACGTATGAGATTCAAGAGACTCCGCCGATGGCGAAGATCTATAAAGATGGAAGTCTTATAGACAACTCAGGGCCGTGGGAGTCGGTGTCTGCTGCCGCAGACTGGGCGATGCTCATGGTCTCACGCCTAAACGCAGGCTTGGAGTCGTTGTAGAAGTAGTAAGATTTAGGAAGTTCTTGAAGCCGAGGAGCTTTAGTGTCAGCGATTGATTTTCCAAATGACCCAGTAGTTGGGCAGGTTCACACCGGAGGAAACTCTCAGTGGGTGTGGAACGGTACGGCTTGGGAGACGCTGCGTATTACTCCTACAGGTCCGACAGGTCCTACTGGACCGCTCGGACCAACCGGCCCGTATGGAATCTTTTCAATCGCAACTGAGACTCCGCCGCCATCACCGTCACTAGGTCAGGCGTGGTTCAACGGTGTGACTGGAAAAGTTTACGTTTACTATGACGACTTCTGGGTTGAGGTCGGCGCCGCGCCTGTCGGCGCAACCGGTCCTACAGGTCCTCTTGGGCCTACAGGCGCAACTGGACCGCAAGGACTTCCATCAAATGTCACCGGACCGATGGGACCTACTGGTCCAGCTGGCGAGTCAGTCACAGGCGCGACAGGTCCAGCGGGAACAAATGGCAAGTATCTTGCTGGAGAGACGTATCCAAACCCGACGCCTGAAGAAGGTGACGCTTGGTTCAACACGATCAACTTGAAGACATACGTCTATTACGATGGATTCTGGGTCGAGGTCTCAGCGAACGACGCTGGTCCGACTGGTCCTACTGGTCCTGAAGTTCCCGGACCAACCGGTCCGCAAGGTCCAACTGGACCGACAGGCGCGCAAGGCGAAGCGATCACAGGCCCAACTGGTCCGCAAGGTCCGCAAGGTCCGACTGGTCCGTCAGGCGGACCAACTGGTCCTACAGGACCTCGCGGCGCAACTGGACCAACAGGACCCACAGGACCTGGAGTTACTGGACCAACCGGTCCAACTGGACCAACAGGTCTTGCACTTGTCCCGTTCCGAAACTTGCTGACAAATGGAGACATGCGCGTAGCGCAGCGTTCTACTTCAGTCGCGTCGATTTCATCGACCAACTACTACACTGTTGACAGGTTCAATCATGTGATCTCAGGCATAGGTATCTGGACATCAGAACAAATAAGTGACGCTGTCGACGTTTCTCGAAGCGCGTTGAAGCTCACCTGCACAGCCGCATCACCAGCGCCAACACCAAACTCATTTTCTCGCATTGAGCAGAAGCTTGAAGGATTTGACGTTCAGTCTGCTAAGAAAGGAACAGCTGATGCTCTTGCACTGACACTTTCATTTTACGTAAAGTCTAACGTCATTGGCACTTACATTGCAGAACTGTACGACAACGACAACACCCGCTCGGTCAGTGCCGCGTACAGTATCAACGTCGCAGACACATGGGAAAAGAAGACGATCACTTTTGCTGGCGACACAGTCGGTCAGTTCGACAATGACAACAACGCTTCGTTGATTGTCGGTTGGTACCTCGGCGCTGGGACTGACTACACAAGCGGCACGCTTGCGTCGTCGTGGGGAGCAACTGTCACGGCGAACAGAGCTGTCGGTCAAACAAATCTTGCGTCATCTGCGTCACAGTACATCGCTTTTACTCAGGCGCAGCTCGAGGTCAATACTGTAGCAAGTCCATTTGATGTTCGGCCACTCTCAATTGAGCTCGCTCGCTGCATGCGGTACTTTGAAAAGTCTGCCGGCAACTCGCATGCTGTTGTCACAGCGGCATCTTCGTCATTTCCGACGGTGTTCTACAAGGTACGCAAGCGAGCAACTCCTATTCTCACTCCAACATTCAACGTCGGTACAGGTGCGTCGTTCACGGTAAGTGCCGACGGTCACGTGCAGACCGGCAACCACTCAGCTGGCTCGTTGTATACATTCACTTCGTCGGCGGAACTGTGAGCGCATCGTGGCAGTAGACTTTCCTAACTCTCCAGTACTGAACCAAACAGTCGTCGTTGGAAACAAGACGTACCGATGGACTGGTACGTCGTGGGACCAAGACTCAAGTCTTGGCCAGGCAGGCCCAACTGGACCAACAGGACCGCTCGGTCCGACAGGGCCTACTGGTCCTGCTCAAACGATCAACACCTCCGCTCCGCTCGTGTGGAACGCCGGTACTCAGACGCTGTCAGGCCCGACAATCGAGACGGTGTCCGGGTCGCAGAGCAAGGCCGATGCAGCCGCGGCCGCCGCAGTCGCGGCGCACAATGCGCAGCAAACAAACGTCCACGGAATCTTTGATGTCGAAGAACTTGAGACTCAGCTCGGCGCTCTCGAAAAAGCGCAGAATGAAGCCGCTGCCTCGACGGAAGCGCACCGTATCGACACAACAGACGTTCACGGCATTCCAAACACCGCAGATGTCGTTCTTCGAACAATGGTCGACGCAAAAGGTGACTTGATCGCCGGAACCGCTGACAATCTTGTTGCGCGTCTTGGAGTTGGAGCAAACGGCACTACTCTCGAGGCAGACGACACAGAAGCTACTGGAATCAAGTGGTCAACTACAGTTGGCGATCACATTGCGGCGTCAACGTCAGTGCACGGTATCTCGAACACGTCAAATCTTGTCTACTATTCTGGCAGCGTCGTCAAAGACTCTACCGGCGTGGCTATTAGTCCGTACCACATCGGTGCTCCGTCACTCACGGCGATTCAAGGCCACTTCCATCTTTCACCAAACGCGATTGACACCGCTCCGCGAACTGTCAACACAACAACAAACCTCGCAACTGGAACCGCGTTCTTCACGTTCTTCACTCCTCTGTACACATTGACGGTGTCAAATATCACTTATGTCTCAGGCACGATTGTCTCAAGCGGCGTATCAATCGCACGATTTGGTCTTTACACAGTCGATGCAAGCGACAACGCGACGCTTGTCGCGCGAACAGACAATGATACTGGTATTCTTTCTTCTGCAAACACTGCGTACACAAAGCCGTTTTCTGTGCTAAGCGGCTACCCGGCGTCATACACACTAGAAGCAGGACAGCGGTACGCAGTCGCGATCATCATGGTGGCTACAGGTGCAGGTTCTGTGTACATGAACTACGCAAGTCCAATCACAACAATAAACTCTCTTCCACCTCGTATGACAGGCGCTGCTGGATCACAAGCAGACCTTCCAACGTCGCGCACAACATACTCAAACACCGTGTCAACACCGTGGGCTAGGTTGTCGTAATGGCTATTGATTTTCCGTTCGATCCAACGCCAGGTGACGAATACGTATACGGCACGCAGAAATGGACATGGACAGGCGTCACTTGGGACCTTGTTGTCACAGAGCTTGTGGGTCCTACAGGACCTACAGGTCCACTAGGTCCAACTGGACCACTTGGGCCGACTGGCCCACTCGGGCCAACTGGACCTCAAGGAGTTCCGACTCTCATCCTCGCGCAGTTTGAGACGTACAACGACCTTGTCACAGCGCATCCAGTTGGTTCAGTGGGAGACGCCTATCTTCTTGACAATGGCGATCTCTACGTTTGGATACAATCTACTTCGTCGTGGAATAACTCGGGCAATATTCTTGGACCTACCGGTCCAGTCGGCTCTCTTGGTCCAACAGGTCCTACAGGTCCTCAAGGTCCAGAAGGTGGCGGCGGACTTGGATTCGCAACAAACTGGTGGCTAGCAACATAGGAGCTGAATAGTGGCAACACCGATTCGACGACTTGGTATCGTCCGACCGACGGCAGATACTCCTATGCTCGCGTTCACATCCACAAGCTACTTCTTCGTGTCGGTGATCGCGACAAACGTCTCAGAGACCGACAACGCGACTTTCACCGTGTGGGTAATCCCCGCAGGAAACGAAGCTTTGATTCCGTCGCACGTCGCATTCAACCTTCCACTCAATCTCAAAGATTCTTATGAAACGTATCGGTTTCCAGTCATGAACACCGACGAGATCATGGTTGAGGCGTCTACTTCTGACGTCACTTTCACCGTCGTCGGTATCGACCAGATCAACGAAATCACGTCAGTCTAGGGGTAACAGATGCCAGGATTTACAGGAAGATCTACCGACGGAGTTCCACGGACAATTGTGGTCACCGTCGAGGACGCTGACACGGACACCGCGGTCTATTCTCCGACTCAAAAGGGTCGTGTCACGTCGCTGATCGCCGCTAACCGCACCGGCGGAACGCTGCCTTTGACGGTGAAGATCACGCGGGGCGCAGACACACACTATGTCGTCAAGGACCATCGAGTGCCCAACGGAGAGAATAGAGAGCTTGCCGGCAACGGTATTATTGTCCAAGCTGGCGACGTTCTTGAAGCAGTTTGTCCAGTGGAAGATTCATTTGATCTAATCGTTTCGGCGGTGGAAGGACTCGTCTAGTGCCAGCTCCAGACTATTACAACGTTGAGGACATCGCAGACAAGACGTTCTACGGCCTGCGTTTTGCTCCATCGACAGGGACACTTACGGCAGTAAAAGTAAATGACGGAACTCCAGTGAAGCTGCCAGAACTCACGACGGAAGGCGATCCTTACATTCGTAAGCCGTCTGATTACCGCGCATGGGTCTGGACCAGCAACACATTGCGGTTTTCGTGGGATAATACAACAGGACACCTTTTGGTGGAGGTAGTGTAAGTGGCACAACTAATCGATCTTGGAAAGCTCCGCTTCTATTTTGCCGGAGAGTACAGCACCGCGACTGAATACGAGCTGAACGACTGCGTTCGCTACGGCGGCAACGTGTATGTCTACACAAATGAAGTTGCCACGACAGGCACTCTTCCGACCGCAACCTCGCACTGGCAGGTCATGGTCGAGGGCATCAATTTCCGCGGTAACTACAATGCAGTCACACCGTACGCGGTAAACGACGTCGTTGCGTTCGGCGGCATTCTTTACACCTGCATCCAGAACAGCACAAATAACGTCCCGACTAACACAACCTACTGGGAAAAGTTCGTTGACGGTCTTCAATATGAAGGCAACTACAACAACGCAACGCCTTACCAAAAGAACGACATCGTCACCTATGGTGCACGCGCGTACATCGCCACCGCTACGACGACAGGAAATCTTCCGACAAACACCTCGTACTGGCAGGTCTTTGCAGACGGTCTCGCGAGCCTTGGTCTTTACAACGCCGCGACCGAATACAAAAAGAACGACGTCGTCTACCTCGGCGGTCGTACGTACGTCGCGCTTCGTGACACGGTAGGCGATGAACCAGGTGCCACCGGGAGCGGATCAGACTGGGCGGTCTTTGCCGACGGTCTCAAGTTCCGCAGCAACTGGAACACAGCAACTCGCTACGAACTGAACGACATCGTCCTTCGCGGCGGCAACGCGTACATCTGTATTCTTGCGCACACGTCTGCCGGCACATTCAACGCAGATCTGACAGCACTGAAGTGGTCTGTCTACAGCCAAGGATTCCGCTTCCGCGGTATCTGGACTCCAGAAACAGATTACTTGGTCAACGACCTTGTCTCTGACGGAAACTCGACGTTTGTCTCAAGCGCAGACTTTACGTCTGGTGCTACAAGCATTCTTGACGACGCGTACTGGTCGGTCTTTGCGCTTGGTGCCGACTACCTCCCGGCCCAGGTAAGCAACGAGAACAAGCTTCTTTCGACTGACGGAACAGACCCGTTCTGGTCATCGAACATCGACATCTCTGGCGACGTTCAGGCGGGCGGAGTTCTCTATCTTGGCCAAGACGCGTACACAATCGCCACAGCAGTCGCTCTTCCAAACCTCATCGGTTTGGCGGTTGGTGACGCTGGCGGATCGTCTGAGGAATACGCTCAGTTCGTCGTCTGGAACAAGAACACTGACGGTCTAGCCTCGACCGACCTCATCGTGCAGACGCACGATGCTACAGACTCTGACGGCTTCATCGACATCGGTATTACCGGCGAGAACTTTGACAGCGAAACGTACGGCATCACAGGACCGAACGACGGCTACCTGTTCATGGTCGCTCCGACAGGAACCACCGGCGAGGGCAACCTTGTCTTGGCCACAGGAGACACCGGAACAGCTAACAAGATCGTCTTCGCAGCCGGCGGTTTGACATCTGGCAACACCCAGATGGAGATCATTCCAGACACAAGCGTGCACATTGAGATCGCGACTGTGTCGACGAGCACTACAACAGGAGCGCTCGTAGTCGCGGGCGGCGTCGGTGTCCAAGGTGACATGAATGTCCAAGGTGACCTCAACGTCATCGGTAACCTCGCATTGAGCGGTCTTGACTATATCGGTGTCGGTGACGGAGCAGCGGCATTCGGCGCTACGTTGACTAACCCGATCGCGACGTTCCAGATCGACGCAGATGACTACGCACAGGTTGCGTTTAGGAACATCAGTGACGCCGTCAACGCGTCAACTGACTTCATCGCGTACGCCGACGATGGCTCTGACAACGACGGCTACATCGACATGGGCATCACGTCGAGCAACTTTGCCGACCCAGAGTTCACTCTGACCGGAGCACACGACGGCTACATCTTCATGAACGCTCCGACCGGCTCTGGCGGCGCAGGAAACCTCGTCTTGGCTACAGGCGCAAACGGCGTCGAGAACAAGATCGTTTTTGCTGCCGGCGGTCTCACGTCCGGTAACGAACAAATGATCATCACACCGTTCCAGTCGGTGCATGTCGAGATCGCTACAGAATCTACAAGCGCTACTACTGGAGCATTCACTGTAGACGGCGGTATCGGTCTCACTGGTAACTTGAACGTCGGCGGAAACGTCGGCATTGTCGGTAACGTCGACATCCAAGGCCAGATCACGATCGCAGGCGGCGGAACAACATTCGACACCGCAAACCTCGCAGTCGTTGACCCAATGATCTACGTCGCGCAGTCTAACTCGGACAACGCAGTTGACTTTGCGTTCGTCGGCGAGGCAGCGTTCCCGATCACTCCGATCGCTCGTACCGTGACAAACAAGGTCCTCACCGACAACATTGCCACGCTGACGGTCTCGGCGGCGCACACGTTCCAAGAGGGCGACTACGTCGTCGTCGCAGGCGTCGATGCGACATTCAACGGAACTCATTTGATCACAGATCTTCCGACGGCCTCGTCATTCAGCTTTGCCAAGACTGCAACAAACGTTCCAGCGGCGTCTGCTACTGGTACAGCGACTGTTTCCAACAGAGCGAAGTACTCAGGTCTTGCGAAAGACGCAACAGACGGAATCTGGAAGCTGTTCGCAGACGCGAGTACCAAGCCAGCGAACACAGTAAACTTCTCTGAAGCTGGTGTCCGCTACGACGACCTCCAGCTCCGCAACATCACCGCGGTCGGCAACGTCGCCGTCACAGGTACTCTCAAGCAGAATAACCACGATGTTCTGACAAACGACATCGCGAACGCGAAGGGCGACATCATTGTTGCTACCGCGCCAGACGCGATGACTCGACTTGGTGTTGGATCTAACACGACGTTCATTCAGGCCGACAATACTCAGTCAACAGGCCTCAAGTACACAAGCTTGGCGACAGACACCGTCCTTGGCGCAGTCCAAGTCACGGCTTCGACCTCTCGTCCAGCATCTCCTTCCATTGGTCAGTTGATCTTTGAAACAGACACTGACTACATCAACCGCTACACTTCTAGCGGATGGAAGGCTCTCGGTCCGGTGTTCCTCGGTTTCACGACCGACGACGATGGCAACCTCACGGCTGTCACAGGTCCGGACGGAACCTATAATGTTGGAGACTACACCGACTATGGCATTCTCCCAGCGGAGATGACAGTGTCGGTGAACGCCTCCGGTCAATTGGTACTCACCTCGTAGTAGCAAAAAAGGATAGCAATGGCAACGATCAATCTTGGAAAAATCCGTCTCAACTGGCGTGGCACGTGGTCGAGCGCTACGGCCTACACGGTCAATGACGCGGTGTACCTCAACGGCGACTCGTTCGTTGCTGTAGCCGACAACACAAACGCTCAGCCGCTTTCTGGCGGCGCGCTCAACGCGAACTGGAACTACCTGTCGCGCGGCGCATCAAGCGTCGTCACAACACGCGGTGACATCGTCTACCGCGGCGCTTCTGGTCTCACACGACTCGCGGCTGGCACTGCTGGCCAGGTCCTCACAACGCAGGGCACAACAGGCGATCCGTACTGGCAGGACAAGAGCGGTCGTCCGAACTACTCGACGTACACCGGAGCTGTTTCTTTGCTGAACAGCGCGTCACAGTACGGTCGACAGACTGCAGGCTATGCGGTCGGCGGCTTGCACATGTGCAACAACGGCGCAAATCCTGGCTACGGCAACTTGTTCATGATCACTCAAGACCGCAAGAACATCAAGGCTGTCGGCTACCAGTGGTACCAGAGCCTCGGCTTCGGTCACTTCTCAGACCAGATCAGTACTTCTACCTATCCAGGAAGCCGCGCTACTACCGGGCAGTATTGCCAGTTCGATACCGCGCTTGACGCAGACGAGTATTTCGCATACGTCGTCCGCAACTACGCTTCGGCCGTCGCGGTCACGACGAAAGGTCGTCTCTACTTCACAGGGTACAACGGCTACGGCCAGTTCGGTTTCGGTGACACGACAACACGCCAGATCTTCACGCGCTCGGCGTACTTTGGTCCGAGCACCGGCCGCACCGCGGTCGACGTCAAGATCGGCAAGATCTTCTCGGGCTCGGACGGCCTCACGACTCCGTTCCTTGTTCGCACGTCTGAAGGCGAGATGTACGGCGCAGGCTACAACGGCGTTGGTCTTCTCGGACAAGGCGACACCACGAACCGCACGTCGTGGACACGCATCGGCGCCGCGACGCTAAACTCTGGTGGCGCGACGATCACCGGGTACCAGTTCCGCAACAAGTGCGCGATCAACACCGCGATCATCATCGCGTGGAACCCTGCGGGTCAGATCTTCGGCTGGGGCGCACCGACGCGCAACCAGCTCGGTCTGAACACAACAGCGCAGCAGAACACTCCGCAGCGTCTTACGCAGCTCGAGTCTCTCATCGGTGCAGGCGTCACTCCGGTCGACATCTGCATGCCGGTCGGCGGAAACGACAACAACGGTGTCGTCACTGCTATCTTGATGACCAACGGCGAGATCTACACGGCAGGCCAGTCGCTCCACGGTCAGCTTGGTATCGGTGGTGCTGACGGGCAGACGTCCGCGATCTGGCAGGTCGTCACAAAGCCTGCTGGTAAGACATGGTCTAAGCTTTGGTCGTCAGGCGGCGAATCTGCGACGTTCTACGCTGTAACTACGGACGGCTTCTTGTACGCCTGGGGCTACAACGGATACCGTCAAATCGGCGACACAACGACGACGAACCGCCAGGTTCCGACGCTGGTGTCCGGTCTTCCTGCGGGATTCCAAGGCTCGATCGAGAGCGTCTGGACATGGGGCGACTCGAACACATCACCGACTGGATTCCACCTCGCGTGGGCTCGCACAACGACGGGCCGCTGGGCCTCTTGGGGTTACTACGGCTTTGGCACGATCGCTCAAGCTCAGTTTCCGATCTCGACATTGTTCGACGGCTCAAACGGCTCGTCTGATCCGCGCGAGATCACCGCGCAGCTTCCAGACTTTGGCGCGAATATCATCAACATCGTGCCTGGCTACATCGCAACAACTGCGTCGTCAATCTACATCTTGATGAACGACGGCCGAACGTTCCATATGGGTTACGACGACGGCAACTTGTGGTCAGGAACAAACGACGGAACAAACGTCGTCAGCCGAACATTCTACCCACGTCAAATCACGCACTTCTAAGGAGAGATTAGGTGCATATCTACACATATATTCCAGATCTGGTCAACATCTCGTACCTCCAGATGGCGCCGTGGGAAGGCGGTCCGATCCAGGACCTCGGCTTTCACGGAGGACGCATGTACCTCCGGTTTCCGTCGGCAGAAGCAGTTCAGTCGGCTTTGCCAGAGGACAGCATGGACTTCCGTGAGGCGACAAACGAAGAAATCGAAGCACTCGGGACACTGCCAGAGTACCAAGCCTAACCGCTAGGTTCTCCGGTCGGAGAAAGAAGAAAAGAGCAAAATGGCAACTGTAAATCTGAGCAACATCAAGTTGAACTGGCGTGGAGACTACTCCGCAGCCACAACTTACACGAAGAATGACGCCGTGTTCTTTCAAGGCAGCTCGTTCTCGGCGAAGACAACAGCTCTCGGTCAGGCTCCTCTCACAAGCCCAGGTCTTGCTGACGGAACACGTATCACGGTCACCGTCGTAGGCTCTAAGTACCGTCTCACCGCCGCTGGCGTAGGTACAGGCGACACGCCGAACTTGACGCTTGTTCGCGGCCGAACGTACTACTTTGACTTTTCTGCTGTCCCAACATCGCACTCTTTCGCTCTTCGTCTTGGCGTCACCAACTCGACGGACACGGTCATGGGCGCATCGCCGAACCGCGTCGACGTCGGCTTCGACACATCATCGATCGAGTACACCGCGACTTACGCTAAACAGGTTTTTTCGACGGCGAACAAGGTCATCACGTACACTGTCCCATTTGCAGACTCTGCAGCGTACAGCACGCTGTACTACGTGTCGGTTGACAACACCTCGAACTTCGGCACAATCACTTTGATTGATCCGTCGTACGTCGAGGTCAACTCTGCGTTCTGGAGCGTCATCGCTCGCGATTCTGAGAGCTTCACTACAACCCGCGGCGATCTTGTGTTCCGTAACGCAGGTGACACAACCCGTCTTCCTGCCGGCGTTCACAACCAGCTTCTTACAACTCAAGGTTCTTCTGCTGATCCTACGTGGACAGACCAGACAGGCCGTGAGCACAACATCGTGCAGATGTCCACAATTTCTCCTCTGCCTTTCGGCACCGAGCAGACAACATCTGCTAACTTGATCACACGACGTGGTCGTATGCACGGCTGGGGTCCGTCGTTCTGGGTCATGCCAGATCGTCGTTCTGCTAAGTCTGCTGGCTGGAACCGCCAGAACGGACTCGGGTTTCACCACTATCCAGACACTCTCAACACAACAACGTACCCAGGTCTGCGATGGAGCACTCCGCAATACGTGCAGTTCTTCGAGAAGTTCGCAGATGACGAGCGAATCAACTACATCACGCGCTGGAGCTCTGGCGCGTGCATCGTCACAAACCGCGGTCGTGTGTACTTCACAGGATACAACGGTTATGGTCAGTTCGGGTTTGGAGATACAAACAACCGAATGATCTTTACTCGCAACGCGTTCTTTGGAGACACAGAAGGCCGCACCGTCGTCGACATTCAGCACACACGCTCTTTCTCAGGAAGCGACGGCAACAATGGAGCCATTCTTTGTCTCACGGCTGAAGGCGAGCTCTGGGGCGCAGGATACAACGCCTGGCGAGTTCTTGGCCAGAACGACACAACGAACCGGTCGGTCTTCACCCGCATCGGTGAGTCAACGATCAACCGTCTTGGCTACGCGTGCGTAGGCTTTGCGTTCTCTCAAGCTGAAGCGTACGGCAGCAACGTCATCGCGTGGAACTCAAACAACGAGTACTACGGGTGGGGCGACAACCAGTCCGGCGAGCTTGGATTTACTAACCAAAACGCGGTGGCCGTTCCTACCCGCATGTCACAGTTCGAGAGCGTGATCACCGTTGGATCGACTCCGGTCGACGTGATCATGAACCGCTCGAACACAACAACGTCAACAACTCGCTACACCAACGCGATCTTGATGTCCGACGGCCACATCTACACGTCTGGTCGCTCTAACCACGGTCAGCTTGGAACAAACGTAGCGGCGTCTACCGACTCATTCATCTGGGCGCGTGTCAACCGTCCCGCCGGCAAGACGTTCACACGACTTGTCGCGGCTGGTGGCGAATCTGCGACGTTGTACGGTCTCACAAGCGACGGGTTCTTGTACGCTTGGGGCCTGAACAACTATCGTCAGATCGGCGACAACTCGACAACAAACCGTCTCGAGCCTACTCTTTGCTCGAACTTGCCGGCAGGCATTCAAGGCACGATCACGAACGTCTGGGCTCAAGGAGACAACAGCTACACAACAGTGTGGTGCGCGACATCTGCAGGCCGGTACTTCTCGTGGGGTTGGTACGGCAGCGGTTCAATCACTCACTCACAGCGACCAAACCAAGATCCTTGGGAAACAGGAAGCGAGCCGTTCGAGATCACGACAAACCTTCCTTACGCAGGCGTCGGTCTTGTAGACGTGCACCCGCTCTGGGTCAGCTCATCTTCGCAAGCGTGGTTCTTGCGCTACAGCAACGGTGAAGTTTTTGCCTGCGGCTACAATGACTATGAAGGCTGGAACCCGGCGGGCGGCGATTCAACAGGTTATGCTACACAGACTGCTTATCGCTTCAACTATCCGCGACTGCTCACAAACATCTACTTCTAGTACCGCATTTTTGCGGTCGCGGTGATACAATTGCCGCATGGGAGAGTCTAACGTAAGAGTTGCGTTCTACACAATCGCGCTCAATGAAGAACACTTCGTCGAGCGGTGGTACGAGTCGTGCAAAGACGGCGACTATCATTTGATCGCTGATACAGGATCTACGGACGGCACGCAGGAGACCGCGCGCAGGCTTGGAATAAACGTCATCCAAGTCAACGTCATGCCCTGGCGCTTTGACGTCGCCCGCAACGCTTCGCTGGCTGCTCTACCGCGTGACATCGACTACTGCGTAGCGCTTGACATGGACGAGGTGATGGTTGGAAACTGGCGGAGAGAGCTTGAGATCGCGAAGCTAAACGACGTGACTCGCCCTCGGTACAAGTTTACGTGGAACTGGACAGAAGACGGAAAGCCAGGACTTCAGTACGGAGCAGACAAGATCCACACACGTGCAAACTACAGGTGGAAGCACCCGGTCCACGAGACGATAACTCCGTACGCTAACTTTCAAGAAAAGCACTCGTGGTGCGACTTCGAGGTACATCACTTCGCAGACTTGACAAAGTCTCGCTCAAGTTATCTTCACCTTCTCGAGCTCGCTGTCAAAGAAGATCCGCACGACGACAGGAATGCGTACTACTACGGCAGAGAACTGTACTACTACGGTCGGTACGAAGAGGCGATGAAAGAGTTGCAAAGATTCTTGCTACTGCCGACAGCAACGTGGGGATCAGAGCGCGCGGCAGCGTACAGGTTCATGGCACGATGCCGCCCCGCGGAATACGAGTATTGGCTTCACCAGGCTATGCGAGAGGCTCCAAACGACAGAGAGCCGTACATCGACATCGCGAAGAGATACTACGCAGAGAGACGGTACAAAGAATGCCTTGAGAAGATCGAGCGCGCTTTCCAAGCAGCAGACAGACCACTTGAGTATCTCACCGAAGCCGACGCGTGGAATCACGCGCCGTACGACTTGGCTGCGGTCTGCGCGTACAACTTGAAAGAATACGAAAAGGCGTATCATTACGGCAAGATCGCTGCAGAGATGCAGCCGTCAGATCAACGTCTTACTGAGAACTTGAAGTTTTACCTTCAGGCAGTTTCTTCTTAGATTTTTTCTTAGCAGACTTCTTGGCCTTTGCCTTCTTCGCGCGCTCTTCTCTGTCTGTCCGCATAGAGTTGTAGGCCTCGACGGCGTTCGCGCTGGTCCTGCTTCTCCAGATAAACTTGCACTCTTTGCACTCAACGAGCTTCATCTTTGTCCATCGTCCACCTTCAGGCGAGTCGGCGACGATGACATGAAGCTTGCTCGGACGAGCTCCGCAGTGCGGGCAGTTTGGAAATCGCTTCCTGCGTATCTCTTGCCCGGTGTGCGACACTGACAATGCTCGACGAAGCTCGCCTTCGTCTTTGCCGCCCCACACACCGTGGATCTGCTTGTTCTCTAGCGCCCACTTCAAGCACTTCGTCCTGACAGGGCACGAGTAACAGATGTTCTTTGCGTCGTATTTCTCTCGAGCGACCTTAGAGAAGAAGTATGGCTTTTTCTTGACATGCTCTGGCTTGCCGCACAGTGCGTCTTCGTGCCAAGAGATGTCGTTCAGTCCGCCGTCTTTGATCATGGAAACTCAACCCATGTCATGGGCAGAGCTTCGTCGACAGAATCTCCTGAGTAGGTAGTTCCTTGCTCGTCTGACACGTAGTACTCGTACGACTCGTCGATGTGCCCAGCGTATCCGTGAGAAATGAAAGCGGTATCGACGATCCGATACCCCTCGCCAAGAGAGCTAGCGATTCCTTCTCGTTGAAGAGAAGAGGCCAGAGCTCTGCGTACTACGTCGTTGTCTAGATCAACATGGTCGATTGTTGAGAAGATGATTGAGTCTTGAAGGTTGCTGAGGTAGCCATAGCCGTACCACTCAGTCCAAAGACTTTCACCTATCCGCGAATCTCGCATGACACTATTGTAACTCGTGTCACTTGAGAATCGCGGTATTCTGCTACTGAGATCTTTCGAGAGCTTTTTTCATGCGTGCTTCACGTCGACGCCGACGGGCAGCGTCTGCACGCAGCCGCTTCTTGATCACCGGGTCGTTGTTGAAGAACCCTGCGGCGTATCTTTCTTCGTCGGTCTCGCCGCCCCACACGCCGTACTCGCCGTTCAGCCGAGCTGCGTCGCGACACTTCTCCATCACCGGACATGTCTGGCAGACCTTCTTGGCCTTTTCAACTCTTCGAGCTGTCGCTTCAGGGCGCTCTGAGTACTTCGGGTAGAACAGCTCAGTTCTACCTTTGCAGGCTGCGTCGTTCATCCAAGACACTGACATTTGTATAATCACCAGAAACACCTCGTATCGTTGACCATAGACGTTATTCATCTCTCACATACAAGTGTATCTGGACGCATCTTGGTGCTTCTAGACAAGGTCTTTCACGTACCCGTCCTGGTGCGGCCAGACATACTCGTATGTAAGAGGAGCAACGCCGGTATCCTCGGGCCAGTTGAACTGGCGGTACCAGTCGTAGTTTTTGCACAGCAGCGCCGTGCGGTGCGTGGAGCAAAGCGTCGTGAAGTACTGCTGGTCGGTCATCCAAGGCGGGAAGATGTAGTCGGTAGAGACTCGGCCGAGCTCGACCGCACGGTCGTAGGTGCGCATGACCTTGTCGAGGAGTGTTGACTTGTAGCCGCGGCTGCGCCACTCGAAGTATGTCGCATTGACGTACGACACGAGCACGGTCTCGTAGCCGCGCCACATGCGTGACACCGGGTGATTCCACCAGCCTTTTGGCTCGCGGTGGTTGCCGTCTGGGTCAAGCTTGGTGATCGTAAGTAGCGACTGCCAGCCTTCGAGCGTCTGCTTGTGCAGTCGCTTGTTGTCGAGCTGACTTGCCACTAAGACAAACGAGTCTGTATTGGTCAAGAATGTTTGCATGTTGGTATCCTTCCGTCGTTGGATACCATCTTACCGCCTAGGCGGCAGAAATCATTGATTACCGTACCAGTTCTTCTTGACGAACGAGCGGCTGAAGCCCTTGTCTGTGTCCACAAGATACTCACGGTCACCGATCTTCTCACCCTCTGGACCGTTCGGTTCTCCGTCTAAGGCGCTGGCCACGGCGTCGCCGATCCATCGAGCAGCCTGACGGGCCACGGCCTTGCCCCACGTCGCCGACAGTGGAGTGTAGTCTCGCACAGACGAGAACTCCCAGCTGTCTGGGAGGCCTTGGATACGAGCAGCTTCACGGTGAGTAATCAGTCGTGGAAGCGTCGGATGAATGACATGATCAAGCGCGCCTCCGGTGAGAACGTTGCACCACGATTCTCCGTCCCAGCGGCACGGATTCGAGAAGCCCATGTAGAAGTCTTTTGAGCGGATCTTCTTTTCCTGAGCGGCCCACGTCTGCGGGAACTTGTTCTTGTTCTTTTTCACCGCTGCCTTGAGCGCTTCGTCGAGCGGCATTCTTGCTTCCCAGCCATTGTTGCCCAAGATACCGAAGATGTCGTCGATACGCGTCGCGTTCATGTTGCTCTTGTTGATGTGGCCGTCGACCTTGCCGTTCTGGTTGCGCAAGTTCTTGACGAACTTTGACGCAGGCGAAGAGTAGCGTTGCGGCTCCCACTGAAGCTCAAGATCTTCAAGGTCTCCAATGACGTCCATCATTGTCGGCATCGTCTTTGGATTGACGACCTGTGCGCCGAACTTCATGCCCTTGCGAGTGGCGACCCAGAAGTATCGTGGGCGATACGAGAATCCTCCGACTTGCAGGTTGTTCATCTTGACATGGTGAAGGTCGTACTTCTTTCCTGACAAGTCTTCGACCATGTCGCGGTACTTGACCATCGCGTCACGGCCTTGTGTGTACGCTTGTTGTACACATTCAAAGACGATCATCGACGGCTTTACTTTCGCGGCGTACCGCATGAACGCTCGAGTGTGCTCATGAGCGGCAGCATCAGGTCCTCTGTTTGCTGGACCAGACCACACAGACCACCCAGAGCATGGCGGGCAACCGACGACGGCGTCAGCCTTACGTACTGGCCACTCTGACTCATCGCTTGAGAAGAACGACGACCAGTCTTGTCCTAGGTGGTGTCTGTTTACCTCGGCTACAGTGTTGCCGAAGTCCAGTGTGCCCGTCCTGAGCTCCATGTTCATGCCAGCCTCGACAAAACCAAGACTCATGAATCCTGCAAGACCGTTGCAGTCGATGAATGACTTTGACATTACTTTCTCCCTCGCTTGTTTGGTGTGTTAGTAGTCTCAGCGTGGCCGACCTCGTAGCCGCACGCGGCGTAGCCAGCGATGTCGATCCAAGTGTCTGGTTGAAATCCAGAGTTGTTTGCGTACCGAGCAAGTTTGACTGCGATCATTGCCATAGCGACGTCTTCGGAGGTGAACTCTCTGCCGAATAGCACTCCCCAGATCTTTGCGATCCGAGCGAAGTTGTCTTCTGGGCTGCCGTACTGAGAGTCACGCTGGCCTGAGACGTACTTGGCAGCAGTAGTTAGAGCTTCTTCGCGTTTATTCATGGTTGATCTTCATCCGCGCGAAAACGAGTGCCTTGTAGTCTGTCGCCTCGCTTGGCTCGACGTTGATCTCGGTGTCTGCCGGAAGATCGTCATCAGACTCTGTCAGCTCTCGCCAGGTCTCGTTTGCGGCGTGAACGATGTCTAGTACGGTGTTACCCGTGACCTCGAACTCGATGTTGATTCTCACTTGATCCTCTTTTCGAGAGCGTACGGTGAATGATGAGCTCCGTCGATGTGAGGCTGGCGATCGTCCGTCGTGCGGATGATGACGTCGCCTGAGCGGATCGCCGTGACCTTGCCACGTCGGCCGTTATGAATGATGCCGAGATCTCCGTCGTACGCGTTATAGCGAACACGCACCTCGTCGGCGACCTTGATGAATCCCGGCCGTGCTGGAACCCACACCTCGTCTCCGTTCTCTGGCACAAGCGCGTGCCCAAGCGCGAGCTTTGCGAATGTCTCTATCGCCTGAGAAGAGAACTTGTCGTCGTGCTTCGACTTTTCCCACGCGGTCAGCAACTCGATGACCGTACGCCCTGCGGCTACGCGGACCTTCGCTTTGGCCATTTGCTCGTTGACCCAGTTGTAGTCTACTTTTCTTTCACTCATTAGTTGCTCCTTTGTGGGCACTCTGTCTCGCGACACGACGAGACGTCGTAGTCGTCAAGAGCTCTTGCGCACTTTTGACACTTGACTCCGTCGGCTTTGACAACGTAACCAGCCTGCTGACGCTTGCGGTTGATGTCCATCTTTTCTAGGTACATGTCGTCAAGCTCTTGGTCTGTTCCTCCGACGGCGCAGATGATGTTTGCGACGAAGTGCAAGACGTCTACGCATTCCTTGATGACTTCCTTGCGGTCGACGTACGGCTTATCTGCCTGCCACGGTTTCCATGAGATCGCCTTGCGGACCTCGGCGAGCTCATCGTCGATCGCGAGCATGTTCCAACGCAGATACTCGATGATCTCACGAAGCGCTTCGTCAGAGTCTTCACTGAACTTGTGATAGTTGACGCCGTAGTGGTCTTGCTGCAGACGCCGCGTTTCATACAGCCACTCTTGAAAAAGCCGTCGAGAATACATGCTCATTTTGTCACACCACCTGCTGTAGAAACGTCAATGCTTTATTTGTCGTAGGAATAATATCCAAGTATTGCTCTTTCTGAGATACCGCGAGCTCGTACCTGTCGATCGCAGACAGCTCTTCGATGCCAGCCGCGAGGTGAGTCCACGCAGAACCCACGCACGCACTGAGCTTCCAATCTGTCGCGATCGGAGTAGACGCGTTCATCGCTTGAAAGTAGCGAGGAGACCACCAAGGGTTCTTGTCTCGTTGAGGGCAGATCAAAGCGCCGAGAGACGTCGAGAGCTTTCTGTGGACGTCGGAGTCAGTAGATCCCTTGTTCTCTTTCATGCTCTCGTGAGGCAGGCGAAGAGTCTTGACGGTGTCTGTCGTCCATCGAGCTCCGATATCGTCAGCAGCCCATACGTTGCGGCGCACCGTCTGGACGTCTGAAATCTTCGTGGCCTTGATGTACGCGGCATCCATGTTTAGGCCTACCAGACGGCCTCTGGAGGCCTCTGGCAGCCCTTGTATGTCGTCATCAGACCAGGGCAGAGCTGGAAACAAGGTTGTCGGCCACTCTCGGTTCAGTAATAGATCAATCGCTAAAGAGATTGATCTTTTAGTCTTCTTGTCGTTGACGACTTCATTGTAGAACTTTCGCTTCGAGTAGAACGGCTTGAACAGCGTGCTATCTGATCTTTGAGCCGCTCGCAACCCTGCTGTGATCTTGCTCGGCTCTGGAGAGTCGATGAACATGACGAGCGACTTCGATCTCGCCGCCTTGTCTATTGTCGCCAAAGCGCCGTACGCCGAGTTCGA
>Ga0129336_10000246_pt1 | contig 30163 bp, 52 predicted proteins | sample CPB6_02_DNA_FD_96878 | JGI IMG/M metagenome (GOLD analysis project Ga0129336, IMG submission 96878) | Freshwater to marine salinity gradient microbial communities from Chesapeake Bay, USA - CPBay_Sum_0.6_0.2_DNA | ecosystem: Environmental > Aquatic > Marine > Coastal | place: USA: Chesapeake...
GATGTAAGCACGTCTAAGCATGGTTTTGCACCTAAAGCACCAAATGATACTACAAAGTTTTTAAGAGGTGATGCAACATGGGCAGTAGTACCTGCAGGTGGATTGACTAAATTCACCGAAGCAGAAGCAACTACTTCACCAAATAACACGGTATATGTTGATAGTTTAACAGCTGCAGGAAGTACAACGAATGTTGATGTGGCTATTGTACCAAAAGGTACAGGAGCATTTACTTTAGCTATTCCTGATTCGGGAGTTAATGGTGGTAATAAACGTGGTGCTAATGCTATTGATTTACAGACATCAAGAGGTTCTGCTACACAAGTAGCAAGTGGTCTTTATTCAGTAACGGCAGGTTATGGAAATACGGCTTCAAATAACATGAGTGTGGCACTTGGAAGACAAAATGTATCAAGCGGCCCAGGTGGGTCTTTTTCAGCAGGTGATACAAATACATCTTCAGCAACATCATCTATTGCTTTGGGCGCAAGTAATACATCAAGTGCTTTTGCATCAATAGCGGCAGGATCAGGTAATTCAGCATCAAATAATTATGCTGTTAGTTTAGGTTATTTCAACACGTCGTCGGGTATATCTTCTGTTTCAGTGGGAAATATAAATACATCAAGTGGTGACTATTCATTTAGTTATGGCTCTTATGCTCATACTTTTGGTATATATGGCAGAAAATCATACGCAAGTGGTAGAGAGTCAACAACTGGTGATGCTCAAACATCAAAGTTTATACTTCACGAAAGAACTACAGACGCAACAGCAACTACACTAACAACCAATTCAAGCGCAGCTTCAACTACCAACCAAGTCATACTACAGAATCAAAATGCTTTTAGTTTCAAAGGAACTATTATAGGTAAGCAGTCAGGCTCTACAAATGCATCCGTTTGGGATGTTGATGGATTTATTGTCAGAGGTGCAAACGCAGCGGCTACAACATTGAACGTGTCAAACGTTACATTGGTACAAAATACACCTGCATGGGGTACACCAACACTTGCAGCAGATACAACTAACGGAGGACTTAGAGTACAAGTAACAGGTGCAGCAGCAACTAACATACAATGGACAGCGGTTATAGAAACAACAGAAGTAATTTACGCATAATAAAAAAAATAAAATGGCAAATTTTCAACTAAAAGAAGTACAAGCAGTAGGAACTGCGACGATACAAGCAGATGGATCACTTGTTCAATCATGCATGGTAGTAACAGAGATTCAAGGTATTAAAGCACAAGGTAAGGTTTTAAGTGATTTAGCATCATTCGAAGTGCCTAACTCAGTAATGGCAAACCAAGCAGAACCTCTTAAAGCTGCATGGGCGCACATTCAAAATGTACTTGCACCTGCATTCGTATTAGACAACTACGAAAATGCTTAAGACAGGAGACATATTACATTGCTCTGGAAAGAGATTAATCCCGAAACTTATAAAGGCATTCACAAGGTCTCAGTTCTCACACTCTGCTCTTTTCGTGGAGTGTTGGGGGCAACCTTATATTATAGATGCTCAAAAAGATGGAGTTAATTTAAGGCCGTTTAAGGAATGGAAAGACAAGTATCAATATGATTATATAGTTCATCGTCAAATAAACGATTACAACGAAAAAGAACTAGCAATTAAGGCACTTTCTAAAGTAGGACATACTGCATACGATTTCGAGGGATTGATAGTTAAGCAACCAATAGAACTTTTAACAGGAAGTTGGAAGAAGAAAAAAGACGAAGGACAAAGAATGTACTGTTCAGAGTTTGTAGCTTGGGTATGGGGTGCTAAAGAAAATTATCGCATGTCACCTAGAGATTTATATGAATGGTGTTTAGTAAATAACTTTGTAGAGAAACAAGAAACTAATATCTAATGGAAATATTCAGCTTTATAACTGAGTCAGGACTACCACCTCTATTATTGTTTATACTGTTTATTATTATAGCTGTGTTCTACTTTTTCGGTAAGAACATAAATCTATATATAAAGAGCAGAATAGGAAACAAACAGAGGGCAGAGATTAAAGATTTAAAATCACACGATATATTCAACACCTTGCAACGAGTAAAGCAAGAAGTGTATTTTTTAAAGTTCTACACACATGGAAACTTTGATGCAACAAAGACTGCTATGTGTCAAGACTTCGTAAAATACAAGTGCGAAATATGTGATGAACACTTTGAGAAGTTTGCAGAAAAGGACTTCAGTCTGGTAGGTATGGATCAGTTAAAAAGCATGATGTTAGATGCTATGTATGCGATGCATTCCGATTATATTAAAGCTACTAAGAACCATTGGTTAAATAGAGGCATATCTAAAGAGGATGCTGATTTTGTTATCTTATTGTTTGAGAAGTTTAGACACGATGTTGTTATGAGTTTCCAGCACCGTATAGATGCCATATTTGCCTGTGAGCATTATGATACTAAGTTTAAGAAAATACTTGCTTGTTATGATATGTTTGCATTTGGTATAGATCTATTACCTAAAGACCTACAAACAACATTTGAAGCAGTTAATGGCAGATTTGCACAAATAAATTACAGATGAGTAAAATAGTAGAAATAGCAAAAGGTTATGTAGGACAGGAAGAACTACCTAACAACTCAGGTTTTAAGAATAAGGACTTTGAAAAGAGAATGAAAGAGGTTGGATTCCAGAAGGGACAGGCTTGGTGTTCATACTTTGCAGAGTTAGTATGGAAAGAAGCAGGAGAAGATGTTAAGCCGTTTAGTGCATCGGCATTTAAAACCTATCTAAACTATGAGAAAGCAGGTAGAAAAGGCGAAGTAAAGCCTGTGCTTGGTTCTTTGGTGGTGTGGCGATCCGTAGTAAATGGGCAACCACAATGGACAGGACATATAGGTATTGTTGTAGAAGTTAGTGAGGATTCATTTAAAACTATCGAAGGTAATACTAATGCTAAAGGTGGCAGAGAGGGTGTACAAGTAGCTTTAAAAACAAGGCAATATAATTGGTCAGCAGAAAAAGGTTTAAGATTAATAGGTTTTATTCATCCGAATGATTAGATTTGTTGCTCCAAGATACGTTTAGATTGACAGTTAGGCCCTTAAGTGGGCCTTTCTTTTACCTACTAACTGAAAAATATTTTATTTTTTATTTTGTAGTAATCAATAAAGTGTTATATTTGTAGAGTCAATCAATAATAAACGTTATGAAAAATCAATTAAAATTACAGTATCGTTCGCTTAAGAGTGGCAATGCCAATATGTACTTAGAGCGCAACGGAGAAGAACTAGAATGCATTGTAGAGTTCAATGTGTCGATAGTTGGTACACGCTTAGACAAGTACGTGTATGGTTATGAAAAGACCATTAACGTAGAAGACCTAATAATAGAGGATATAGATGTTGAGATAGTAGAGGTTTTATTGTATGAACCTTATTGCCACGTGATAAACATAAATGCACGAAACGAAAAAAGGTTTATAGAAGAAATTACTAATGATTTCTTTACAAATGAAAGTGAGTGGTTAATTGATTATGATGAGTTATGAAACACGAATGGATAGTAAGAGCATCACAAGTAGGTGAGTTAATGACACAGGGCAGAAGTAAAGCCGATATGTGGGGAGAAACTGCAATGAAGTGCATACAGAAGGCAGTATTATTTAACAAGTACGGTATAGAGCATAATTTTACTTCTAAATATACTGAAAAGGGTATAGAGTTAGAGCAGGATGCTATATATTTAGCCAAGCGAGTATTAGGTTGGGATATTGATCCTGAAGCACCTAAACAACGATTAGTTAATGATTGGGCGATTGGTGAACCAGATGTAAACCAAAGCATCTTAGCGGATATAAAAAACAGTTGGAGTGCAGATAGTTTTCCGTTTTTTGATGTAGATTTAAAAAATAAATCCTATCTATACCAATTGCAGACCTATATGTGGTTGTCCGACAAGAGTGAGTCTGAACTAGTTTATTGCCTTTTATCGTGTACGGAAGCACAGATTCAAAATGAAGTAATAAGATTAACTTACAAGTTGATGGAACGCAGTAGTAATATATCTAAAAGCATGGCAGACATAGAATATGAAGCACAGCGAATAGTAGACAGTCAACTACGGTTCGATCATATACCTGAAATTTCACGTGTAAAGCGTTTTATTGTAAAAAGGGATGAGGACATCATTCAAGACATAAAAGAACGCATAGAAGCAGCTAGACCTATTTACGATCAAATATATAATGCGATATGAATATAATGCACATAGTACGTTTTTGGAAAAATAAAAGTATTCCACAGGACAAAGGAGGAAGTTTCAATTTAGAACTTTATTTAAGAATCTTAGAAATCAAGAACACATGTATAGACTTGAATACCACATTGGGCAAAAATTAGTAGAATCGTTTTATTTCCCTTCGCGACAGTTGGCCTTATGGAAAAGAAACCAGTTGAAAGGAAGTGGACATTATCAGTTAGGAACATTTAAAATCACAATGACATGACTATACAACCTAAACGCTTGGAATTGAGTTTAACCTTTGTAGATAGGTTAGGACTTAAAAGAATGTTAGCCGAAGTAATAAACGGTTATATCAATGGTGTTTCGCAGGATCGTATGATTATAGCGGATGACATCTTAGATTATAAGATTACAGAACACTTTGACGAGAAGAAAATGCGCTTTGAAGAAATATCTGGCCGTAAGTGTATAGTTATAAAGAGTAGCGTGTAACTAATAACTAGAAATCATGTTTGAATTAACACATAAAGAAGGATGGAAGACACTTGCTCGAATGGTGGAAACAAGTGAAGGTATTAAATGGTTTGAATGGGATTCAGATTGGGAATTAAAAGATGACTGTTGGGTTTGGTGCGAAGAAATCAAATAGCGTGTAACTAATAACTAACCGACATATATCGCTTATATGGCATGTAGTAATTTTATATCTCCCAAACCAAAATGTTATGGGCATAAATCTATCAATCAAATGATGATAGATGATGTTATAAATTTTATACGTAATTATAATTATATATTATATGACATTAAAACTAATCGCCTTATTAACACTTATATCTATAGTAATAGTGTTACTAGGTTTAATAACTAAAAATAATTAAGATGAAACAAACAGCAGTAGAGTGGTTGTATGAAAAGATACTTTTAACTCCGTTAGATATACGTGAAATTAACAAGTGCCTTGAACAAGCCAAAGCAATGGAGAAGGAGCAGATAATTGAAGCGCATTTAAAAGGATATTTGGAAGAAATACCAAATCCATCTGCGTCTCATTACTATAAAGATATGGCAGAACAATACTACAACGAAACCTTTAAATCAGAATAAGATGGAGCAGACAGCAGTAGAATGGTTTATAGAAGAATTAACCAAGCAAAATATGTTTATGCATTTATTTGCTAAAGAAATTGAACAAGCCAAAGAAATTGAGCAGAAGCAAATAGTTCAAGCTTTTAATCACGGAAGAAATGTAGGTAGTGTTGGAAGCCCTGGAGTAGATGGGAACTATTATTATAAACAAATATTTGAATCAAAAGATGATAGCATATAAATTAATTAGGAAATTGAAAGATGGTAGTCTATCTCCATTGTTTATAAACAAAAAAAGTAGAATACCAATTGGAGTATGGTTAGATGCAGAAGAACATCCAACAAAAGGATTTGCAGTTAGAAAAGGTTGGCATTGCACACTACAACCAATAGCACCACATCTTTCAACAAAAGACAGGGTTTGGGTAGAGGTTGAGGTAGAAGATACTGAATTGTATAACAGACCTGAATCACAAGGAGGAACCTGGGTACTAGCACAAAGAATGAAAATTATCAAGGAGTTAAAAGAATTAACCTTTAAATCAGAATAAGATGAAAAAAATACTTTGTTGGTTAGGATGGCATAATTTTACTTGTAGCATTCAAGACTTAATAGATGAGTTTGGATATATTCCATTAGACAACAAAATGGCATCTAACTCAAAATGTGAAAGATGTGGTAAAACCTTTAAATAAGAATAAGATGAAAACAAAAGAAATAGAACTAACAGCAGCTATCAGCATATTGCCAGTATTAGCTGATTACTTAGAAGACCAACCGTTCAATCAACTTACTAAAATGAAAACTAATACATTGATTTCTATGATACGCAACCTTGATAGGCATTTCATGGATATAGCATCACTAGAAGCTATTGAACAACAACATAACATCGCGTTATGGTTTAGAAATGAAATAAAGAATAAGAAATGAGTTTGTATAGAATCGAGTTTGTCATAGATGGATTCCCTGGTTATTGGCAAGGAGTGGCAGATAATAAACTACACGCAATAGAGAAATGTGGTGTTAAATATTCTCAAATCGTAAATATAGAAGTTATTATGGATTATTGGAAAGTTACTTACCTACAGAATGGACTGTATGGTTACTGGATAGGAATGGCTTATGATCGTGATCATGCTATAAGCAAAGCAAATGTAAATGATTATGATTTAGTAAGTGCAGAATTATTTGACGAAATAGAAACAAAAATTGATAAGCAATCAATTAAAAAATTAAATTAGCGTTCCTTTTAAACATACTCCCTCCTTTTGAAGTAGATGAACGCACTAATTAAGGAGGGTAGTTAAATCTCCTAATCATGAAAAGACTAATAATTTTAGCACTATTATTTGCTAGTTGTAATAAGCAAAGTGTACAGCCTTCCTCACAGGTAAAAGATTGCAATTGTGATAGAGTAGTGGAAAAGCATAAATTTAATATGGTAGGAAATCAGTCAGGGCAAGTAATTTATTTTGGTGATTACATTACTATAAATGATTGTACAGGTATCCAAAAAAGTGGTGATTGGAATAGCACTAATGATCCAGAGCCAATAGTTGGACAATGTTATTAAAATAGTTTGCATTTAAAATAAATTATTATTTTTGTATCATGTCGTGCAGGACATAGTTAAGAAGTTATTTAAAAGTCTAATGGTGAGTAGGGCTGCACCCCGAAAACTGTTAGGCTTTTGTCGTTTAAATAAGTGCAGTTATTATGGCAGAAAACAAGAAAGGATTTGTTTTATATGCAGATCAACGTAGCATAATAGATATGCTTTCAAATGAAAAGGCTGGAGAATTAATAAAACATATTTTTTCTTATGTCAATGATGAAAATCCAATTAATAATGATCCTCTAGTTTTATTAGCTTTTGAGCCTATTAAATTGCAATTAAAACGTGATTTAATTAAATGGGAAGATACACGTTCTAAACGTAGTAAAGCAGGTAAAATAAGTGCTGAAAAGAGGAGTAAACAAAATGAACACATGTTAACACATGTTCAAAGTGTTGAACACAACTCAACAAATTCAACAGTAATAGTAAATGATACAGTAAATGTTACAGTAAAAGATATATATTCTTTTGATGAGTTTTGGTCTACTTATGGTAAGTCAATTGATAAAAATAAATGCAAAGCTAAATTTGAAAAGTTATCTAACGAAGTAAAACTTAAAATAAAAGAGGTATTACCTTTGTACGTTCAATCAACTCCAGATAAACAATTCCGTAAAAACCCACAAACATGGTTGAATGGTCAATGTTGGAATGACGAAGTAAAAACCATAATGAAAGAAGAAACGGTTGAACAAATGAATGACCGAATGCTATACGAGAATGTAATGAAAAAAATAAACATGTACCATGCTAAAGACTAAAGGAAGCGATATAGACTACCTACTAAACTATCATAGTGGTAAGATTAAGATGGGAGATGGAATAGGATGTCAAATAGATGACTATTTCAGACAGAAACGAGGTGAACTAAATCTAATACTTGGACACGATAACGTTGGTAAGTCATACTGGATAAATTGGTTTTTCTTATGTCAAGCGATCATAAACAACCATAAAATCCTCATGTGGTCAGGTGAGAACAAAACGGGAACTATTTTAAGAGATATGGTACAAATGTACTGCGGTAGAAGTTTCAAAAGCTTAACAGTTAAAGAAATTAGAAACTACTCCATGTACTTAGAACAGTATTTCGATTTTGTAGATAATTCAAAACTGTATAAACCAAATGAACTACTTAAATTATTTCAGGATTCAGATGCACAAATTTGCCTTATTGATCCGTTTACAGGTTTAGATAGGGAAATGGGATACGAGAGTAACTATCGTTTCTTAAATCAAGCAAGACAGTTCGTAAATCAAACACAAAAGACATTGTACATAAACACCCATCCAACATCGGAGAGTGGTAGAAACGGAAACTTATACACCGATGGCGAATGGAAAGGACATCTAAAGCCACCATTAAAGGATCACGTAGAAGGTGGTAAGGCATTTTTAAATAGGATAGATAACATGCTAGTGATACATCGCCTTATCAAACATGAACACATGAAATTCATGACTATGGTAAACGTAGAAAAAGTTAAAGACCAAGATACAGGTGGAAAGATCACAGGATTAAACAACCCTGTAATGTGTGAGTACAACTCTGGTTTAGGATTTAAAATTGAATTTATAGATCCATTAGCTAAATTTAGACCGAAACCTGACACTTCTAATAATTTAATTTTTTGATTATGGACATGGAACTATATACAATTCGAACACTATCTACTTTAAACCTCATCTACTGGAAAGTAAAACTAAGCAGAGAGGATATAGAGAATAAGCATCCTAAACGAACGGACTTAATAAACTCCATGAAAGATACGGAGAAAGACCTGCTCGAAATAGTAGAAGCACTACAAGTGTTTAGTGATGAGGTTAGATTGTGCCATAAGCGAATGTTCGCACTTGAGAGCATGGCAACTAAACTCACTCAGGAAGTAAAAGAAATAAAAGAACTAAACCAAAAACTAACCGAAGGACTATGAAAGAAAGAAAGTGCAAAATATGTAGTGCCAACTTTAAACCAGTTTACTCAACAACTCAAATGGTTTGCTCAGTCACTTGCAGCGTAGTATATAAAAATAAACTAAACGATAAAGCATGGGCGAAGAAAAAGAAAGACATGAAAGAAAAACTCCTAACCGTTCAAGAGTTAATGAAAACGGCACAAATCGTCTTTAACAAATATATTCGTTTACGTGATACAGGAAGAAAATGTATAAGCTGCGGACAAGTGCCAAAGAAAGAAAACGCAGGACATTACTTTAGCGCAGGAACACATACAGCAGTTAGATACGATGAAAGGAACGTTCACCTGCAATGCGAACATTGTAACACTTATCTAAGTGGAAACCTAATTGAATATAGAAAAGGACTGCTAAGTAAAATTGGATATGATGACTATGCACTACTGGAAGCCAAAGCAAATGACACACGTAAATTCACCAAAGAAGAACTGTTTGAGATTATCAAAATCTACAAAGACAAAATAAATCAAATAAAAAATAAAAAATAAAATAAATTTAATATATTTGTAGCATGTTAAATAACGCAATCAAGGTAAGAGTAACCGATAAATTACGGAAAGAATTGGAGGATAAAGCATCTGAATTGAATATTCCCATTGCTAGTTTAGTTCGTAAATGCATTTTAATAGCATTTAGAAGCGATTTAACGAACGATAATAGCAAAGATGATGCATTACACCACCAAAGCAAAAAGAAGTTGTTAGAGGGGAACTTTCATAATTGCGTTAAAGAGCGTGTAATAATAAGAATTGGAAAATTTAAAATCGTAAAATCATGAGTAGAGTCAAACGTAAATTGGAAGAGTTGAGTGAAGAAATCGGAAATGAATTCCACCCAGCACCGTTCGGTGTTCCTTTGTATCAACAAAAGCATTGTATCTTTCAAAGTTTAGCAGCATTTCAGTCTGAATGCCCTAATATCCACAAAACAACGCAAGGTTATGGATATAAGTTCGCAGATTTACCTACTATTTTAGGGATCATAAATCCGCTGTTAAGAAAGTATAACTTAGCAATAACACAACCTTTGGGTGGAACTACTGTAAAAACTATCCTATTTCATACTGAAACTGGAGAAACTATTGAAAGCGAAATAGAAATACCACAGGGAATACAGTTAAAAGGTCAAAACGATTTCCAAGTATTAGGATCGGCCATAACTTATTTAAGAAGATACTCCATCTCATCGCTATTGAATATAGTGGTGGATAACGATACGGATGTCGCAGGAGAGCAAGTTACTAAACTACCTAGTATAAAAGATGCTGATTTCGTTCGATTAGTTGGAGCCATAAACGCACAAAAGACAGATAAAGAAGGTAAGTTAATAGATTTAGCTTGGGCAAAAGCCAAATATAGCTTAACTGCTGAACAAATTAACACTATAGAGATGCTATGAGTACGGTGGAATGGGTGCTATATGGTTTATTTTTAATAGGATTGGTAGTAATATCTCATTGGATGTATGGAGAAGATGATGATTAGCCTACTACTACTGGCAAGTTGCACAGCGTACCAACCTAAATTAAACGCTACCAACTACACTAAACAAATGAAAATAATTAAAAAACAGTCAATTAAAACAGCAAAAAAAGTAAGATTATGAAAATAGCAGGAAAAGTAATAGTAAAAGGAGAAAGAAAAAACGTTGGATCGAAGTACGTATTTCAGGACTTAGTAATTGAAACAGAGGATAAGTATCCACAAAAGATATGTTTACAGGCATCCAACGATAAAACAGAACTACTAACCAACCTAAATATAGGTGATGTTGTAGAAATTGATTTCTTTCTAAATGGTAGAGAGTGGCAAGGCAAGTACTACAATACGTTAAGTATTTGGAGCATTGCATTAAAATCACCAGCGGCCGTAACACCTACTCCAATAGTAGGAAATAATGAATCAGATTTACCATTCTAATGAGTATAGAAGAACTAGCAAATATTAATAAGCTATTTAAAGGAATTGTACTAGAGTATATTGAGAGCAAAGGTATAACTATCAATAAGTTTGCCTATGCTACTCAAGTACAAGCTAATCAACTTTGGTGCTATCTAAATACGGATGACCAAAAGAAAGGCTTGCACACCTACACAATGGAAAAAATAGCTAAGTACATCAAAGAAAATCCATAACTTTGAGTAATGAATGCACTACTAAACGAACTTTCTAAGCATCACAAAGAATGGATTAAGATAGTGAGGTCTTTTGGTGAATCAAACTACACCGAAGACATAGTGCAAGAGATGTACATTCGCGCGGATAAATATATCAAACTAGAAAAGATAATGCCAGATGGAAAGCTAAACAAGTCATTCATCTGGCTTATGCTTAGAAACATATATTTAGATGCTGTAAAGAATAAAAACAGGGTAGAAAAAGTAAGCTTAACACAGTACACTTTTGTAGCAGAACCAACAGAAACTATAAAGCACGAAAGCTATAAGAAATTATATGCAAAGATGAATGCAGAAATAGATAGTTGGCATTGGTATGATAAGATGCTGTTTCAGTATTACAGAGATTCGGGAATGAGTTTGCGTCAATTGAGTGCAGCGACAAAAATAAGCACTCGTAGTATATTCTACACGATTAAAATATGCAAGCAACGATTACTTGAGTCAGTAGGTGAAGATTACCAAGACTACATAAACCAAGACTTTGAATTAATATGACACAAAAAAGAAAAAGACGAACCAAAGCAGAAATACTTGCAGCTAAAAGCGAAGGCTTAGGAGATACACTAGAAAAGGTATTTGAAGCAACAGGAATTGCATCTGTGGTTAAATTCATTGCAGGAGATGACTGTGGATGTGCGGAAAGAAAAGACAAGCTAAATCAAATATTCCCCTATCATAAACCAAACTGCCTAGTAGAAGCAGAATACAACTACTTGTCGGACTTCTTTAATACCAATACTAACATGGTAACAGGAGAAACACAAAAAAGACTGCTAGAGATTTATAACCGAATCTTTAACCAGAAGAAACAACCTACTTCCTGTGGATCATGCCTAAGAGATGTAGTAAACCAATTAAAACGCGTACACAACACATACTAATGAAACTAGTTATTCTAATGTCAGCAATAGCCTTTTTAGGAATAATGTGCTACTCAATAGTAGAATTAGTAAAAGCTGTGAGAGATTCAGGAAATGATATAATTAACTTAGACTAATGCCAATACCAGAACCAAAACCCCAAGAAGAAAAAAAAGACTTTGTAATGAGATGTATGTCCGATCCTAAAATGGTAGAAGAATATGATCAAGAACAAAGACTAGCAATTTGTAGTAACCAATATGAAGAGTTAAAAGATGGGAAGACCAAATAAAATACAAAGCCCCGAATATCTATGGGAACTATTCCAAGAATATAAATTCCACGTAAAGAATAACCCTATACTTAAACATACCTTTGTAGGTAAAGAGGGAAGAAGCGAATATAGCGAATTAGAAAGACCTTTAACAATGGAAGGCTTTGATTGTTACTGTATGGATAAGGGTGTGATACATGGACTAGAAAACTATTTTGCTAATACGAATAGAAGATATACTAAATTTTCAAGCATCTGTTCACGTATACGTAGAGAAATACGCCAAGACCAAATCTCTGGAGGTATGGCAGGCATCTATAATCCAAGCATAACACAGCGTTTGAACAACTTAGTTGACAAGGTAGAACAGACTATCGTAGAGCAACCGTTGTTTAATTTGGATGACGATACAGATACTGAATAGGAATCCAATAATTAAATCCAATGTTTTGGGGATACTACCCCCGTGATTTTGGATACTAAAAACACTTTAGGAATACAAGAATGTTCAAGACAACAACTGCCATAAAAAAAATGTTATCCTTAAAAAAGAGGATTAAAATTGTTCAAGGCGGAACATCGGCAGGGAAGACATTTGGAATACTACCTATCCTAATAGATAAAGCTGCACGCATAGATGGATTAGAAATAAGCGTAGTAGCAGAAACAATACCTCATCTACGTAGAGGTGCATTGCGTGATTTCCTAAAGATCATGAAATGGACTAACAGGTATATTGATGAACACTTTAATAAATCATTGCTACGTTACGAATTTCATAATGGTTCGGTAATAGAATTCTTTAGTGCTGATGATTCATCTAAATTAAGAGGTGCAAGGCGCGACATTCTATATGTAAATGAGTGTAACAATATCACATTCGATGCGTATAACGAATTATCCATACGTACAAAAAAAGAAGTGTTCTTGGATTTTAACCCTACTACGGAGTTTTGGGTACATAAAGAATTAAAAGACGAACCAGATAGCGACTTTATAATACTCACCTATAAAGACAATGAAGCACTAGACCAATCTATAGTAGAACAAATAGAGAAGAATCGCGCCAAAGCAGAAACAAGTGCATATTGGAGCAATTGGTGGAAAGTGTACGGTGAAGGTCAAATAGGTAGTTTAGAAGGTGTAATATTTAGCAATTGGAAGCAGATAGATAAAATACCAGAGGAAGCAAAGTTAATCGGCATAGGTTTAGACTTTGGATATACAAACGATCCTACAGCTATAGTTGAGGTCTACAATTGGAACGGTCAACGGATTATAAACGAACTGTGTTACCAAACAGGTATGTTAAATTCTGACATAGCTAAGATACTTCCTGCAAACATTCCAATATATGCAGATAGTTCCGAACCTAAATCAATTGAAGAGATTAGACGATTCGGTAAAACTATTCGAGGTGTAACAAAGGGTAAGGATTCAATAAACTACGGTATTCAAGTAATGCAATCACAAGAGTATTTAGTTACTTCTAACAGCACGAATCTAATCAAAGAACTAAGAGGATATATTTGGGATACAGATAAGTCAGGAACAAAGTTGAATAAACCTATCGACTATAATAACCACGGACTGGATGCGCTTAGATACCACGAAATGGAAACGATAGGACTAAAGAATGCACAGGGGAAATACTACATATACTAATGGAGATAGAAACAATGAAGGCCGTAGTAGAAGAGTATATCTACAAAATGACGAATCGCAGAGTAAAGATAGTATTAGATAATCCTATGAGTATGCGTAAACACTTTGTGCTGCTTTCTGAAGCTTACAGTTACGCACTTATGTATAACAATAATGAAAATAAAAGTTAATAGAGTATGAAGTTAGAACTTTTAGTGCCAACATCAACAGCAGAGATTCCATTGAAATCCTATCAAGAGTTTATGAAAATAAGCGAGGACTCCAATGATGATGAATTCATAGCACAGAAAATGATAGAAATATTTTGTGGTATAGAATTAAAGCATATCGTACAGATCAAGATGACTGATGTAAATAGATTGGTGGAAAAGTTTAGTGAGATGTTTAGCGAAAAGCCTAAATTCCAACATACGTTTAAAATTGCAGATAAAGAATTTGGTTTTATTCCTGATCTTGAGAATATCTCATTCGGTGAGTATATAGATTTAGATACAAACTTTGGAGATGTACAGAATTTACATCGTGCAATGGCTGTAATGTATCGACCAATCACACGAAAGATCAAGGACAAATACGAAATAGAAGAATATAACGGTACTTCTACTTGGGCGGATGTCATGAAGTATGCGCCTTTAAATGTAGCTTTGGGTGCTGTGGTTTTTTTTTACCATTTAAGAAACGAATTACTAGTAGCTACCCTAAACTATTTGGAGAAGAAAGTGGAGGAGATGACATCAACGAATACTCAGAAGAAGCACAATTCGGAAAACAATGGGGATGGTATCATTCAATATACGCAATTGCTAAAGGCGATCCAACAAGATTTGACGATGTTACCAGAATGGGACTACTTAAGTGCCTCACCTACCTCACTTATGAAAAACAAAAAAACGAAATCGAAACAAGAAGACTTAAACGGCAAATAAAATGAGTTATTACCACGTACTAGACACACTTAAAACCCATTTAGATAGTGATCCATTTGTAAACACAGTTAGTGAGGGATCGGTGTACAAGATAGACCTAAACAAACAGACTATCTTTCCACTATCTCACATAGTGGTAAACTCATCCACGTTTATAGATAATGTTATTCAGTTGAATATATCTATCATGGCAATGGATGTACTAGACATATCAAAAGAAGAGCCTGACGCGTTCAGAGGCAACGATAATGAGCAAGACATCATGAACACCCAATTAATGGTCTTAAATCGCCTGTATGAGTCTTTAAGAAGAGGAAATCTATATTCTAATAATTTCCAAGTAGTAGGTAGTGCAAGTTGCGAACCATTCACAGATAGGTTTGAGTCTGGTATTGCAGGTTGGACTATGACTTTTGATGTACAGATACCTAATGAAATGACTATCTGCTAATGCAAGATAAAGAGAAAATACAGAAAGCTTTAGATAGGTTTGTTAAGCACGTTACAAGCAGAGCAAAGGCAAACCTAACAAATGGAGATAGGAACGTATCTAAAAAGTTATACAACTCCATTAAAGGCGAGGTTAAAGTAATGCCTAACTCTATAGGTGTTTATTTCCAAATGGAAGAATACGGAGAGTTTCAAGATCAAGGTGTTAAGGGTAAAAGATCCAGTTCACGTGCGCCAAAATCCCCTTTTAAGTTTGGATCCGGTACAGGTAAGAAAGGTGGATTAACTGAAGCTATAGAGAAATGGGTAAAGGCACGAAGGTTTCAATTTAGAGATAAGAGAAGTAAAAAATTCATGTCTTATAAATCAACTGCATGGCTAATAACTAAGAGTATTTACGCTAAAGGATTGAAGCCAACTTTATTCTTTACAAAACCATTTCAGGAAGCATATAAGAACCTACCAGATGAATTAGCTAAGGAATACGGATTAGAGGCAACTCAGTTATTTAAAATGAGCATTAAGAAATAAAATGGCAAATATATTTTGTAGATCACCGTTTATAGTTACAATAAACGAAACAAGCCAAATCGAAACAAAAGTAGAGATTAGGATTTGGAATTCAGGGAGTGCGCCTGTGTCACCTACTTACTCACTCAGTAAGTTAATACCAAGCACTTCTAACCGTGCGACATATTACAACGTTTCGCCATACATAAAGGAATATATTTCACATATATCTTTTCCTAATAACTATAACGTAGTAGGAGATTCACTAGCTACTGCACAGTATTGTAATGTAGAAATAAAGCGTTATAAAAAACTAACCTCATCCTTTACCTTGTTAGATACTACAACGTACTTAGCATTTGATGGATGGACTAATTACACCGATGGCTACAACTACGATAGAGGGAATTATTTACTTGATGAAGGTACTTATCTTTATGAGTATGATAGTTCCGCTGTTCTATCTACTGACAAGTTAAAAAGAGCAGGAGATATTACGCTATATGTAACGGCAGGCTATAAAGTGAAATATACCGAGTTAAAAACAGGATTAACACAAACCAATACATTTACGCAAACTGGTGTTAAAACATTCCCTAGAGTATATGTAAATTATTATGATAATGGATGCATCACACAGGTAACAGATGCTTCTAATAACGTGCTGTGGGAGTCTACATTTAAGCCACAAATAGAATGTAAATATACTCCTATGGTTGTGGACTTCATTAATAAGTATGGAGCATGGCAAAGGGAATTTTTCTTTAAAGCAAGCAAATCGAGCACAAGCAAAGAGAATAGTGTTTACAACCTACTACAAAGCACAGTAAATAATTACGATGTTAGAGAGGGACAACGTAAAGCATTTAACACTATCACCAAAGAAAGTGTAGTAATTAACTCAGATTGGCGAGGTGATGACTACGCAGAGGTAATACGTGACATACTAATGAGTGAACGCATACTTTTGAATGATTCGCCTGTACAACTAATGACCAAGAATGTAGAACTACAAAAACACATAAACAACAAGACTATCAATTACCAACTAGAGTTTGAGTACGCATATGACTTTAACAATACTGTAATATGAGGAAGATAAGCGTATATATTGAAGGTGAAAGAATAGAACTATTCAACGATGAGAATATAGTAGTAAACTCATCCTATCAAAATTATAAAGACTTAGCTAAGATATTTACAGATTTTAGCCAAAGCTTCACCGTACCAGCAAGTGAAAGAAACAACGAAATATTCCAACACTTCTACCAAACGGACGTAGATACTACTTTAAACTTTCAATTACGTAGGGAAGCAAAAATAGACATAGACCATTCACCATTCAGAACAGGGAAGATTCAACTAGAAAAGGCTAACCTAAAGAATGGAATGCCTGAAAGTTATACTATAACGTTCTACGGTGATTTAAGAAGCTTATCGGATATATTTGGAGATGACAAGCTTATCTCTTTAGATATGTCGAACTACACACATACATATAATGGTACAGAAGTTCGTAATAGAGTGACTACTGCTACGGATTATGATGTGCGCTATCCTCTAATATCTAGTAAAAGAGTTTGGACATATGGAGATGGATCAACAACGGACATTGCTAATGCAATTCCTACTTATCCAATAAGTTATACGGAGTTATTCCCTGCTATAAAAATCCAAAGAATATTTGATGCTATAGAAGATAAGTATGGTATTACATGGTCTGGAACATTCCTAAGCGACAAACGATTTACGGATTGCTTTTTATATCTAAAGAATAAAGAAAAGTTTGAAGTATATAGCCCTGTTTATCCTGTGGACTTTACTACAACGGACAATAGTACATTCTTTAATACTACTACGGACTACTTACAAGTAGGTTATGTATCTATACCTAATGCTTCGCATAAAGTACAAGCACGTGTAACGGTATATACTGGCACATGGTATTTACAGGTGTTTAAAAATGGATTGCTTTACACTACTTTAACAGGAGATTCAACTACAAACGGCAACACATTTGAATTCTTTAATACGGATAATGTAAACGGATTAAACGAAAAATTCACCTTTAAGATATACGGCACGCAAACCACTCTTTACAATGTATATGTGTATTATGAAATAAGCAATCCTGTAGCACTCTTAAATGTGAGTTCTTATGCTTCTACAAATATTGCTTCACCTTCACAATTAGTAGTTACAAATGTTAACTTGGCAGATAATATGCCAGATATGAAAGTGGCAGATTTTGTAGCAGGTGTATTTAAGCAGTTCAATTTGATGTGTACAGGAAAAACTACAGACACTTTCCAAATAGATACACTAGACGAATGGTATGCAAAAGGTTATTTATGGGATATAACTCAACATACAGATATAGATTCCATAGATGTAGAACGCATCAAACTATTCAAGCGTATAAGTTTTGAACATGAGGAATCTAGGTCATTCATGAATACTGAATTCAAGCAAATGAATGATAGAGAATATGGTTCTTTAGAACAAGCATTTGATTATGATGGAGAAGAATATGTTACTAAAGTTCCTTTTGAAAACCTACTACAACAGCAATTTACTTATGAACAAGATGGAGATATACTTCCAACTGGTCTACAGGTAGGATATTGCTTAGAACAAGACACATATAAGCCATATGTACCAAAACCTATTTTATTATATAAATATGATAGGACATATTCTACTGGTTTTTATTTTGATTCAGGTTCAGGTGGTTATTTTCAAGATTTTTATATTCCATTCGGACAAGACTTAAAATATAATAATTTGCAGTATTCTCTAAATTGGGGAAATGATATTTCATCTTTACTTTTAGAAAACATACCGAATAGTGCATATCAAGTATATTACTCTAATTATATCTTGAATTTATACCAAGCCAAAAATAGAGTATTAAATGTTAAGGCACATTTCCCTATTAGCTTAATGACAAAGCTGCGCCTAAATGATAGGTTAATAATTAGAGATAAACGCTATACTATAAATGAAATGAAGTCTAATCTTACTACTGGTGAGGTAGACTTACAACTAATATTAGACTTTAGACCTGTAAAAACAGTAAAACTACCTAAGATATGGTGGAAAGGTGGTGACATTAAATGGGCAGGATTCTTACCAAACGGTGCTGTATTAGGTGAAATTGAAGTAGGTGCTAGTGGTATAACAGCTTCGCCTAGTACATTCACAGAGGAAGCTATTATAACATTTACAGTACCTGAGAATCCTACTCCAACAGAGTATATGATTACTGAAATAGAGGATAATTTTATTACTGAGGAAGGCCAAAACTATAGAACGGAAACAGGAGGAGAATTAGATTACGGGATTTATATCGATTATACCTATGAAAATGGGGATACGGAATCAATAGATATACCATTTATACAGTTAGGATCATGATAAAGAGCATTATAGACATGTTGCAAATAGATGATTTCATGGGCAAATCAAATGCAATAGACATAGCAAAGGGAAAGTATAAAATCCCATCAAGCATTAAAGAGATGTACAAACAAAGCCGAAGGGAGTTATTAAATAAAAAGAAGTTAAATGGCTGAAAAGGTAAATATAGAACTAGAGATTAAGGACAATGTAAAATCCTTAAAAGCACAACTCCGCGAAGCACAAAATGAAGTTACTCAACTATCAGAGAAATTTGGTGCCACATCAAAGGAAGCTGTACAAGCAGCAAAAAGAGCAGCAGAATTAAAAGATGCCATTGGAGATGCTAAAGCCTTAACAGATGCGTTTAACCCAGATGCAAAATTTAATGCATTAAGTAATTCTATTGGTGGAGTTCTAAACGGATTCCAAGCCTTTGAAGGTGCTTTAGGTTTAGTAGGTGTTGAGGGTGAAGCTGTACAGGAAACTTTATTGAAAGTACAGAGTGCTATGGCTGTATCGCAAGGTATTCAGGGATTGATGGAAGCTAAAGATTCTTTCAAACAACTCGGTGCTGTAGCAGTAGACGCATTAAAAGGAATTCGTACAGGTGTAGCAGCCACAGGTATAGGTGTGCTACTTGTTGCAGTAGGTACACTCGTAGCTTATTGGGATGACATTAAAGAGGCAATGTCTGGAGTAAGTGAAGAACAGGAAAAACTTAATGAGCAAGCGGTAAAGAATTACGAAACGGCGAAAGAATCACTACAGTTATTAAACAGTCAAGACAACATATTAAAGCTTCAAGGTAAATCCGAAAGGGAGATTCTACAAATTAAGATAAAGAAAACACAGGAAACTATAAACGAAGGTGTTGAAGCATTAAAACTACAAAAGTTAAAACAAGAAGCAGAAGAAAAGGCAGCTATAGAAAACTATAGTAGAGCAAAAAAAATAGCACAATTTTTAGTAGAGCAATCACTCTTCTTGCCTAAGTTAATGATGCTCCCTATAGATATGGCAATCAAAGGAGCAAATAAAGTTGCTGAAATATTAGGAATAGGTAAAATCATAACAGTAGACCTAACAGATGCTTTTAATCAAATGACTGAAAAAGCAGCAGGTTGGATTGCAGGTAGTTTATTCAATGTAGAAGAAATTAAGACAGAGGGGGCAAAGACACGTAAAGAAATACAAACCCAAATAGACGAACTTAAAAATGCTAGAGCAGGCTATCAGTTATCAATACAACAGATAGATAAAGAAGCTGAAAATAAACGTAAACAAGCAGCAAAAGATGCCGAAGATAAAAGGCAAAAGGATTTACTAGAAAGTTTAAAAGAACGTGTTTTAACCGAGGAAGAAATAGAGAAAATGCGCTATGAGGAACTTGGTAAAATAGCTGCTGAACAAGAGCAAGCAAAACGCGATCAAATGATGGCAGATGCATTGTTAGAAGGTCAATTAAGAACAGCAATATTTGAAAAGGAATTAGCAGATTTAGAAGAGCAAGATAGACTTAAACAAGAACGTATAAAAAGAAACAAAGAATTTGCAATACAATCGTCTATAGATACTTTCCAAACTATTGCAGATGTAGCATCAGCATTTGCAGGTAAGGATAAAGAACAACAGAAGAAAGCATTTCAAATACAAAAAGCTGCAAACATAGCAAAGGCAACTGTAGAAACTTACAAATCCGCAACAGGTGCTTATGCATCACAACTTATAGCAGGTGATCCAACTTCACCAATTAGAGCAACTATCGCAGCAGCCATAGCAGTTGCAGCAGGTATAGCCAATGTTAAAAAAATTGCTTCTACGCAATTCGATGCTGGTGGTACTTCTGCTTCTGCTGGTGGTTCTATGGGATCAGGTGCAACAGGTGGAGGTGCTATTACAACACCTGCCAACTTCAACATAGTAGGTAACGCAGGAGCAAATCCATTAGCAGGATTAAACCAACCTATACAGGCATATGTAGTAAGTGGTCAAATAACAAGCGCACAGGAATTAGATAGAAAGCAAATAAGTTATTCTAGTTTCCCATAATGCAACAAAATTAACTTTTAAGGTTTTTAAGATATGAATAAGATAATCGAGTTAGTTATAAATGAGGATGATTCTTTGAGTGGAATTGAAGCAGTTAGTGTGGTAGAAAATCCTGCGATACAAGAAAACTTCATAGCATTGAATAAGCATGAAGTAATGCTTAAAGAAATAGATTCCGAGAAACGCTTATTGATGGGTGCAGCGTTAATACCAAACAAGCACATATACAGACGAAACGAAAAGGATGAGGAATACTATATCTATTTTTCTGAGCAGACTGTACGCAAAGCTTCTGAGTTATTCTTAATGCGATCTAACCAGAACAACGCTACCTACGAACATAAGGATAAATTGAATGGACTGAGTGTTGTTGAGTCTTGGATTATAGAGGATGAGAAACACGATAAATCCAAGAAGTATGGTTTCGATTTACCTGTGGGAACATGGATGATTTCCATGAAGGTAAATAATGACAAGGTTTGGAGTGATGTCAAAGAAGGGAAAGTTAAAGGTTTTTCTATCGAAGGATATTTTGCAGACAAATTAGAGATGAGCCTACAGAATGAGGATGAGGTACTACTTGAGGCCATAAGAAAGATCATTGTAGATGCTGAACGCCAAGAATTAAGGTCATATACAGACTATCCTAAAGCAGCTGTTGAGAACGCAAAAATAGCACTTAGATGGGTAGAGGAACATGGATGGGGATCGTGCGGAACAGCTGTAGGTAAAATTCGTGCAAGCCAGTTAGCAAATAATGAACCCATCTCAGAGGAAACGATTTCACGCATGGCAGCATTTGAAAGACATAGACAAAACTCGCAAAAGGAGTTAGGAGATGGATGTGGTAGATTGATGTGGTTAGCATGGGGTGGTGATGAAGGTGTTGAATGGGCGCAACGTAAACTTGAAAGCTTAAGAAATGGATAAAATACCATACTATATAAGGTATAACGAAACTACTTCCATAAGTAATACCGACTTTTTGTATTATGATAATAACACAGAAACGGCACAGAGTATAAGTTATGCAGACCTATTAACTCAGTTAGAAAATGATTTAGTAGTAACTGCGACAACCGATTATAAAACAGTCTTTTTATTTCAAGGATGTTAGGCAACGCAAGATTAAAACCAAGTGCAACAACATTAAGCACATTATATACAGCTACGGCAGATTGCGTAGTAAGTTCTATTTCTATATGCAACCTTGGTGGTACTGCAACTACATTTAGAATTGCTCTAAGGCCATTAGGCGCAGCAATAGACGATTCACACTATTTGTATTATGATCTTCCAATAGATGCAAATGATACATTTATTTTAACAGGTGGAGTTGTGCTTAAAAACACGGACATAGTATCTGTTTACTCAGGCAATGCAAACCTATCTTATAACCTATTTTATACTACGTAAATGGCACAGAATAGCGCAAAAGGAAGTTCATATATAACACCAAGTTTGGATAACTTAACGGATGTTACAATAGCAGGTGCAACTACTAACCAGGTATTGACTTATAACGGATCGCAATGGGTTAACTCAGCAACTCAAGGAGATATGTTAAAATCGGTTTATGATACCGACAATGACGGAGTAGTTGATAGTGCAGAAAAAGAAGTATTAGATGTAAGAAATACAACAGGCTCAACCATACTAAAAGCATCTGTAGTTTATATAGGTGGTGCTACGGGACAAATGCCAACGATACTTTTAGCCGATGCAGACACGGAAGCAACAAGTTCAAAAACTATAGGATTAACTTTAGATGCAATTGCGAATAATACCAACGGAACAATTATAACAAGTGGTTTATTTCACGATGTAGATACAAGTGCATTTAGTGACGGAGATAGTCTTTGGTTAAGTTCTACGGCTGGTGGCATGGTTGCAAATACTCCACCTGCGGAACCTGCACATTCTGTGTATATTGGGCGTGTGGCTTATGCTCATCCAACAAATGGTAAAATAGTTGTTGCCATTCAAAATGGGTATGAACTAACTGAACTGCATGGAGTAGAGATCACTTCGCCATTACAAGGTGATGTATTAAGTTATAATGCTAGTACGGGTTTATGGGTTAATAGCCCAAGCGGTGGGTTAATGCCTGCGGTAACTGCACATGAAACATTTAGAGGTGTAATGTATGCAAACAACTCAACCACGGAAACAACATCTGGAGGTATAACCATAGCGACTACAGGATCAACAATCGCACGTTCAGTTGCATCTACAAGTTTTGCAACTAAACAAATAAGAAAAGGATTTTATGCGTCTGTGGTAAGTACAGGAAGGTATACAGGAACAAGAGGCTCTGCATTGCTTTGGTTTTTAGGTGGTGGGTTTAGATATGTGTGTGAGGTGTACATAAGTGACACGGCTTATGGTAGTGGATGTCGACAATTCTACGGAATGATTGGACAAACTACAGATTTAACATACAACGATACTACAACGGTTGCTTCAATGCTTAATGTTATTGGTGTGGGATCAGATGCTGCGGATTCTAACCTGCAAATATTCCACAACGATGGATCGGGAACTTGCACAAAAGTAGATTTAGGAGCAAACTTCCCAGCTAACAGAACGGCAGGAGCAGCAATGACTACAACTTATTCAATAGAGTTATATAATGCAAATAGTGGAACGGATGTAATTTATCGAGTTACTAATAACGAATTAGGAGAAATTGCAGAAGGTACAATAAGCACAGATTTACCTTTAAACACACAAGGACTTAACTTTTGTGCATCTCGTTGTATGGGTACGGCTATCACAAATACAGGGCAGTTTGATTTATCATTATTAGGGGTTTATTCATTATAATATGGCAACATTTACATTAGAGTGCATTCAAGAAGAAATTAACTATGAGCAATCGCAGTTAATAGTAAAACCTACTACAATGGAAATATGTCACTATGTAGACAGTAGAAAGGTTTTAAACACAGTAGATATAACACCAACGGTAATTGCAGATTTTATATCGGAGCAAACACCGTTATTATTCGGGGTATTCCAAAACATGGAAAATATCCATTTAGAAACACGTAACAATTATACACTATAAATATGGCAAAGAAAAAAACAACAAGTCCAGTAGGCGGTAACAGAGGATGCCTATGTAAAGATGGCACTTATTCAAAAGAATGTTGTGAGGGCGAACTATCGCAGCAAGGTATTGGAGCAACTGAAGGACAAGGAGTATCCAATGTTACAAACACGAATGCAGTACGCACAATTACAAGCGTAAGCAACTAAAAATGTAACAGATAAAAAAAGTCTAAGTTTTTAAATAAAAAATAAAATGAACGCGAAAGAAATAGTAAACCAAGTTAAGACACTTCTAGGAATGGAAGTAAAATTAGCTACAATGAAACTATCAGACGGTGTTACCGTGTTAGAGGCAGAAATGTTTGAAGCAGGTGCAGAAGTATTTGTTTTGGCAGAAGATCAAAAAATTGCTTTGCCTGTAGGTGAGTACGAACTTGAAGACGGAAAGATTCTAGTAGTACAACAAGAAGGTATTATTGCTGAGGTTAAAGAAGCAGAGGTTAAAGAAGAAATGCCAGAAGCTGAAGCGGAGCCACAAGTTGAAGTAGAAGTAGAAGCTGAAGCAGAAGTATCTACACCTAAAAAGACTGTAGAATCTATTATTAAGGAAACTTTCTTCGCTGAAATGGAAAAACTTAAAGCAGAGAATGAAGAACTTAAATCCAAATTGGAAACGCTTAGCGCAACTAATCCTGAAGAAGTTGCTGCTGAAACTACTGAAGAAACAACTGCAACAACTACAACAGAGGTGGAACTTGAAGAAGTAAAACCTATCACTTTCAATCCAGAAAGAACTAACGAAGTAGAAGGATTTAAATATGCTTCTAAAAGACCACGTTCTACTATGGATGCAATCTTAGAAAAATTAAACAAGTAATCAATATTTTAAATTAATAAAATGGCAACAACAACTTCAATTACAACTACTTACGCAGGCGAGTTCGCAGGTAAGTACATTGCAGCAGCATTATTGTCTGCACCAACTTTAGAAAAAGGAGGGATGACTATCCATCCGAATATCGTATATAAGGAGGTAATTCAACGATTCGCAACTGATGACATTGTTAAAAACTCCACTTGCGACTTCGATCCTACTTCAACAATCACTTTAACTGAAAGAGTCTTAAACCCTGAGGAATTTCAAGTTAATTTGCAATTGTGCAAAAAAACGTTTGTTAGCTCATGGCAAGCGGCTGAGTTAGGTTACTCTGCATTCGCATCTATTCCAAAATCATTAAACGATTTCTTGATTGCTTATGTAGCTGAGAAAGTTGCTGCTTCAATGGAGTCTACAATTTGGACAGGTGTTAACGCAACTGCTGGACAATTTGATGGCATCTCTACTTTGATCGCTGCTGACGCTGCTTTACCTGCTGCTCAAGAGGTTGCTGGGGCTGCAGTATCGGCGAGTACAATAATTACGGAGTTAGGTAAGATAATCGATGCAATTCCAGCACGTTTGTACGGACAGCCTGATTTGAAATTGTACCTTTCTCAAAATATGTATAAAGCATATGTTAGGGCGTTGGGCGGATTCGCTTCTACAGGCGCTAACGGATACGATAACAAAGGAACTAACCAAGTATTAGGAGATTTAGTATTTGATGGTGTACCTGTATTCATGGCAAATGGATTAGCTGCAGGAACTGCAATTGCAACTACAACTTCTAACTTACACTTTGCGACATCTTTACTTTCGGATATGAATGAAGTTAAGGTCTTGGATATGAGTGATTTGGATGGTTCACAAAATTTCCGAGTAATCATGAGATTCCGAGCTACGGCAAATTATGGATTTGCTGAGGACATGGTTACATATGGAATCACGAACTCTGCTAACTAATAACTATACTAACTAACAAAAGGGTGGTGCAATAAACACCACCTTTTTTTATACAAACATTTAAAATTTTAATATATGAGCTGTGATATATCAAACGGAAGACTTGAGCAATGCAAAGACTCAGTTTCTGGTCTTGAGGCAATTTTCTTTGTAAACTATGGCGATTATAACGCTGAAACGGACATCACGTATGATGCAACTAATACGGATCAAATCAATGACATCAACGGAGTTTCTTCACTTTACAAGTATGAGTTGAAAGGTGCGAACTCTTTTGAGCAAACTATTAACTCTTCTAGAGATAATGGTACTACGTTTATCGAGCAAGTATTGACTATCCAATTGAAAAAGCAAGATGCTGCAACGCATAAAAACGTTAAGTTGCTTGCTTATGGTAGACCTCATATCGTGGTAAAAACACGTTCTAACCAATATTTCTTAATGGGATTGGAAAGAGGTGCAGATGTTACTGCTGGTACTATTTCAAGCGGAACGCAAATGGGTGATTTCAATGGGTATTCTTTGACATTTACTGCAATGGAAAATATCCCTGCAAACTTCTTGAACTGCTCTACGGATGCAGGTCTAGCTACTGTGTTTAGTGCTGCTACTATAGTAACTTCATAGTAAGTAAATAAATTATCGAGAAGGGGAGTGTAACAACTCCCTTTTTTTATTACATTTATACGCGACACTTTAGATTTTTCCACTTAGGTAAGAGAAGGAGGTATATGCCTCCTTTTGTTTTGAAACAAAAATACCTCCCTTTAGTTTATAGGTTATGATTATACTTCAAGAAAGTGCATCTAACCAGACGATTAATTTCATTCCGCGAGCAGGTGGATATGATACGCTTGTCATTACAGATGAGCAGACAGGAGATGTACAGACTATAACAACCTTTACAAGTACACAGGGTGACTATTATGATACGATTACAGCGATCTTTACGCTAGTTCAAAATAGATTCTACTCTTTAGTAATTAAAGACGGCACAGTCGATTTATTTAAAGATAAGATTTTTTGCACTAATCAATCTATACCTACCTACTCCGTAAATAGCGGACAGTATACAAATTATTCAAGTAACAACGATTTCATTCTATATGAGTAACGTACACATTTTAAACTTGGCAGCCTATGAAACGCCAACTATTCAGGAGTCTAAACGTGATGAATGGGTAGAGTATGGCGAGGGTAATGACTATTTTAGTTTTTTAATAGACCGATACACGAACAGCCCAACAAATAACGCTATTATAAACAACATTTCAAGACTTGTTTATGGTAAAGGATTAAGTGCTACAGATGCATCACGCAAGCCGAATGAGTATGCACAAATGATGGCAATGATCAACAAGGAAGATATACGAAAAGTAGTTAAAGACTTCAAGATGTTAGGTAATGCAGCAATGCAAATACACTACACTAAAGACCGTAAAAAAATACAGAAGGTGTATCATATCCCTGTTAATCTTATACGTGCGGAAAAGTGCAATAAAGATGGCGAGATTGAAGGCTATTACTACTCGGATAATTGGAGGGATGTAAAAAAGTATGCGCCTAAAAGAATACCTGCATTTGGATATTCAAACGAGCAGATAGAAATACTTTACATCATGCCTTATTCGGTAGGGATGAAGTATTACGCTTATCCTGATTATTTAGGAGCATTACCTTATGCAACACTAGAAGAGGAGATTGCAGACTATTTAGTGAATGAGGTGCAAAATGGCTTCTCTGGAACTAAAGTGGTTAACTTTAATTCGGGTGTACCATCGGAAGAACAACAGCAAATCATTAGTTCTAAGGTATTAGGGAAGTTAACGGGATCACGAGGGCAAAAAGTGATCGTTGCATTTAATAATAACGAAACAGAGAAAACAACTGTAGACGATATTCCTTTAAACGATGCTGCTGAACAATATCAGTATTTGAGTGATGAGTGTATGCGTAAATTAATGTTAGCGCATAACGTTACATCTCCTTTATTGTTTGGTATTGCTTCAACAAATGGATTTAGTTCTAATGCTGATGAGTTGAGAAACTCGGCTATCTTGTTTGAGAACATGGTTATTAAACCAATTCAAGAACTTTTGATTGATGCATTTGATAGAATCTTAGCTTACAACGGAATTAGTTTAGACTTGAAGTTTGAAGGTCTTAATCCATTAGATGCAGAAGGAGATTTAACAAATACAGAAGGTAGCAAAGTAATTGAAGGTATTAACTCACTTTCTCCATTGGTTGCTAATAAAGTTCTTGAGTCAATGACACCTAATGAGATTCGTGCATTGGTAGGATTAGCACCAGAGCAAGGAGGTAGCGACTTAGCACCTGCACAACTTAGCGCCATTGATAAATTAGATGTGGACCAATACGGAGAGGACATTGACTTGGACCAATGGGAATTGATTGATTCACGTATTGTAGACTATGACATGGAAGAGGACTATGATAAACTCATTGATAGCGCAAATAAACCTACATTAATGAGTAGAATAGTTAGCTTGGTTAAGACAGGTACAGCATACGCAAAAAGAAACTCAGAACAAGACAATGAAGTCTTTAGAACACGATACAGATACATTGGTGAAATAAGTGATAAATCAAGACCTTTCTGTAAGGCAATGATTAAAGCTAACAAGCTATATCGTAAAGAAGATATTATTGCTATGGGGGACCAAGTAGTTAATGAAGGTTTTGGTCCTAAAGGTTCGGATAAATATTCGGTTTGGTTATATAAAGGAGGGGGTGCATGCCATCATGCTTGGCAGCGTGAAACATATAGAAGAAAAGGAACTGATTTAACTTCTCCTTTAGCTAAGACCGTAACACCTGCACAGCAACGAAAAGAAGGATATATAGCGCCTGTAAACGATAAGAAAGTATATCAAAGACCAATAGATATGCCAAACCAAGGATTTTTACCTAAATAAACATGGAAGCACTACTCATAACACGTAACGATTTAGTAAAATTTACAGCGCTAAACGGAAACCTTGATCCTGACAAGTTCATGTTTTGCATCAAAATAGCGCAAGATATTCATATTCAAAACTACTTAGGTACACAGCTATTTAACAAGCTAAAACAATTGATTGTAGATGGAGATGTGGACGATGTCGGAAATGCTGATTATAAGACTTTATTAGTGGACTACGTAAAGCCTTGTTTGATTCACTACGCAATGGTGGAGTTATTACCTAATACAGCGTATACAATCTCAAATAAAGGCGTTTACAAGCATAACTCTGAGAATTCGGATACAGCTACCAAAGAAGAGATTGATAGCCTTATATCTAAAGAAAGGATATTAGCACAGCAATATACTGAAAGACTACTTGATTTCTTAGGAAACAATAGTATAGATTTCCCTGAGTACAACTCAAATGGAGCAGGGGATGTATTTCCAGATAGTAACAATAATAACATTGGTTGGTTTATATAATATGGCGTACAAACCTAAACAAGAGAACATAATTAAGTTGCAAATCTTTTTAAGCACAGTTAAAGATGGCAAATAGCATTGGATGGGGAGCAGCAGTAAGTAACCTTATTGGCTACGGAAAAGCTAATGAAGAAGGAGATAACTTTAAGGATGAGTCATCTGTCTTTTTGTTAGAAACTGAAAGCGATGATTTTCTAATCACTCAAAGTGCAAGTGTTGACCTTGCAGGTTGGGGTGAGGTTTACGATACCACATGGTGGGGAGATACAATTGACGAACGATAAATAATAAAAAATGGCAGAAAAAAAGTTTAGCGAATTAACCGCAAAAGGTGCTACTATTGCAGATACGGACATTGTCGCAATATCAGAAAGTGCAGGTGGTGGTACATACACTTCTAAAAGTGTAACTGGGGCAAACATTAAAGCATTGGTAACAGATGCTAACCTAACAACTACAGACATTACAACAAACGATGTAAGCACGTCTAAGCATGGTTTTGCACCTAAAGCACCAAATGATACTACAAAGTTTTTAAGAGGTGATGCAACATGGGCAGTAGTACCTGCAGGTGGATTGACTAAATTCACCGAAGCA
>Ga0129336_10000247_pt1 | contig 30160 bp, 30 predicted proteins | sample CPB6_02_DNA_FD_96878 | JGI IMG/M metagenome (GOLD analysis project Ga0129336, IMG submission 96878) | Freshwater to marine salinity gradient microbial communities from Chesapeake Bay, USA - CPBay_Sum_0.6_0.2_DNA | ecosystem: Environmental > Aquatic > Marine > Coastal | place: USA: Chesapeake...
AGGCGGTCAGGACTCGACCGCAGCCACGACTTCTTCTTCGGATTTCGGCATACCGCGCCCGGCGATTTCTTCGAGCTCGGCGTGCATCGCGCGCATCATCCGATCGACGTAGCGGCCGCGCGCCGCCACTCGCTCGGCCTCGGCCTCGGCGTCGGGCTTCCAACCCTCGATCTCGGCTTTGCGCAGCAGTTTCTTCGAGGCGAGCAGGCGCTCGACGGTATCGAGCCGATCGCGCGTTACCGACAACTCTTCCATCAGCGTCAAGGTCATCCACAACAATTTGTCGATGGCAGGGTCGCTGAAATACTGCGGTTTTTTACCTTTGGCGACGCGGGCGAGGCGAACCGGCTCCGAACGCACTGGCGTACGATGCACCGCCGCTTGACGCGTCGGTGCAACGACGGCGCGGCCGACGCGTTTGGACTTTTTCTTCGGTTTGGGCATGGGGCCTCAGCGCTGTGCCGCGAGAATTTTCCAGAAAAAATGTTCGGTGTAGTTCATCTGCGCGACGTCGAGTTTGGGAACGAATTCGTCGACCAGCACATCGTCCGCCGGGAAGCCGCCTTTCATCGCCTCGGCCTTCAGGTCGATTCCCGTCATGTAGCGGGCGAAAGTTTCGTTGTTGTTGTAGCTCTCCCAGTTGTGCATGAACTTTTCGATGACGGTTCGACCGCGCGGGATTTCGAGATGCAGCATCATCCCACCGGGCGCGAGTAGCCTGCGGCACTCGCCGAGAATTCGCGGCAGCGCGGACTTCGAGGTTTCGTGCAACACGATGTGCGAAACGATGAGATCGAAACTGCCCGGGGCAAAGTCGGTCGACTCGGCGTTCTGTTGGCTGAAGTCGATCGCTACGCCGAGCGCTTCGGCACGGGCATGCGCGTAGCGCAGCACCGGCGCACCGACGTCGATGCCGTGCACACGGGCTTGCGGAAACGCGCGCGCCCAAACCACAGTGCTGTTGCCGATCGCGCAGCCGACATCGAGGATTCGCTTCGGCTTGCGATCGGGGTGTTTCTCGCGCAAGTAGGCGAGCAGGGTATCGCCCATCAGGTTGTTCTCGGGCCCGAGCGCACCGCCCATGTAGAGGTTGATGCCTTTGTCGTAGACCACGCCCGCACTGACGTCGTCGGTCGTGAAGTCGGTGTGGTAGCCACCGGGCTGCAGATGAATGTCGGCGGCGCGGTGATACCGCGGGATCTCGAGTGCCGGGTTCAGCCGCAGGCTGCCGCGGCGGCGGCCATTACGCGCCTTGAGCTTTGCACCCGCGATCTTTCCCGACGCGGCAATTTTCTTTGAGCGCTCGAGCAGCTCGGGCAGCTCGCGCTCGGTGGGATCGATCACCGACTCCCAGAGCAACTCTTGGCTGCGGCGCTGCATGGCGCTCCAGAACTGGTAGAACGAGTCCTGCGTCATGAATTTGCGGATCTCGTCCTGATCGAGGGGTGCACGACCATGGCGCGCCCGAAACGCCGGCTCGACGCGCGATTCGTAAACCGTGTACGCGCCCGGCATCAGACGACCCGAGAGATGGGCGCGCAGGGCGCCGACGAAGTCCTGACGAGCCTGCTCGTCGAGCAGGGTCGAGGGTTGCATGGCATGGGCCTTGAAAGCCGGCATGGCGAATTCCCCGAAGCGCGGGTCCAAAGTGGACGCCGGCTTCGATCCTACCGACTGCGTGGAGCGGCGCCTGTGGACTTGGCGCGCGGCGTCCGAAAGGTGGTTAGCGGGGCGGCGTGCCGGGCGGCAGATCGCCGTCGGAACGCGCGGCGTCGGCGGCCGCGATGTGCGCTTCGCGAAAATCGCGGAACGGTCGCACGAGGCGCTCGGCGAGTTCGGCGCGTTTGGCGGCGCGCTCCGGGTTTTGTTGCTCCTCGAGCGCGACCTGCTCGACCAGTTCGCGAGACACCCCGGCGTGCCGCTCGAGGGTACGCTCGAGCACCGCAATGCGATCAAAGGCCACGGAGAGTTCCGTGGCGAGCGTGACGTAGGCCGCGTAGAGCTGATCGAGGGCAGGGTCGTCGAACACCTGCGGTCGATGACCCTTGGCGACCTTGGGCGGCGCTTTCACGCCGCTCCCTCGATGAGTTCGATGAGCTCGCCTGCGGCGCCTACGCACACGGCGGCGCGTCGACCGTGGTAGGGCGCCTGAGGCAGCACGCGCGGCGGCGCGAGCCATTGCAGAGCGCTCGGCAACTGCTTGACGATGAACGACACCATCGAGATGGCGGGCGGCAACTCGCCATCACGCGCGATACGCGGCAGCGTTGCGGCCGGCATCTTGTCGGCCTCGATGTAACTCTGTCCTTGCAGGGCGAGGGCGGCGAGGTCGTGCTTGGTGTCGGACGGCAGCCCCTGCGCGTTGGAGAGCACCGAGATGACGGCGGGGATCACCGGCGCCTTGCCGACGTTGAAATGCCTCGAGTAGAAATCGTTGATCGATTCGACCGATTCGCCACCAAGAATGACGATGAAAACCCGATCGACGTAGTGCTTCGCGTCGGGTGTGTCGAATTCCGGAAGCTTTTCTTTGAATGACGTGAGATAAATCGATTCTTTGGCAGGACCGAGCGCCTGCATCGCACGAATCTTGTCCGAGAACGACAGGTCGGCCGGCGGTCCGATGATTTTGAACGGCGAGCCTTCGAGCCGTGCCGCGATGCCGTCGGTGTCTTGCACCATGAGCTCGGCAGCGTTCCATCCCATGTGCTTGAAAGCGACGTAGTCGGGGGCGGGCTTGCTGTCGACGAAACGGATGAAGGTATGGCCTTCACCCTCGGGCAGCATCAACGCATAGCGCCGGCCGCTCAGGCCGGGCAGCCCCCAGAGCTCGGCCTGCGCCGCGCTCAAACGACCGTGATCGACGAGCTCGTAGCCGAGATAGAGGTGGTAGGTGTCGATCATGTACTGCAGGTCGGGAGCAGCGATGGTGACGCAGGAAATCGGTCCGATGGCGGGCATGGTCAGTTCCGGCTGGGTGAGTCTTTACTGGGTAAATCTTTGAGGTAGACGAGCACGTCGGCGAGCGCGGCTACCTCGGCGTACTTGGCCTGCAGATCGAAGAGGTTGGCCTCGTGAGGTCCGGCGGCGCGATCACCCACGGCCTCGCGCACCACGACCGGCACGAATCCATGCTGACAACAGTCGACGGCACTCGCACGCACGCAGCCACTCGTCGAGAGCCCGGCGATCAGCACCGTATCGACGCCGAGCGCGGTCAGAGTCGAGGCGAGCGAGGTGGCGAAGAAAGCACTCGCATACTGCTTGGAAATCACGGTTTCGCCTGCGACCGGCTCTAGCCCCTCGGCGAACGCCGCGAGTTCGGGGTGCGCACCCGCCTCGAAGCAACGCAGCGCCGGAACTTTGCGGAAGAACACGCCGCCGTCGCGGCCTCCTGGCTGATACACCACGTTCGTATGGATGACGGGGATGGCCGCCGCCCGCGCTGCGCGCAGCAGTGTTTCGCAGTCGGCGCGTGCTTGTTCGACCCCCGCGTAAAGCGGTGAATCTTTGACGAGATACGCGCGGACGAAGTCGATCACGAGCAGGGCGGGACGGCGCCCTGGCGCGAGACTCTTGCCGAAGCCGCCGCGCGCATAGTTGGCCTGAAGTGACTCGTTCACGGTGCCGCGCTCAGATGACCTTGCCCGAACGCAAGGCCGCAATGCGCTCGGCACCGTAGCCGAGGAGCTTCGCGTAGACCTCGTCGTTGTGCTGACCGAGCTCGGTTGGGGCCGCACTGTGCACCCCGCCCGGGGTTTCCGAGAACTTGGGTACGGTGTTCTGCATGCGCAGGTCGCCGAAGTAAGGGTGCTTGGTGGTGATGATCGCCTCGCGCGATTTGAAGTGCGGATCTTCAAGCATCTCGGGCGCCCGGTAGATCTGGCCGGCGGGGACGCCGAATTGGTCCATCAGCTCGAGCACCTGCTTGGTGGGCATGGTCTGCGTCCAGGCCTCGATCAGGCCATCGAGCAACTTTTGGTTGCTGCCGCGCGCCTGGTGATTGACGAAGCGCGCATCAGTCGGCCAGGTCGGCTGCTGCATCGCCTCGCAGAGGCGGCCGAACACGGTGTCTTGGTTGGCGGCAATCAGCACGAGACCGTCGCTCGTCTTGTAGACGTTGGAGGGCGCGACGTTCGGCAGGATCGCCCCGGTGCGCTCGCGGATGTAGCCCGTCTTGTCGTACTCGGTGATCAGCGATTCCATCATTGCGAGCACGGCCTCGTAGAGGGCGGAGTCGACCACCTGCCCACGTCCGGTCTTTTCCCGATAGTGCAGGGCGCCAAGGGCGCCTAGACAGGCGAAGGTGGCGGCGAGCTCGTCGCCGATGCTGATGCCCATGCGCGAGGGCGGGGTGGACGGGTCACCGCAGACGTAACGTAGACCACCCATGGCTTCACCGATCGCACCGAAGCCCGCGCGGTGCGAATAGGGGCCGGTCTGCCCGTAACCCGAGACACGGATCATGATCAGCCGCGGGTTGATCTTCGAGAGCTCCTCGTAGCCGCAGTTCCACTTTTCCATGGTGCCAGGACGGAAGTTCTCAAGTACGAAGTCAGCTTTCGCGACTAACTCTTTGAAAAGACTCTGGCCTTGCTCCTGTCTCATGTCGATAGTGATCGCTTTTTTGTTGCGCGCCACCACCGGCCACCAGAGCGAGGGCTCGCCGGCCTTCTGGCGTCCCCAGACCCGCAGCGGGTCGCCTTGTCCGGGCGGCTCGATCTTGATGACCTCGGCGCCCATGTCACCGAGCAACTGCCCGCAAAACGGCCCGGCGAGCAGGGTCCCGAGTTCGAGTACGCGCAGATCGGAAAGCGGACCACGCTTGAAGTTCGGATCGACAGACATGCGAAGACCTCGATGACAGTGAGTTCAGGACTTTACAACGCGCCGACCTTGTACCGGCGGCAGGATCAGCGGTCAAGGATGGCTCCGCTGCTAGAATCCGAACGGTCCACAATTCATGGAGATCACCATGCCGCAGCAAAACCCGTCACGCCAGATCGAGATCGTCGAGGTAGGGCCGCGGGACGGTCTGCAGAGCGAGCCCGGGGTGCTGGCGACCGCCGCAAAAGTCGAACTCATCGAGCGACTGATCGCGAGCGGGCTGCGGCGTCTCGAGGTGACGAGTTTCGTCAATCCCAAGAAAGTGCCGCAGATGGCCGACGCCGAGCAGGTTCTGGCGGCGCTCGAAAAGCGCACCGATGTGCGTTACGTCGGCCTGGTGCTCAATAAAAAGGGCTTCGAGCGCGCGCTCGCGGCCGGTTGCAACGAAGTCGGCATGGCGGTCGTGGCGAGCGACACCTTCAACCGCCGCAATCAGGGTGTCGGCACCGACGAGTCCATCGCCACCTGGCACGAGATCGCCCGCGAGGCGCGCGCCGCCGGCATCCGCGCACAGGTGACCGTCTCGGCCGCTTTCGGCTGCCCGTTCGAGGGTGAGATTCCCGTGAGCCGCGTGATCGAAGTCGCCAAGCGTGTGGCGGAAGTCGAGCCCTTCGAAGTCGCCTTTGCCGATACGATCGGCGTCGGGGTGCCGGCGCAGGTCAGCGAGATTCTCGGCCGCGCCCGCGAGGCGCTGCCCGCCAGCGTTCGCCTGCGCGCGCATTTCCACAACACCCGCAACACCGGCCTCGCGAATGCCTACGCGGCCGTCGAGGCCGGCGTGTCGGCCCTCGATTCCAGCGTGGGCGGCATCGGCGGCTGTCCGTTTGCGCCCGCGGCGACCGGCAATATCCCCACCGAAGATCTCGTCTACATGCTCGCACGCTCGGGCGTGCAGACGGGCGTCGATCTCGACAAACTCGTTGCCACGGCCGAGTGGCTGCAACTGACCTTGGGCCGCAACGTCCCGGGGATGTTGCTCAAAGCCGGGAATTTTCCCCGGCCCACGGCCGAGGCCGCCTGATGGTAGGGCGAGGCGGCGTTCGACGAGCCGCGATTGCATCGTCATCACGGTGGTCGGATACTTCGACCACCTTCCTTTCTCTCTGATCCTCGAGCCCCGGAGGGCGCATGTCATATCGCTTGGGTGTAGATGTCGGCGGCACGTTTACGGACTTGCTGCTCGTGCACGAAAAATCGGGCCAGACTTGGTCTGCCAAGGTTCCATCGACGCCGGCCGATCAGTCGATCGGCGTGTTGAACGGCATCAAGCGCGTTTGCGAACGCGCGGGTATCGATCCGAAACAGATCGATCACGTGATGCACGGTACCACCGTGGCCACCAACACCGTGCTGACGGGAACGGGCGCGCGCTGCGGTCTCGTCACCACCAAGGGATACCGGCAGGTGCTGCAGATCGCCCGCTCGTACGTGCCCGGTGGCCTCGGCGGCTGGATCATCTACAACAAGTCGCTGCCAATGGCGCCGCTCGCCTGCACCATCGAGGCCGACGAGCGCGTCAGCGCCAAGGGCGATGTGGTCCGCGCGCTCGATGAAAAGGCGCTGCGCGCCAGCCTCAAAAAATTGAAGTCGCAGAAGATCGAGGCGCTCACCGTCTCGCTCATCAATTCTTTTGCCAATCCCGCCCACGAGCGTCGCGTACGCGAGATCGCTCTCGAAGAAATGCCGGGTACGCCGGTCTCGATTTCTTCGGACGTCGTGCCGGAGATGCAGGAATACGAGCGTACCGTCACCACCGTCGCCAATTCCTACGTGCGGCCGCGCGTCGATCGCTACGTCAGGAACCTCAAGACCAAGCTTGCCGAAGTGGCGAGTGACGTGAAGTTGCACATCCTGCGTTCGGATGGCGGTCTGGCTTCGGCCACCTCGGCCGCCGAATATCCGGTGAATCTGCTGATGTCGGGTCCGGCGGGTGGTGTGACCGGGGCCTTGTGGGTGGCGGTGCAGGCGGGGTTTCCCAATCTGCTGACGGTCGACGTCGGTGGTACGTCGACCGACGTCGCGCTCATCCAGGGTGGTCAGCCGCGACTGCGTCGCGAGACGACGGTCGGTGACGTGACGGTTCGTGCTTCCTCGGTCGACATTCGTACCGTCGGTGCGGGCGGTGGTTCGATCGCGCACGTGCCGGAACTCACCAAGGCGCTGCGCGTCGGTCCGCAGTCGGCCGGTGCCGACCCGGGCCCGGCCGCGTACAACCGCGGCGGTACCGAGCCGACCGTGGCCGATGCCAACATCGTGCTCGGGTATCTGCCCGAGATGCAAAAGCTCGGTGGCGACATGGTGCTCAATCGCGAGCTCGCGCAGACCGCCGTCAAAAAAGTCGGCGATGCGCTCGGCCTCGGGGTCAAGCAGGCGGCGCAGGGCATCTACAACATCGTCAACGAAAACATGGTCGGTGCGCTGCGTCTGGTCTCGGTCGAGCAAGGCTACGACCCGCGCGATTACGCGCTGATCGCCTTCGGTGGCGCCGGCCCGTTGCATGCCAACGCACTGTCGCGTCTGCTCGGTTCGTGGCCGTCGATCATTCCGCCCGGTCCCGGCGTGCTCTGCGCCCTCGGCGACGCGACGACTGCCGTGCGCGATGAGCGTGCGCGGACTTACGTGCGCAAGTTCAGCGAGACCAACGCCAAAGAAATCGACAAGATTCTCAGGGGCCTCGCGGCCGATGCCTCGAAGGGGCTCGAAGCCGAAGGCGTCAAGAAGTCCGAAATCACCACGAGCTATCAGGTCGATCTGCGCTATCACGGGCAGGGCTTGCGCTTGACGGTCGAGGTGAATCTCGCCGAACTGCAAAAGAAAGGCCTGAAGGCGATCTCCGACAAGTTCGACGAGGAGCACGAGCGTCTCTTCACCTTCGCGTTGCCGCTCGAGCACGAGCTCGTCACCTTGCGTTCGGCGGTGCAGGGCCAGGGCATCAAGATCAAGCGTCAGCCGCTCGCCGCGGGTGGCAGCGATCCGAAAGCTGCCGTGGTCGGCAAGCAGAAATCCTTCATGGAAGGCAAAGACGTCACGGCCGTGGTCTATGACCGAGCCAAACTCAAGGCCGGTAACAAGGTGCGCGGACCCGCGATCGTCATGGAGATGGATTCCACCTCCGTCATCCTTCCCAAGCACGCCGGTCACGTCGACAAGTCCGGCTGCATCCTGATCTACCCCGACAACTACAAGGCGCCCAAGAAAGCCGCCGCGAAGAAGTCGGGCAAGAAGTAATCACGAGGAACACACCCATGCCTGCAACGATCGTTCAGCGCAACAAGAAGCCCTTCAAGAAAACGAAGGTCGACACCGTCACCATCGACATCATCGAGAGCGCGCTGCGCAATGCGCGCTACGAGATGGACACGGTGCTGTTCCGCACGGCCATGTCGCCGGGCATCCGCGAGCAGCACGACGAATTCCCGATGATCGCCAACACCGAAGGCAAGATGGTCGTCGGTCAGTTCGGCTCGTTCATCTGGGGCTTCATGCAGGGCTACGACGGCACGGTCGAGGAGGGCGACATCTTCCTCACCTCCGACCCGTACTCGGTCAACGGTGCAATCAGCCATGCCAACGACTGGCTGATGCTGATGCCCGTGTACCGCGGTGGTCGCATCATCGCCTGGTCGGCCATGTTCGGTCACATGACCGACGTCGGCGGCAAGGTGCCGGGCTCGCTGCCAACCGACGGCACTACCATCTACGAAGATGGCATCGTGGTTCCGCCGGTCAAAATCTACAAGGGCGGCGAACTCAACAAGGACGTGCTGCGCGTCGTACTGCACAACTGTCGTCTGCCCGAGTGGAACCTCTCGGACTTCAACGCGATCACCGCGGCGCTGCGTACGGCAGCGGCGCGTTGCGTCGAGATTGCCGAGCGCTTCGGCGACGACGTGTTCTATTCGGCGATGGACGCCATGCTCGAGCGCAACAAGCGCGCCATGCGAGCACTGATCCGTCAGAACGTGCCGGAGAGCAAGCAGTACTTCGAAGACTACATCTGCGACGACGGTCTCAACATGGGCCCGTACCGCATCAAGTGCAGCATGTGGCGCGAGGGTGACAAGTGCATCTTCGACTTCGCGGGTACCGATCCGCAGTCGATTTCCTCGATCAACTTCTTGTTGAACGAAGAAATGTTCAAGATGTTCGCGGGCATCTACATGATCATGGTGTTCGACCCGCAGATTCTCTTCAACGACGGTTTCTACGATTTGATGGAAGTGCGCATTCCGCCGGGCACTTTGCTCAAGCCGCTCAAGCCGGCTGCGCTCTCCTGCCGCACCCACGCACTTGGTCGTATTTTCGACATCCTTGCGGGCTTGCTCGGTCAGGGAAACCCCGACTTCATGTGTGGCGCCGGCTTCTCCGACAGCCCGCACTTCATGTACTCGGGTTACGACAAGAACGGCGAGTGGTATCAGCTCTATCAAATCACCTTCGGCGGCATTCCGGGCAAGCCGTTCGGTGATGGTCCCGATGGTCACTCGCTGTGGCCGTCGTTCACCAACGTACCGAACGAGTTCCTCGAGAGCTACTTCCCGCTGCGCATCGACATCTACGAAACGATCGCGGATACGGGCGGTGCCGGCAAGAACCGCGGTGGCAATGGTCTGCGCATCGGCTATCGCTTCCTCGAGCCGGGGGAGATCTCGATCCACGACGACCGTTGGCTGACTTACCCCTGGGGCGCCAATGGCGGTGAGCCGGGCGCCCGCAGTCGCAAGTTGCTGCAACGTGCCGATGGCACCGAGCAATTGCTGCCCTCAAAGATTGATCACGTCAAGGTCGAAGCCGGCGATCTGCTGATCGCCGACACTTGGGGTGGCGGCGGTTGGGGTGACCCACTCGAGCGCGAATCCGCCAAGGTCGGCTTCGACGTCGCCGCCGGGCTCGTCACGGCAGAAGGCGCCAAGCGCTACGGGGTCGTCTGCAATGCCGACGGCAAGGTCGACGAAGCCGCTACCGAGGCGCTGCGTGCGAAGATGCGCGCAGTTCGCGGACCGAAGAAAATCTTCGATCGCGGCTTCGAGTCGATCGAGGAGCTCAAGGGGCGTTGCAAGGCCGAGACGGGCTTTGATCCGCCGGGCCAGCCGCGCTTCACCAAGTGGGCTGCAGTGGCTGCCGAAGCCATGGCCAAGAAGAAGGGGACCAAGGCGGCCTGAGACCGCACTCTGTCCGGTACAACGGAAGTCCCCGCACCGCGAGGCGCGGGGACTTTTTTTTGAGTCCGTTTCAAGCATGATGGGGTGATGCAGCAGATGTCGGACACCTACGTCGATGTGGGATATTCGTCGAGTACGGTCGGCTTCGGTCGCAAGGCCGGGGTGCTCGTAGTCGATTGGCAGTTGGCATTCACCGACCCGAGGTTCGAACTCGGTGGTCTCGAACGACTGCACCGCGCTCGCGACAACACGGCGGCGTTATTGAAGACGGCGCGTGCCGCCGGCCTGCCGGTCGCCGCGTGCTACACAGCCTACTGCAGCACCAAAGACATGCCGCTCTGGAAGGTCGCCGCCGTCCGCCGCGAATTCTTCTATGGCCACGACTGTACGGCGATGGATCCCAAGATCCACGATCCGAGCGACTTCACCTACTGCAAGAACGCGCCGTCGATGTTTTTTCAAACACCGCTCATCACCTGGATCGTTCGCGAGGGTATCGATACCGTGTTCGTCACCGGCTGCACCACGAGTGGCTGCGTGCGCGCGACCATCGTCGATGCGTTCTCATACGGGCTACGCGTGCAGGTGGTCGCGGACTGCTGCGGCGATGCCGAGCAAGGCCCGCACGACGACACCTTGCGTGACGTGGGTCGGCGCTACGCCGACGTCATCGATCGCGCGCGCGCCGAGCAATGGATGCACTCTCAGGTGGGCAAATCATGAAACGTCGTGAGTTTTTGGTGGTTGGCGGCACGCTCGCCGGCGGATTCTGGCTGGGAGCGTCGTTGCCGGAAAAGGCCTTTGCCGCCACAATCGGCCGCTTCAACGCCTATCTCGAAATCGATGCGGACGGGGTCATCCACATCACTTGCCCGCAATCGGAAATGGGGCAGGGTATTCACGATGGGCTGCCAAAGATTCTGGCCGAAGAATTGGAGGCTCGCTGGGAAGACGTTCGCGTGCGCATGCCGAGCGCCGACGACGCGTTCGTCAACCCGATCACCAAGCGTCATCGCACGGCGAACAGCGAGTCGACCACCATCTATTACGGCCTGCTGCGAACCGCCGGGGCGAGCGCGCGCGACATGCTGATTGCCGCCGCCGCGCAACGTTGGGCGGTCGCTGTGAGCGAGTGTCGCGCATCCGCCTCGCGAGTCACCCATACCGAAAGTGGGCGCTCCGCGAGCTACGGCGACTTGGCCGCAGCAGCCGCTGCGATGCCGATCCCGAGTGCCCCGCTCCTCAAAGATCCCAAAGATTTCACCCTGATCGGCCGTTCGACGAAACGTAAAGATACCCCGGCCAAAGTCGATGGCAGTCTCGTCTTCGGAATCGACGTGACCTTGCCCGGCATGCTTCACGCTGCGTTGCGGCGCTCACCGACCGTCGCCTCGAAAGTCGTGGGCTTCGATCGCGATGCCGCGCTGTCGCTGCCCGGTGTCATCGATGCCTTCGTGGTGCCAGACGGCGTGGCGCTGGTTGCCAACTCGACCTGGAACGCACGCCGTGCAGCCGAAGCGCTCAATGCGACTTTTGACGATGCTCCGGCGCAGAACGTCGACACGGATGGCATGCGTGCGCGATTACGTAGCGCGCTCGATGATGATGCGAAGGCGTTGGCGGGGCGCCCGATGCCGGGCTTTCCGGCGTTCGACAAAGCGGCGACGCTGAGCGCACTCGCGGGGGCCACGCGCCGCCTCGAGTGGGAATACGAAGTGCCGTTTCTCGCGCATGCGGCCCTCGAGCCGCTCTGCGCCACGGCGGTGGTTCGCGCGGACGAGGCCGAGGTCTGGGCGCCGACGCAGCAGCCCGATCGCACGCGCGACATGATGGCGCAGGTCACGGGGCTGCCGCGCGAGCGCTGCAAGCTGCACGTCACTTTTTTGGGTGGCGGCTTCGGTCGCAAATGGGAAGTCGACTTCGTGCGCCAAGCGGTGCAGATCGCCAAGGGCGTCGCGGCGAGTCGACCGGGAACGCCCGTCAAACTCACCTGGACGCGCGAGCAGGATTTTCGTCACGATCGGTTCCGACCTGCACATCTCGTGCGCACCCGCGCCGGGATCGATGCCGAGGGCAAGCTGGTCGCCATGCACAGCCGCACGACGGGGATCAGCATGTGGAAATACCACGGGCGGCCCTCGGTGCCCGGCATGGCGGATCCGTTCGCTGCCGGTTGGTTGATCAACGACAACTATCGCTTTCCGAACAAATACATCGATTACGTCGAAACGCCGGAGCCCGTGCCCGTCGGCACCTGGAGATCGGTATCGCAATCGATGAACTGCTTTTTCTCCGAGAGCGCGATCGATGACGTGGCGTTCGCCAGCAAACGCGATCCACTCGAGTTTCGACTCGAGATGTGTGCCAGCGATGCACGCGCGACCGCCGTGTTGCGCAAGGCGGCAGAGCTCGCGGGCTGGGGGAAGAAATTACCCAAAGGCAGAGGTCGCGGGATTGCGCTCGCTCTCGGCTACGACTCGTATTGCGCGGAGGTGGTCGAGGTCTCGGTCAAAAATCGCAAGGTCAAGATCGAGCGCATCGTCGCGGTGTTCGACTGCGGCATGATGATCGACCCGCACAACGTCGAGGCGCAGGTCGAAGGCGGCGTGATCTGGGGGCTGTCCGCCGCCATCGACGGACAAATCCACTTTGCCAACGGCGCGGCCGTCGAGGACAACTTTCACACCGCGCCGATCCTGCGCATCAATCAAACGCCGCGCATCGAGGTGCACCTGCTCAAGACCGATCACAAATCGGGCGGGGCAGGCGAGGCCAGCGTGCCGGGCGTTGCGCCGGCACTCGCGAGTGCCATTCACATGGCGAGTGGCGAGCGGCCGCGGCGATTGCCGATCATCGGCTCCGGGTTCGAGTTCGTCTGATTCGAGCTCCTGCGAATGACGCTCAAAAAATTCGGGTTGTGGCTGGGCGTCGTCGGTTTCGTGGCGATGCTCTCTTTGCCAGCACCCGAAGGCTTGTCCGACCCGGGTTGGCGCGTCGCTGCCGTCACGGTGCTCATCGGCTGCTGGTGGTTCACCGAAGCCGTGCCGGTAACGCTCACCGGCAGCCTGCCGTTTCTGACGCTGCCCTTGCTCGGGATCGCCAAACCCGATGCCATCGCCAGCCTCTACATGTCACCCGTGCTGTTTTTGATCCTGGGCGGTTCGCTGATCGGGCTCGCTTTCGAAAAATGGAATCTGCATCGGCGTGTCGCTCTGATGGTGGTGTCGAAAGCGAACCCCGAGCCACGCTCACTCCTGCTCGCCATCATGGCGGTGACGGCTTTCGTTTCGATGTGGGTCAACAATTCGGCGACGACCGTGATGATGCTGCCGATCGCCATGGCAGCGCTTGCCGCAGTCGTTCCCGAGGAGGGCACGAAGGTCGATGCGTCGCTGCAGCGTCATCATCGAAATTTTGCGGCGGCCATGATTCTGGCCGTCTCGCTCGCCTCGAATCTTGGTGGCTTTGCCACGCCGATCGGTACCCCCGTCAATTCGATCGCCGTCGGCATTCTCGAGCGCAGCTACGAGGTGCGCCTGAGTTTCATCGAATGGATGAGCTTCGGCGTGCCGTTCATGCTGCTGAGCGTGCCAGTGGCCTGGTGGATCTTGTCGCGAGTCACCTTGCCCTTCGATTTTGCGGGTGCGAGCCGCGAGTCGATACGCGCCAGCATCGGTGAGCCCGGGCCGATCGGGGTCGCCGAACGGCGTGTGCTCGCGATCGTCGCGATCGTCGCCGCCGCCTGGGTGTTCCTGCCGGTACTCGAAAAAACGATTCCCGGCCTCACCGACGCCGGTATCGCGGTCGCCGGCGCACTGGCGCTCTGCCTGTGTCCCTCTGGCGACAAGCGCCCTGGCGCGGCCGCGGTCCTGCTCGAATGGGACGATGCGAAACGTGCCCCGTGGTATCTGATCCTGCTGCTGGGTGGCGGCCTTGCGCTTGCCGATGCGGTGGTCAAATCGGGTCTTTCGGCATGGCTCGGCAATGCGCTCGGCGCAGTCAGCGATCTGCCCCTGCTGCCGATGCTGCTCGCCATTTCTTTGCTCTGCGCACTCATCACCGAAGCGGCGAGCAACGTCGCCACCGCGACGATCTTCATGCCGATCGCCGCGAGTCTCGCGCTCGGCGCTCACTACGACCCCGCGCTCGCCGCGGTGGCGGCGGCGATGGCCGCCAACCTCGGCTTCGCGAATCCCGCGGCCACTTCCTCGAACGCTTTGGTCTACTCGACGGGACGCATTCCGATCACCGCGATGTTGAAGACCGGGCTGTTGATCGACGTCGCGGGCGCCGTGTTGATTGCGCTCGGTTGCGCCTGGATTCTGCCGCTGCTGCCTTTGCATTGACGCATGTCGCCTATCTCCAGCCTCAAGCTCGAGGACTTGCGCGAGGTGGTGCTGCCGTTGATCGCCGGTGCGGCCTACGTGCTCGGCCGAGCGGAATCGATCACCGCCGCGTCGGTTTCGTGGTTGCTGCCCTGCGTGGCTTTGTTCGTCGTGGCGTGCTGGCCACCAATCGCACGCCTGTTGCGCGATGCCAATCTCGCCGCCTTGGCACTCGGCTTTGCGCCGGTGATGCTGGCGGCGTATGCCATTCAGCCTTCGGTATCGACGCTACAGGACCCTGTACTGTGGTGTCTGGCGACGCCGTTTGCGATGTGGTGTTGCGCCGTGCGCCTGCTCGATCGGCCGGGAGCGCAAACCAGAACCGCCTTCTTGCTCACCAATACTTTGGCCACCGCGGCGCTGCTGGTACCCATCGTCGGCGGGCGAATTCATTGGGGGATCATCATCTTGCCGTTCGCCGTGTTCCGGATCGCCTCGAGCACGGCAGACAAGATACGCCTGAGCGTTTTCGGGACGGTGGAAGCGGCCGCGGCGCTCGCAGAGGCGAGGGCGATCGCCGGGCGGATTCAGTGGATCGGCGGCGCTTGGGTCGCGGGCTGGGCGGGCGTGCTGCCAAGCCAATGACGCAACATCGCGGCCGCGGCGACACCCGAACGCCGCGCCAACTCGAAGACCGCTGCCGGCGCGAGCGTCTCATCCGCACGATCCGAAATCATGCGCAGACAGGCAAAGGGCACGCCGAACTCGTGGCACACCTGAGCGACGGCGGCGCCTTCCATTTCGACGCAGAGCGCACTCGGAACGGCCTCGAGAACCCGCGCTCGCGCCGCCCGCGTGCCGATCACCTGATCGCCGGTCGCCACGTCACCGACCCAGACCCGGGGTGTTGGGCTACGCGCGCCCGTTCCCGGCCCCCACGCGGCGGCGGCGGTTGCGGCCCGCAAGGCCCCGGCGAGCTGCTCGGTGAGCGCAGGATCCGTCGGCAAGGCCGCGAGGTTGAGCAACGGGACGTGAGTACGGGGGAAGAACGGGGAGGCGTCGAGATCGTGCTGGAACAGGGCACGCGCGAACACGTGGTCGCCGATGGCAAGATCGTCGCGCAAAGCGCCGGCGATCCCCGTGAAGATGACCCGCGACGGCTGGAACGCCGTGAGCAGATGTGCCGCCGTGGAAGCCGCCGCAACCTTGCCCCAGCGCGAAAACGCGGCGGTGACCGCATGGCCACTGATCGATCCCGAGGTGACCTCACGGCCTGCAGAACGGATCGAGCGGGGCGCATCGATGGCTTGGGAGACGGCCTCGAGTTCCTCGGGCATGGCGGAAAGTATCAGGATCATTATCACTTTACATAATATACATTATGCGCATTATGGGCTTGGCGCTGGGATTCCGAAAGGACGCCCGCTGGCGCGCCCCGCGGCATCGTAACGCAGCGGACCCCGCGTGCGTCTGCCGGCCGTCGGCGATCGCGTAAACTCCCGCGTCGTCGCGTTGCCCGCGCCCGGAGTCACGCTTGCGCCTGCTTGCCTACAACATCCGCTACGCCACCGGGACCGGCCCAGCGTTCCACCTTCCGCTCCCCGGCGCCGGCTACTTGCGCAGCAGTCGTCGTGTGCTCGACGACATCACGCATTTCATTCGTCGTGAAGATCCGGACCTCGTCGGTCTCATCGAGGTCGACACCGGCTCGGTACGCAGCGGCCTGATCAACCAAGCCGAATACATCGCCCAACATCTCGGGCACTACACAGCCTACGAATGCAAATACGGCGCGGCCTCGATCAACAACCAATTGCCGATCGTTCGCAAGCAAGGCAACGCCATACTGGCCGCACCACGGGTGACCAACGAGCGCTTTCATTACTTTCCGACTGGGATCAAGCGTCTGATCATCGAGATGGAACTCGATGAGGTCTGCATTTTTTTGGTGCACCTGTCGATCAAATACAGACATCGACAAGAGCAGCTTCGCCACCTGCACGATCTGATTCTCGCGGCGCACAAACCAGTGGTCGTTGCCGGCGACTTCAATACCTTTTCGGGCACCAACGAGCTTTTTCTGTTCATGCGGGCAACGGGTCTGCGTAGTGCGAACACGCTCGGCATGCCGTCCTTCCCGGCGCGTATCCCGCGGGCGGAGCTCGACTTCGTGCTGGTGAGTCGCGAAATCGACATCCTCGATTTCCGTATTCCCGACGTCCGATTTTCCGATCACAGGCCGGTCGTCTGTGATTTCCGCGTGTTATCCGCCCAAGAGATCGCCGCCCGTGAACGACACTCCGCTCCGCTCCTGGCATGAGGCCCGCGATGCCGAGGGCATCGTCTGGTTGACGTTAGACAAGCCGCAAAGCTCGGTCAACACTCTGTCATCGCCGGTGCTCGAGGAACTCGGTGCCATCGTCACGAGACTGGCGCACGACCCGCCGCGCGGCGTCGTCCTGCAGTCGGGAAAGTCGTCGGGCTTCGTGCTCGGCGCCGACGTCAAAGAATTCACCACCCTGCGTTCGATCGAAGAAGCGCGTGCGCTCGTGCTGCGTGGTCATCGGGTGCTCGCAGCCCTCGAACGCTTGCCTTGCCCGTCGGTGGCGCGTATCGAGGGCTTCGCGCTCGGCGGCGGGCTCGAACTCGCCTTGGCGTGCACCTATCGTGTAGCGCTCGATGACGAGCGCTTGTCGCTCGGTCTGCCGGAAGTCTTGCTCGGCATTCATCCGGGATTCGGCGGCACGGTCCGCGCCGTGCGCACGATCGGCGCCGTGGGCGCACTCGACATGATGCTCACCGGTCGCAACCTCAAGGGATCGAAGACCCTTGCGCTCGGACTGGTCGATCGTCTCGAGTCGACGCCCGAGGGCTGCCGGAATGCCGCGCGCGAGCTCATCGAAAAAAATCCCGGTCCGCATCGACCGTCGCTCTGGCAGCGCGCGCTGTCCTGGTCGCCCGTCCGGCCTTTCGTACGACGACAACTGCGGGCACAGGTCGCTCGCAAGGTCCGCGAAGCTCACTACCCGTCCCCGTACGCCATCATCGATCTTTGGGCCAAACACGGGGCCGCGGGTGATCGCGCCTTCCAAGCCGAGGCGGACTCGATCGCTGCTCTCGCGGGAACGCGAACCGCGCAGAACTTGATTCGCGTCTTCATGCTGCAAGATGCGCTGAAGTCCCAGGGCAAGCAGGCGACCGATTCTGTGCGGCGTGTGCACGTGATCGGTGCCGGCATCATGGGCGCGGACATCGCCGCATGGTGCGCGCTGCGCGGTCTCGAGGTTACGCTGCAAGATCGCGAGCAGCGCTTCATCGATGCTGCACTGACGCGCGTGTCATCGCTGTTCGACAAAAAGATTCGCGATCCGAAAAAGCGTGCCGCGGCCCGCGCTCGCCTGCGCAGCGATCTTGCCGGCAGCGGCGTCGCCGAAGCCGACGTCGTCGTCGAGGCGATCATCGAAGATGCCGTGGCCAAACGACAGTTGTATGCCACGCTCGAACCGCAGATGCGTGCAGGGGCGATGCTCGCGACCAACACCTCCTCGATCCGACTCGAGGAGCTCACTCAAAATCTTCACGATCCGTCGCGACTCGTTGGGCTGCATTTTTTCAATCCTGTGTCACAGATGCCGCTGGTCGAGATCGTGCACGCCCCATCCACCTCGCCCGATACGATCTCGAGGGCGATCGCTTTTGCGCGCAAGATCGACAAGCTGCCGCTACCCTGTCGCAGCTCACCGGGCTTCGTCGTCAATCGGGTGCTAGCGCCCTACATGCAAGAGGCCATGTACGCGGCGGCCGATGGCTTCAGCTTCGACGCCATCGATCGTGCGGCCACCGACTACGGCATGCCCGTGGGTCCGGTCGAGCTCTCGGACATGGTGGGTCTCGACGTCTGTCGACACGTGGGCGCGATCGTCGGCCCGGCGCTCGGCAAACCCGTACCCGACCTCAGCGTACTCGATACAAAGATTTCTGCAGGCAAGCTCGGTCGCAAGAGCGGCGAGGGCTTTTACCGCTGGGACGGCGGCAAGGTCGTCCGCAACGCCGCGAGCCGTGCGCCATACCTGCCCACCTTGTCGGTGCCGAGCTCGGCAGCCGCCAAAGATTTGCAGGACCGACTGGTGCTGATCTTTCTCAACGAATGCGTCGCGGTCTGGCGCGAGCGACTGGTCGAGTCGGCGGACATGCTCGACGCCGGGGTGATCTTCGGCTCCGGCTTCGCGCCCTTTCGGGGTGGCCCCTTGAACGACGCGCGTCAGCGCGGTCTTGCAGATTGCGAACGAAGACTGCGGGAACTGGCGGAGCGTTACGGGCCGCGCTTCATCCCGGACGCCGGTTGGGCGCAGTTGCGTTGATACGCCACAGCAGGCGCTCGAGTGCGAGCGGCTTGCTCACCGGCGTGTCGGTCCACTGTCGCGCCTCGCGCAGATCTTCGAGCGCGGCGAACAGCGGCTCCGCACTGCCCTGCCCCGCCATCGCCCAATGGCGAACGCGTTCGACCAACCAGGACTCGATGCAGGCGAGGCGCAGCGCGTAATCTTCCTTGCCCCAGAACTCGGCCGTGTCGACCGGATCGAGCCCGCCACGCACCGCCTGCTCGAGGGCGCTCAAAGTTTCGCGACGCAAATCGATCAACGCACCGGTGTCGGCCTGCAAGGCATCGATCGGTTTGGGCCCGAGCACGCTTAGCACCGACTCCCAATCGGTGCCGTGATCGCCCGTTGCGCGCAGCCACTCGGCGAGCGTCGGATTTCGCGGTAGTGGAATGATGAGGCGGGTGCAGCGACTGATGACCGTGATCGGCAAACGCGAGGGTTCACCGGTGACCAGAATCAAAAGTGCCGATCCCGAGGGCTCCTCCAAGGTTTTGAGGAGCGCGTTGGCGGCATTACGGTTGAGTTTGTCGGCCGGCGAGATGATCGCGACCTTGCGGCCCGCGCCGTGACTCGTGAGCGCGAGCTCCGCGGCGAGCTCGCGGACTTGATCGATGCGTATTTCCTTCGAGTCTTCGATGGGCTGCAGCCGCAACAGGTCGGGTTGCTCGCCGGCCACTACGCGAGTACAGGGTACACAGGCTCCGCAGGGCTTGCTGCGCGTCGTTGCCTTGCAAAATAAACGGGCGGCCAACCAATGGGCGAGCCAATCGCCGCCGAGACCGGGCGCGATCTGGATCAGCAAGGCGTGACCGAGACGATCGCCGCGGATGGCATCGTCCAACGCGGTTTGCAGGGGCAGCAGCCATGGCAGCTGCGCCTCGAGCGCGGGCATCGCGCCGACCTTTGAGTCACCCCTCGAGTCACCCCGCGACCGCCCGTCGCTCACGATTCAAGACCTCGCAATGCCTCGACGGCCGCCGCACAGACTTCGGTCGGACTACGCGTGGCATCGAGTACCCGACAACGTCGCGGCTCGCGTCGCGCGATGTCGAGATAGCCCGCGCGTACCCGCTCAAAGAATGGACGGGCCTCGGCCTCGAAACGATCGACTGCGCCCTCCCCAGCGGCCAGACGACGCTGTCGCGCCCGCTCGAGGCCAACCTCAACCGGCAGATCGAGCAGCAAGGTGAGATCGGGCTCGAGGCCGCGATGCACGGCGCTCGTCAGCGACTCGATGAATTGGGGGTCGATGCCGCGCCCCGCGCCTTGATACGCGCGCGTTGCATCGGTGAAGCGATCGCAGAGCACCCACTCGCCCCGCGCGAGCGCCGGTCGGACGAGGTTGTCGAGATGAATGGCCCGCGCCGCGAACATCAGCAACGTCTCGGTCTCGGCCGACACGTGCTCGTCACCGCGCTCAAGCACCACCCGTCGAATTTTTTCGGCGAGCGGTGTACCCCCGGGCTCGCGAGTGCTGCGTACGACGATGCCGGCAGTCGCGAGTTCGCGTGCGAGCGCAGCGGCCACGGTCGATTTGCCCGCCCCTTCGATACCTTCGAGCGTGATGAAGCGACCGCGTGCGGGCGAACTCATGTGGCCGGCTCCGCTGCGGTCCGCTGGCGTTCGAGCATTCGGCGAACCGCCTGGCGATGCTCGTCGTAGGTTTTCGAGAACACGTGGGAGCCGTCGCCCCGGCCCGTCGCCACGAAGAACAACTCGCCGGTTTCGAGCGGACGCGTGGCGGCGCGCAGCGCTTCGTCCCCCGGCAGCGCGATCGGCGTGGGCGGCAAGCCCTGGCGCGTGTACGAGTTGTACGGTGTGTCGGTGTCAAGATCTCGCGAGCGTATGTCGCCATCGTATCGATCACCGAGTCCGTAAATGACCGTGGGATCGGACTGCAGACGCATCCCGCGGCGCAGGCGTTGCACGAATACCCCGGCGACGCGGGGTCGCTCGTCACTCAAAGACGACTCCTTCTCGACGATCGAGGCGAGCGCGAGCGCCTCGTTGGCGCTGGCGAGAGGCAGGTTCGGCGCGCGTACCGCCCATGCCGCCTGCAGGCGATCGCGCAGCTGCCTGTGCGCGAGTTTCAGAATGTCGATGTCCGCCGTGCCCGAGGCAAAACGGTAGGTGTCCGGAAAAAACCGTCCCTCGGGATGCACGCCGGGATCGCCGAGCCTGCGCATCAATTCGGCATCGTCGACACCTTGCAAGGTTTGTCGGACGCCGGCGTGTGCGGCGAGCGCACGGCGAAGATCGGCATAGCGCGTGCCCTCGATCACCGTCAGGGTCTCGAGCATCACGCGACCCTCGTCGAGTTGACGCAAGATGTCGATGGCCGAGGCTCCGGCCGCAATCTCGTAGCGCCCGACCTTCACGCGAGGCGTGCGATCCAAGGCTCGAGCCCACCACTCGACGAGACGCGGATTTTCGAGTGCGCCCTGCGCCGCCAAATCGGTGAGCACACCGCGCAACGACTCACCCCGACCGACTTCGATCTGCACGGCCGCGAGGTGAGGTCCCGGCGCCGCCGTCTTGGCGCCCAGCCAATAAAGCGCAAGCGCCACGCCGCCGGCCGCGAGCAAGATCGAGAGCAACAGGGAGCGAAGGATGCGCACGGTTCAAAGTCTAAACCGTCAGGGTCTGAACCGTCAGGCGCGCTCGCGGGCTGCAGCGCCGACGGGCCCGCTCAGCCGTTGAAGCGCCTGAAGACGAGCGTGCCGTTGGTACCGCCGAAACCGAAGCTGTTGGATACCGCAACGTCGATCGGCATCCGCCGCGCGGCATTCGGCACGTAATCGAGATCGCACTCGGGATCGGGGTTCTGCAGGTTGATGGTCGGCGGTGCCACCTGATCACGGATGGCGAGCACGGTGAATATGGCCTCGACCACGCCCGCAGCGCCGAGCAGATGCCCTGTCATCGACTTGGTGGAACTGATCGCAAGCCGGCGCGCGTGCTCGCCGAAGGTCTGTTTGATCGCCACCGTCTCGGCGCGATCACCGAGCATGGTCGAGGTCGCGTGGGCATTGAGGTACTGCACCGCCCCGGGATCGAGCTGCGCATCGCGCAACGCATTGCGCATCGCGAGGCCCGCACCCGCGCCGTCTTCGGGCGGCGCGGTGATGTGATACGCATCGCCGCTCATGCCGAAGCCGATGAGCTCGGCGAGGATATCGGCGCCGCGCGCGCGCGCGTGCTCGAGTTCTTCGAGGATCACCGCACCGCCGCCGTCGGCGGCGACGAATCCATCACGATCGCGATCCCAAGGTCGCGACGCCTCGGCGGGACTGTCGTTGCGCTGCGAAAGCGCCTTGGCCTGCGAGAAGCCACCGATGCCGAGTCGCGTCGTCGACATTTCGCCGCCGCCTGCGACGATGACGTCAGCGTCGCCGTATTGGATCGACCTGAAGCCGAGACCGATCGCGTGGGTCGAGGTGGTGCACGCCGTGACCACCCCGAGATTCGGCCCCTTGAGACCGTAGCGGATCGACAGGTGCCCCGAAATCATGTTGATGATCGAGGCCGGAATGAAAAACGGCGAGATCTTGCGCGGTCCGTTGGCCGACAGGAAGGCGTCGTACTCGGCTTCGATGGTCGCGAGTCCACCGATGCCCGCGCCGGTGACGACCCCGCAACGCTCGACATCATGCTTGCTGAAGTCGATCCCGGAATGGGTCACGGCCTGGATGCCCGCCGCCATGCCGTAGTGCATGAACTCGTCCATGCGACGGGCTTCTTTCGGCGTGATGTAGTCACCGACCGTGAAGCCGCGCACGGCACCGCCGATACGGGTGGCGAAGGCGCTGGTGTCGAAGCGGGTGATGAGACCAATGCCGCTCTCGCCACGCAGCACCGCATCCCATGCACTCGGGACGGTGCTGCCGACCGGAGAGACGATTCCAAGACCGGTGACGACGACTCGACGCTTGCTCACGGGAGCCTCACGCGTTGCAAATCGGGCGACGCAAATAACCGGGGCCGGCTCATGGCCGGCCCCGAGGGAATCACGCTACGAACGACTCAGGCCTTGCGGCGCGCCGTCACGTAGTCGATGGCCTGCTGAACCGTGGTGATCTTTTCCGCATCCTCGTCGGGGATCTCGGTCTCGAATTCTTCTTCGAGAGCCATCACGAGTTCGACGGTATCGAGCGAGTCGGCGCCGAGGTCGTCGACGAAGGACGCATTGTTGGTGACCTGCTCCAACTTGACGCCCAGTTGTTCGGCAACGATGGCTTTGACTTGCTGTTCGACAGTGCTCATCTGTGTATTGTCCTCTTAGCGACCTGTTTCACCGACCCCCTCGGGAGCGCCGGGCGGCGAATTGTAGGCGAAGCGGGGCCGGCTTGCCACGATTTAGGGGTTAAGCCCCTGTTTTGTATGGAAAAGCCAACGCCGTGTCACAAATCCAACAGAATCTGGCGACGGCATGGGGTTCGGGGGCCCGCCCCGCCTGCCGCATCAGCCGAGATACATCCCGCCGTTGACGTGCAGGGTGTGCCCGGTGACGTACGCCCCTGACGGAGCCGCAAGAAAAAGCACCGCTGCGGCGATGTCGGCCGGGTCGCCCAAGCGACCGAGTGGAATACCCCCCGCGAGCGCCGTGCGCTGCGCCTCGTCGAGGGCCCGCGTCATGTCGGTGTCGATGAAGCCCGGCGCCACCGCGTTGACGGTGATGTTGCGGCTCGCGACCTCGCGGGCGAGCGAACGGGTGAAGCCGATGATGCCGGCCTTGGCCGCCGCGTAGTTGGTCTGCCCCGGGTTGCCGAGCGAGCCGACCACCGAGGTGATGTTGATGATGCGACCGAAGCGCGCCTTCATCATGTGCCTGAGGCAACCCCGACTGAGGGCGAAAACGGAAGTGAGATCGGCGGCGATCACCTGGTCCCACTCCTCCGGCTTCATGCGAATGAGCAAGTTGTCGCGGGTGATGCCGGCGTTGTTGACCAGGATGCCGGGCTGCTCGGATCGCGCCTCAAGATCCTCGAGCAAGGCTGCCACCGAGCCGGCCGAGGTGACATCGAGCACGGCGCCCCGACTGCCGGCCGAAAGCGCGGTGAGCTGCCCGCCGATCGCCGCAGCACCCGATTCGCTGGTGGCGGTGCCGATCACGCGCGCACCTGCCTCGGCGAGCGATTCGGCGATGGCGCGACCGATGCCCCGGGTCGCGCCCGTCACCAGCGCGGTTTGACCGGTGAGATCGAAGCTGACTGACATGGGTTACTCCCCGGCCGCCGAAAACGCGTTGTCGAGACTCGCAGAATCTTCGAGCGCGAGGCAAGCGAGTTCGGGTGATTTGTCGATACGGCGGTTGAGGCCACTCAATACCTTGCCCGGGCCGCATTCGATGAAGCGAGTCACCCCTAGCCCGACGAGCGCCTGCACGGTCGCGACCCAACGTACCGGACTCGCGAGCTGCCGATAGAGCAGATCGCCGATGGCGGCAGGCTCGCGGTATTCGCAGGCATCCACGGAACTCAGAAAGCGGATCTGCGGGGGCGAGAGCGTCACGCTCTGCAGGCGCTCGCGCAGTCGTTCGGCGGCCGGCTTCATGAGGCTGCTGTGGCAGGGCACACTGATGGGCAACGGCAACGCCCGCTTGGCGCCGCGCGCTTTGGCCGTCTCGACGAGACGTTGCAAGGCACTCGCGTGCCCCGCGGCTACCACCTGTCCCGGCGCGTTGAAATTGACCGCCTCGACGACCTCGCCCTGCGCCGCCTCGGCACAGGCTGCGTCCATGTCGGCATCGGAAAGGCCGAGCACCGCCGCCATGCCACCCTGCCCCGCCGGTACCGCGTCGCGCATCACCTCGCCGCGAAAGCGCACGAGGGCGACGGCCTGTTCGTAATCGAGCACGCCAGCGGCCACGAGCGCCGTGAATTCGCCGAGACTGTGCCCTGCCACCCACTGCGGCGCAGCGCCACCGCGCTTGCACCAGACGCGCCAGGTGGCGACCCCCGCGACCAACATCACGGGCTGGGTGACTTCGGTGAGCGACAGCGATTCGGCCGGCCCTTCCTGCGCGAGTTTCCACAGATCGAAGCCGAGGACGCCGGAGGCGGTGTCGAAGGTCTCGCGGACGACGGCGTCGTGGGCGGCGAGGTCCGCCATCATGCCGACCGATTGCGATCCTTGACCCGGAAAGACGAAGGCTGTGGACATCGATCAGTGCTCCCCCTGAGTGCCGGGCATTATACGTTGCCTGCGACGCCCCCTTCGCCGGCGAGCGACCCGGGCCCGTCATGTCGCTTTGTTATGATCGTTTGCGATAGCCGGAGGATGCAGCGTGCGCAAAAAGTCGCGGGGATTCACCCTGATCGAAATCATGGTCGTGGTCGTGATCATCGGGCTGCTCGCGGCCTTCATCGTGCCGCGCGTGATGGATCGCGTTGACGAGGCACGCATCACCAAGGTGCGCGCCGATCTACAAGCCATCGAAACCGCGCTCGCGATGTATCGACTCGATACCGCCCGCCTGCCGACGACGGCGCAGGGCCTCGCGGCGCTGGTGCAAAAACCCGAGGACCCGGCGCTGCGCAACTGGCGCAGCGGCGGTTACATGGCTCGCCTCTCGCGCGACCCGTGGGGCAGCGACTACCGTTATCGACAACCGGGGACGCGCGGGCCCGGGTTCGATCTCTACTCGCTCGGCCCCGATGGCCTGGAGGGCAGCCCCGAGACCGACGAGGACAACATCGGCAACTGGTCTCTCGGCAATTGAAGACGCGGGGTTTCACCCTCATAGAAATCCTCGTGGTGGTGACGATCATCGCGCTCGTCACGGGAGGCGCACTGCTCGCGCTCGGTCTCATCGGTGGGCAAAGCGGCTCCTCGCGCGATCTGGAACGTTTGCAGTCGCTGCTGCTAGACGCCCGCGATCGCGCCGAACTCGAAAATCGCGACTATGGCGTGCGTCTGCTCGCCGACGGCTACGAGTTCATGGCTTTCGACGCAGGCACCGGCCGGTGGTTGCCGATCGCCGATCGGGTATTGGGCGTCGCGCATTGGTCAACTCCGCTCGAGCTCGAACTCGACGTCGAGGGCCGACGCGTGCTGCTGCGCCGGGAGCCGGAGCGTGATCTCGCGCCCGTACCCGACTTCGGTGTCGATGCCTCGGGCGAATTCACCGCCTTCGAGCTGCGTGCGGCCGCAGGATCGCCGCCCCGCGTTTGGCGGCTGGGTCCCGACGACGCGGGGGAACTGCAGCTGCGCGAGCTGCAGGGCCGCGAGCCGGCCGCCGCGCCGAGGATAGGTCAATGAACACGCCCTCACGTGATGCACATGGCTTCACGCTGATCGAGGTGCTGGTTGCGCTGGTGATCGTCGCGCTCGGTGTGGCCGCAGTCATGTCCGCGCTCGTGTCCTCGGCCGACGGCACGAACCGACTGCGAGAGCGCAGCCTCGCCGAGTGGGTTGCCGCCAACCGCATCGTCGAAACGCGTCTTGCCAAAGAGTTCCCGACCCTCGGCAGCAGCGAAGGCAAGGCCAGCATGGGCGGGCGCAACTTTCAGTGGCGGCAGCGCGTCGAGCGCACCGCCATCGACGGCGTCGTCGCCATCATCGTCGAGGTTCGTGCCGAGGGCGCCGGCGATGGGCTCGTCACCTTGCGCGGCGGACGCGGTGAGGATTTGGTGGTGAGCGGTGAAGCCGATGCACTGTGGGATACCGCGGTCAGGACGCCGCCGTGAAACGCCCTCAGGGATTCACCTTGCTCGAGCTGCTCGTGGCGCTGTTCGTCTCGGCCGTCATGTTCGCGATCGGGTACGCGGGACTCGCGCAGGTGGCGGCGAACCGCGCCCAAATTTTGGAATCGCAACGTAGTCTCGGCGAATTGCAACGCGCGGTGCGCGTGCTCGGCAACGACCTCTCGCAACTCGATCCACGACCCATTCGCGACGAACTCGGTCGTAGCGTTGCGCCCGCGCTGCTCGCGGCACCCGGCACGTCTTCGCCCCTGGCGTTTACGCGCAGCGGTCGCGCGGGCGCCTCTGCGCATGCCCGTAGCGGCTTGCAACGGATCGACTACGTGCTCGAGAACGGTATGCTGGTCCGCCTTGCCTGGCCGGCGCTCGATCGCGCGCAGGGGGCTCAGGCTGCCCGCCGGGTGCTGATGCGTGGCGTGCGCACGCTGAGATTTCGTTTTCTCGACACACGCGGCGAGTGGACCGACATCTGGCCGCCCATCCAAGCGCCCGAGGCCGGCGCCGCGGGAACGCCGCGCATTCGTCCGCGGGCGATCGAATTCACGCTCGAGAGCGAAGCTCAGGGTGTCGTTCGCCGCATCGTCGAGGTGGCGGGATGAATCGATCTCGGGGTGTGGCCTTGATGACCGCTCTGATCGTCGTCGCGATCGCCACCGCCATCGCCGCGGCGATATTCTTTGATACGGGACTCGTGCTGCGGCGCAGCGAGGGCGCCTCGGGACAGGAGCGCGCCCTGCTTCTTGCGGGCGGCGCGGAGGCGCTCGCCGCGCGTATCCTGGGCGAGGATCTCGATACCGGCAATGCGCCCATCCACCCGGGGCAACGCTGGGCCAATCCGCTAGGACCGATCGAAGTCGAAGACGCTGGAGTGCTGCAGGGCCAGCTGATCGATCTGCAGGGGCGCTTCAATCTGAATAGTCTCGTCGACAAAGACGGACGCATCGATCCCGTCGCCCTCGAAATTTTCGAGCGCTTGCTGCGCGTGCTGCAGCTCGAGACCGCGTGGGCGCCGAAATTCGCCGACTGGATAGACGCCGACGACTTGCCCATCAGCGGTGGCGCCGAAGATGACGTCTACACGTCTTTGCGGCCGGGTTACCGACCACCGAATCGTCCCGTGACCTCGATCTCGGAGCTGCTGCTGCTGCCAGGGTTCGATGTCCAGCGTTTTGCACGCCTCGCGCCGCACGTCGCGGCGTTACCCCGCGATGCGTCGATCAATCTTTGTACGGCGACACCCGCCCTGCTCGATGCGCTCGCCGATGAGCGCCAGTGGCTCGGTGCCGAGGACGCGCTCGCCCGCAATCGCGAACGCGACTGTTTTCCACGGCGCGACGCGTTCAAGGCTGCACTCGCCACCCCGGAGACCTTCGACAGGATGGATCGAGCCGTTGGCCTCGGTGAGCGCAGTCGCTATTTTCAGTTGCAGACGACGAGTCTCGTTGGCACCGCGAGATTCTCCTTGTACAGTCTGCTGCGCTATGAAACGGCGCCGCCCGGCCCACCTCGCTTGAGAGTGATGCTGCGTCGCACGACGCCATAACAGACGCAGTCGATGACACAGACGCTATATCTTCGCCTCGCCGAACTCGCTCCCGACGCGCCCGTCGAAGGGCTCGTCGTTGCCGCCGATGGCAGCGTCGTCGCCGAAGCGGCGACGAGCACGCTCGCGGAGTTCGCCGCTCGTCATCCGGGCGTCCGCGTCATCGCCCTGATCCCCGGGGCCGAAGCGCTCGAGACCCGGGCACGGTTGCCGAAGATGTCAGCGGCAAAAGTGCGAGCGAGCCTGCCTTACGCACTCGAAGAATTGCTCGCGGGTGATCTCGAGTCGCAGCACTTCGCGACCGGCCCCAGCGTCGCGATCGGCGCCGGTGCTGCGGCCAGCGAGGCCAGGCTCGACGTCCCCGTCATCGTGATGTCGCGTGCTCGCCTCGCCGCCTGGGTCGAACTCCTGCGCAGTCGCGGTTTAGAGCCCGCGGCGATGCATCTCGAAGATTCCTGCGTCGCGGCGAAACCGGGCGACGTCGTCGGTTGGATGCGCGCCGGCGAACTTTTGTTGCGCAGCCCGAGCGGCGAGGCCCTCCTCACACGTCTCGACGATCTCGCTGCCGCACTGCCGTTGTTGCCGACGGACCCGCCGGCGGCGAACTTGGGTCTGCAGATTCATGCCACGGCCGACGATCGTGCGCGACATGGCGCGGCGGTCGAACGGGCTGGTGCCGGCTTTTCGCGTGTCAGTTGGCTCGCTGCCTCGAGCTCGCCCCTGCCGTGGTTGGTCTCGCAGCTCGCGATCGCCAAACCCGTCGATTTGTTGCAGGGCGAATTCGTCGCACGCAAGCCGAGCGCCGCCGGAAGCCGCCGTTGGCGCATCGCTGCGTCACTGTTGGCGGCGATGTTTTTACTGCACCTCGCCGAACGCGTCGTAGTTTGGCAACGCGCTGCCACCGAAGCGGCCGTGCTCGAGCGCGCCCTGTTCGACGCCGTGAGGTCGGCGCAGCCCGAGATTCAGTCGCTGAGCGACGCCAATGCCTTGCTCGCAGCGCGTGGGAGTGGCGGGCGGGCGATGACCGTTGCACTCGCCGATCTCGCTGCCGCCGGCACACCCGCAGAGTCCCTCGCACTCGTTGCCGTCGAAGCCGGCAACGTACGGGTCGAATTCCGCGATTCGCCGGCTACCGACCGCATCGAAAAATCTTTGATCGGTGCCGACTGGTCGGTGCGCAAAGAGGCCACGGACGATGGACGGGTCGCGCTCACCTTGAGCAGAGCGGACGCGGAGCGCGCGCCGTGAAATCGCGCGAACTCAATTTACCTGCCGCGTTACAGCCACTGCGCGATGCGATCGCCCGACTCCCCGAGAGCGACCAGCGCACGCTGCGCCTCGGTAGTGTCGCCGTTGCGGCGATACTCATTCTCGGTGGGTGGGTGACCGTCAACGAAAAAGCGAGCGCCGCCGAGCAACGGCTCGCCGATCGCCGCGCGCAATTGGCCGACCTGCCGCTGCGACTCGCCGAGTTGCGGCGCGGCGTGCGTCTCGGCGGAGGTGCCGGGTTACCCCTGCTCACCCTCGCTCGTCAGGCGGGGGAACTCGCCGGAGTCGTACCGGAGCTCGCCGCTGGTGCCGATGGATCGGCGACGCTGCAACTTCCGGGAGTACCCTTCGACTCGTTACTCGAGTTGGTCGCGACGCTGGAAGCCGCGAGAGTGGACATCCGCCGGTTGCGCATCGACGCGGCCGGCGCCGGTCGGGTGAACGCTTCGCTGGAACTCGCACCGCGCCGCTCGTGAGTCGTCGCGGACTGATCGTCACGCTCGTCGTCAGCGGCGCCCTCGTCGGCTTCGTCGTCTGGCTACCCGCTCGTTTCTTTGATCCCTTGCTGCCGCCCGACCTGTGCTGCAGCGAACTCGGCGGCAGTGTCTGGGCGGGCCGATGCGAAGGCTTGTCGATCCGCGGTAGTCGATCGGGCACCCTCCACTGGCAGATCGAGCGACCGCTGTGGCAGCCGCTGCGGGCGAACGTCGGCTTCGTCTGGACACCACGGAGTAGCGAGTCGGACTCGATGGGTGCAGCCGGCGTCAGCGGCGAACTTCGCGCAACGTTGGACGGTCGCGTGGCCGTGCACCTCAGCTCGGTACAACTACCGCTGCAGACGTTGCGCGATGCCCTGCCGGCGGACGTCACGCTCGGACCGATCGCCGCA
>Ga0129336_10000248_pt1 | contig 30075 bp, 33 predicted proteins | sample CPB6_02_DNA_FD_96878 | JGI IMG/M metagenome (GOLD analysis project Ga0129336, IMG submission 96878) | Freshwater to marine salinity gradient microbial communities from Chesapeake Bay, USA - CPBay_Sum_0.6_0.2_DNA | ecosystem: Environmental > Aquatic > Marine > Coastal | place: USA: Chesapeake...
CCTTCTGCTCGTGGTTTTGGTGCTTCACCCTGTTTGAAATATTTTTCTAACTGTTTGAATAATGCTTCTGGAGTATTTCCAGCATTACTAAACGGTGTTTTTTCTTTTGGTGCTGTTATTGGCTTACCAAAAGCCTTTTGTAGTTGGCTTCCACCAGCTGGTGGTAATTGTGGCGGTGTTCCACCGGGTGGTAATCCACCACTTCCACCTTCACCACCGGTTCCACCACCACCTTTCTTTTTACCAAGTAGATTTCTTAAACGGTCTACAATACCCGTTGTTTGTATTTTTGAACGTAGTTCATTTAATGGATGTTCTGCTGGAAGAAACTCAAATATATCTGGATATTTTTTTGCTACTTCTAGGAATTCACGTTCAACATCTCGGCGATTATTGAATGCATTTTCTAGATCCAATGCACGCGTTTGAACTCTTAAGTCATAAACATCTGTACCTGGAGTTCCGTGTGGTACAGAATTAAGAACACGATTATATTCTTTATTATATAAATCATAATCAATTACAAATTCGCGTGCATTACGATATTCTTGCATCAATGAATATAATTTTTGATCTTCTTTAAAATATTCATTTTCAAGTTTGCGATATTCTTTAGTATTACCTTTACCAGATTTTTCTAGCTGTTCCATTTCGTAATCTATTGCATCAAGAATTTTACTCTGTTGTTCTGTTTCTGCTACACCGCGTTTATATGGTGTATCTTGCGTAAACTGAAATGGTAATCCACCACCTGGACTTGTACCTTCAGCTTTTTTACGCATTTCAGATACTGGAGATTTTACTACATATCCCGGTAGTTTTGGTTTATAGTTATCTAATTTGTTTTGCTGAACTTCTAATTCACGTTCAAGCATTCCTAGTTTTTTAACTGTGCCACGTGGTGCTTTTTTACCAGCAGCTTTTGCATCTGCAATAACTGTTTCTTGTGCAGCAACATCACTTTTAAGTTTTTCAACTTTATCTATCAAAGCACGGTGCTTGTCATCAAAAGCAACATTACTAGGTTTATTATATTGTTCAGCCTTTATACCAGCTTGTTCAACTAATGCTTTATATTGTTTATTTAATTCATCAAGCTGCAGATTCAGCAATTCATTGTCTGGATTTTTGTTAATTGCTTCAACAATGGTTGCTATGTTTTTACGTAGTTCAATTCCTTGCCTCTGTAACGCGTTTAAATCCTCTACAGTGACCATTGGAGTCTTGGTCCTCATTCGCATAGGGGATAATTTAGGCGCCTTAAGGGGCAGTTCTAATTGCTCTGCTGGTTTTAATGCAGCTATTTCATCTTTGGTTAATTGTATATTTTCTTGTAATTGATCAATTTCTGCTTGATCAGCTTTATTACGTATACGTTTAAGTCTGCCTTCTAGAACTTTTAAATTTGATTCTAGAAATTCACGTGTTGGTTTCCAATCTGGTGGTATGCCAGCTTCTGCAAATGCTTGCAATTGTGGAGGAACTGGAGCTGTGCTGCGCATTTGACTGCGTGGAAACAGCAATAGTTGACCACTACCATCTAACTCTTCACGTGGTCCACCAATATCTGCACCGGCACTTAATGAACGTGGACCGGTTGGTATAACTTGATGACTTTTTATATTATCTTTTTTGAGAGATATAATAACATTACTTAAAGATACTTCTGGATCCAATATTCTTCCAGCTTTTGGTCCAAAATCCTGAATATCTTTAATAATAACACCGTCATAGCCTTCTTCTTTAGCTATTGTAGCAATATCATTTGTTGATAGTTTTTTGCCTCTAAAATCAATAGCATTCCATACAGCACCATTACCATCAACAATAAGTGGTTTCTGCATTTCTACTTCAGCTTGGAATAAGTAACCTTCACCTGGTTTTTTACCAGCATATGAACGTGCTATTCTTTCATTATCTGTAAAATAGAATGTATCTTCTGGACGATTTACACCAGCTATACCAGTTTTTGTTTTAAATAAATCTGCATCACGTGAACCACGCAATACTCTTACTGGAGTTCCATCATCATAAACAACTTTTCCATCAACAACGTCTACATTTGTATGAGTGCCTTCTTGTTTGCGCTTTTCTACAATATACTTACCTAGCTGTTGTAATTGTTCTTCAGCCTTTAGACCGGTTATTTGTTTGAATTCTGTTACTTCTGGTGGCTTAATAGCTGGTGCTACTTGCTCTTCAAAATCAAATATATCCTTCATAGGCTTTTGACGAGTACGTGTTAAACGCTCTACATCAATATTAGCCGGAAGCATACCTTCATTTGTAACTGGAATTGTTGTGGTTTCACCAGCAGATGTGCGTGTTAGTTTTACATCTGGTAAATCTGGAATTAATGCTTTTCTAGCAGCTGCTGTTACATCAGGTAATTTTGGCGCTAATCTAGATGCTGCAGCTGCACCTTTAGATATAACTAATGGTGCTTCAGCCGCCAATAATAAAGTATCTATTGGATTCTCATATGCTGCTTTTAATGGATCTTTAGCAACGTATTTAATACCTTCTATTGCTGCTTGTCCAGCAGCTTTAGCTATATCAGCATAATCTGGTACTTCTTCTTCAAATGGTAAATTAGCTTGTTCTGGAAATAATGTTTTAAGTGCTCTACCAACACTTTGAAAACCAGCTTTTGGCAATAATGGTAATTCACCTTTTAAAGTAGTTACTGCTGGACCGATTCCAATTTCAGCTGCACCTTTAGCTATATCTTTTATATCTTGTAAAGCATATGTACCAATCCCGGGAGTTTCTGGGGCTTTAGAAATATAATCTTGTACTTTTGCTTCGTATTCAGAAAGTAGCTGTTCTGGAGATTTAGATTTAAGTTCTTCAGCAACTGCTTCGGTGCTTTGAACTTTATTCATTTCTTCAATAAATTTATCTAATTCTTCTTCTTCAGGTGTTTTAGCCATTTATTTACCTCAAAGAGTTCCTCTACGAACGCCTCTTGCCATCGGTTTTTCTGTTATTGTTTCACCAGTTTTTTGCTTCTTCTTAATAGGTGGAGAATAACCTTCTTCTGGAGATACTTTTTCAGCTGTGCCCATAATAGAGCCAACCATTGCTTCTGCAGCACCAATTGGGAAACCTAAATCAATAACAAATTGTTTGGCTTTTTCAGCACCCATTACATTTCTTATATTTTGAATTTCACTCATTAAATCTTTATATTCTTTACTAACTTCAAATGCTTTTGATGTTAATTGTTTAACATCTGGTAATTCATCTGGTGTTGCAGCTTTTGCTGTTTTTTGCTGAAACTCTTTAAGTAGATTTTTACCTTTAGCTACTGCTGCTTCATATAATTTCTGTTGTTCAGCTAGTTCTACTCCAGCACGTTCCATTATACCTTTTCTAGCAGCTGGAACAGCAACTTCTTCAATTAAACCTTTTGCACCTTTAGCTAGTTTTTTACCAGCAGCCATACCTGGAATTAATCCTAGTGCAGTTGCAATACCACCTTCTTTTGCAGCTTCACCTGCACTTCTTTCTTCATCTGATGGTTGTGAGAAATATGATTCAGCAGCACTTGCTAAACCACCACCAGCTGCAGCACCCAATAATGCACCAATTGGTCCACCAGCAGCACCTAATGTGCCACCTATTTTGGCACCAGCTAAACCACCAGCTACACCAGCAGCACCACCCGGTATTAAACTACCAAGTGCTTTACCGGCACCATAAACTAGTGGACTTTGTGCTTCTTCAAGACGTCTTTTAGCTTCGGTTTCTTCACCAATTATATCTTCTGTTCCAAGAGATAAACCCTGCAACAATCCACCTTTAAAAATATCTGCATATGATTTTGGTTCAACATCAATAATATTAACTTTAAAACCCTCTTGTTCAGCAGTTCTAGTGAGTGATTCTAGATTTTCATCTGTAGCTTCAATAGTGTCTACAAGATTATCGTCAGCATCATATGCTTTTAGTAGATATTTAGCCATGGTTTATTTTCTCCATCCTTGTACACCACCAGTTGGACTTTTGGTTTTCTGCGCTTCAATTTCTTTTTCAACAGCGGCTTTTTGTGCAGCAGTTAGATTTGGATTTGCAAGTAGTTTCTGTAATTCTACAATACCTTTTGTAGCCAACTCACGTGTAACATCACTTGTTTTTTCTGGACGTGGTAATGCTTTCATAGCAGTTGGTGCTGATTCAAATGCTGCATCTATTTCTTCATCTGTAAATAAATCATATTGCAGATCCGGATCAAATGCACCTAAACCACTTGTTGCAGTTTCTTTAAGCGAACGATAGTTTTTACCATAACGCCTTGCGTTATCTTCAACTAGGTCATTAATGTTACGTAATGCAGTTTGTGGATTATCAACAGCAATTAAATTTTCTAGATAAAAACGTAAATCAGCATCAGTCATACGACCACCTTCACGTTCTTTACCGGCTGTTTGTACAGCTAATCTTAATTTACCAATGAATTCACGCTGTTCTGGAGTTAAACTTGCCAAATCAACTTGTTTCATCGCTTCATTAAACTTTTCACTATCTATATATTTGCCGCCACCACTAGTTGATACATTAACACCGGCACCTAGACCACCAACACCAATTGCTGTACTGGTTGGAGCAGATATATCAGCACCCATTGCAGTAACACCTGCAGCTGCTAGTGCTCTTATTGCACCAATTGGCAATCCTTGTTTCTTGGAAATTAATTTCTTTCCTAGTTTAACAACTCTACCTAAATCTACGTTTGCTTGTTCACCAGCTTGCAATACATCTTTTTGTGCAGCTGGTAGAGCAGATTTTTGTTCAACATATAGCTGTGATTTAGTTGCTTGCGAAACAGCTCTTGCTGATTGTGCTTCAATATATTTTATTTGCTTTTGTAGTTTTTCTTCATTAAGCGTAGCAAGATAAGCATTTTTATTTTTAGCTTCAGCATTAGTGCGTGTTTCATCAATCATTAGTTTGGCTTTTAATTGAGCCATTCTACGAGCACGTGCCATATCTCCACTTTCTTTTCCAAATCGTAGGAAAGAAGTTAGTGGATTTTCAGGTGGTAGTTTCTTTTCAACTTCATCAACAATTTCTTTTGCCAAATCAGTTGAACTACGTTTAAATTTGAGTGGTTTATATCCAGTTACAGCTGGTAATGCATCAACTGCTGCAGCGACCTCTGGTTTATCCAAATCAATGCCAGAATCCATTTTAAGCTGTTCTGGTGTCATAACTGTATCAGCTGCTACTGGAACAGTTGTATCACGCATTGGTTCAGCTTCTGCTGGACGTTCCATTTTAATTTCTACGGGTTTTTCGCGTAGCTGTTTATCAAGTTCTTCTGGAGAAATAGCTGGTACAGCCGGTCCACCAAATACTTTTTGTGCTTCCGGACCCATAGCTGGTATAGTAGCTGGTTTTGTTTCTATACCTAATTTTGACATATCAACACCAGCTGCACCGGTTGAACGTATTTTTGCTTTTTGTTCTGGTGTTAATTCTTTTGGTGATGGTTCCAGTCCCATATCTTCTAGAGCCATTTCATATTCTTCTGGTGTAACTTGATATTTTTTTGTATCAGCAACAGTTGCTTGTACAGTTGGTTCCGGCATTAATGTTTTTAAAGCAGTTCCAGCAGCTGGTGAAACTGGAGGTATAGCAGTTTCTTCACCGGCTAATTCAGCACCTCTTGCACGTGCTTCTAGTAATGCTTCTTCTTCAAGTTTAGCTACTCTTTCAGCTTCAGCTGCAGCTAATTGACCTGGTACTGTTGTAACAAGTCGTCCACCGGTGTCCAGCAACTGTTGCAAATATTGAGTTGTTGCACGTTGACCTGCAGCTTCACGTTGCTGTTTTGCTCTTTCAAGTTCTAAAGCAAGTTGTCTAGCATTTTGTGCAGCTGCTAAACGACTCATTAAGTAATCAGATATTGCCATTTGTTATACCTCTATGAATTATTGATTTGCTTCTTTTCTAGCTTTGGCTTCGCGTTTAAGGCGTTTTCCACGCTCTAGAGAAGTTTCAAGTCTTACTGAATAAAGTTCACCGGTTTCAGAATCACTATAAACTTCAAATTTAGCACCATCAACCGTTATAACACGTCTCTTAACATCATTTTCGTTACGTGGTGAATCTTCAATTGTATATTCTTTATTTGTAGTTGGATCAAGTACAGCTGTACCCTCTTCATTTAGTTTAGATTCAGCTGAAATAGCTGTACCCATACCTGATTCTTGAGCGCTTTTAAGTTTTTCTGATTCTCTCTGCTGCTCTAAAGCTATATCTCTAGCACGTCGTTCATCTTCATCTATGATGCCATCGCCATTTGTATCCCATTGTGCTCCACCAAATCCACCACCTGCTGCAGCACCACCGGCACCACCACCTGCACTAGTGCCTGAATCTTTTTTGCCAGCTGGATTATTGCTTGGATCACCATCTCCAATAACACCACCAACTTTCTTTCCACTAACCATACCATCACCATTAAAGTCCATATCAGCTGCAGCTTCATATAGATCCATACTGGCACCAAATACTTGTTCACCACGGCTCAAATCAATACCCTTAATGAGACGATCAAGTGCTTCTGCACGTGCTTGACGATCAAACTCACCGGTTGTTATTGCTTCACCACGAGCAGCTTGCTGTCTAACTTGACTTTCAAGAGCACCGGCAGCACCAGTTAATCCCATGCCACCAAGACCGGTTCTTGCACGTGTTGATTGTATATCACGGGCTTGTGCAGCCTTCATTTCATCAATCATTGCTTTACGTTCACCGGATACATCGGTTTGTTCACGCAATAACTTATCAATTGCTTCTTGAATAAGTTCATCTTGTGACATATTTTTTCTTCTATTTTCTTCAGCTAATGCTCTGCCTTCTTCTTTGGCTTTTTCTGTAGCTGCAGCAATTTTATCTTGTTTTTCTTGTTCAGCTTCGGCTTCTTTTATTGTAGCACCCGGTTCTTCACCTGGCGCAGTTGCAGCACCTTCAACGGGTTTTCCACCGCTAGTTGCAATACCATCTTTAGCGCCACCATATCTATCAGTTAGATCTTTACCAACAACTGAACCTTTACCGCCACGTAGACGATCTAATGCCTCATTTATATAATTAGCTCTATCATCAATAGCTCCTGCACCTTTGCCACCGGTATTAACAACCGGTCCAGCAGCACCGCCACCACCCATTTGTTGTTTACCGGCTGTTGGATCTAGATTTTCCATCCAAGAAGTACCTTGACCTCTACCAGCAGCTGCTTTTAAGCCACCTAAATCACTCATATTACCAAGTCCGGCTTTACCAGCACCTGGACCTTGAGTTGTAGCACCAGCTGGTGGTCCACCTGCCAAATTATCTACAATTGCTTTTGTACGACCTGGAGCAGTTCTTTTTGGTGTATTATCTATAGTTAAACCAGCAGCACCAGCCTGACCGGCATTTGGTCCTTGAGTTCTAGCTGTTGTATCTTGTAGTGGACGTAATTGATCAGCTGGAGCAGTTCTATTTGGTTGTGTTCCGCCAGCTGGCATTCCACCTGGTGCTAAACCCGCACCCGGACCTTGAGTTCTAGCTGCGTTTTGTTGACGTCTTTGTTCATTTTCAGCAATTCTAGCTGCATCAGCTGCAGCAGCATCTGCCCTAAATTTTGCTCTGGCTACTTCTGGATCACCAATAAAACCATCTCTATTCATGTCTTGATTTTGACGTGTTTCCATTTCCCAAAGAGCCGGATTTGATGGTGCTGGTTCAGTAGCTGCAGCATTTGCTATAGCTTGTGATGCTGCTTGTGCTTGTTGCTGCTGTTGCTGTGCAACTTGTTGTGCTAATTCTTGCTGTTGATTAAAATTATTCTGTGTCAAACTACCACCAGCAGCTGCTTGAGCAGAACTAGATGGAGTTTGATTTGTAACAGCTGCTTGATTTGTAGCTGTTTGCTGCGTAGATGTAGCTGTTCTTGCTGCATCTTGCTGTTGCTGATTAAAATTATTTTGTGTTAAGTTGCCACCGGCTGCACGTGCAGCAGAACCAGATGGAGCCTGATTTGTAACACCAGTTGCACGATTAGTTGGTGCCGGTGCTGGCTGTCTAGCAGCTAATTCTTGAGCTATTTGTGCAGCTGTTTTTGGCTTTAAAGGAGTTAAGTTAGTTGCACCTGTTCTACTGTAAGTTGGCATAAATGTTCCTCATTGAAATAATACGTATATTGTAGCACGACGGATTGTATTGCCGGCTGGTGCTGTTAAAGTTGCATAATAATCTGTTGTATTTGAAGGGGTACCGGTATTTCTAGTTTGTGTACCAATAGTTCCAGCTTGTATATTGGCTGCAACTGGATTAGAAAGATTATATCCTATTGAAACAAAACTACTATCAAGTAAATTAGTACTTACAGATCCGGTTCCAACAACAGATAAATCAGCATCCACCCATATACCAATAATATTTGGAGCAGTTTGTATAGAACCATTAAATAGGGGATCTACATAAGCACCTATAGCTGGTTTTGCTCGTTCTACTATAGCTGTAGCGCTAGTTATATCAAAAAAGTCAACAGCACTCCATCTAAATGGTACACCAGCTTGTGCGTCTGTTGCTGCAGCTTCTACTGTACTTTTTATACCGGTAAAGGTTGTAGCCTGACATAATGAAGCATCTGTAAATTCTGGTAAAGTTATATTTGGTTTAGTTAGTGTTGAATTTGTTCTATTGCCAGATATATATTTATCACTTGCAAAACCAACAGTTACATCAAATTTAGTTATAGTTGTACCAGCTGGAAGTGAACCAGTTGTACCACCAACTGTACGTACACGGAATAAATCACGTGTATCATTATGTGTAAGATTCATTAATCGTACGACTTGATAAGGTTCTGTTGCTAATGAACTTGAACGTACTGGAAATTCTATTCTTTCATCAGAAGCAGTACCATTTGGTCTAACTGCTAATTCAAATGCAGTTGTAGCTGTATAATATATTACAATAGATACGCTTTCTATAACAACTGCTGCAGTTTTACTTGAACCACCTGTACCACCGGTTGCACCAACAACACGAAATGTTGGAGGTGGTATTGCTCTACGTAGCAACATATCTAGATTTGCAGTAGCATTTGTTACTGTTTGATCAACGCGTAATACTAGTGAATATGTTGTTGTCCAGCGACAAGTTTGTTTATCCGCTACGAACTGCAGTGCTTTTTTAAAATAATTATTGTTTTCATTAATATTTTCTGGAGAAAGAATGTCTCCAGTATATGCTTTAACAGGTGCTAATCTATTTATAAACATAATTATCCAGTTAATACAGTTTCTAACATCAATACAATTATAACATTAGCAGCTGTAGCGTTATTTGTACTCACAACTAAATCAATATTATCACCAGCTAAAAATGTGAACAATTCATTTGTTGATAACTGATTAAAACCACCTGAAGCCAGTACTGTAGCACCACTAGTTGCTGTTAATGTAAGTGTTGATTTTATATTTCCACCAACAATTGTACCATTTTCTGCTATTTGAGCAGGAATAGTTAGTGTTGCAGTAATACCGGTTGTAGTACTACAACAATAAAGACGAATACCACGCAATATAACATCTGTTCGTGGTACATAAACTATAGTTCTTAAATATTCTGCTGTTGAGTTATTAACAGCATTAAACGTAAATACTTCATTGAATTGCAGATATTTATTATTATCATTTGTTCTTGTACGTAATGTACCAAGAGCAGTTGACCATATGGCATCTAAATCTGGAGCAAGAATCTGTTGACCATTAGCTATTGTCATTATCAGACACCATATTTGTTATATCTGCCTAGCAATCTTTGAAAGGCTTCATGTTGCGCAGCTTTTTCTACAGCTGGTTTTTCTCTTGCTTCTTGTAGCTTCTGGAGTCTTTCCATTGATTTTTCAGCTTGTGATTGACCCATATGTGTACCTATTAAGCCACCTAATGAACCACCGATTGCCATACCAGCTGGTACAGTAATAGCAGCTGCACCTGGAACTAGAAATCCTAATGCACCAAGACCACCTCCAATAGCACTTCCAGCCAATTGACCGGTTCCAGCATATCCTTGAGTTTGTTCTATTTCACGCAATAGGCGTTTTTCTTCTTCGCTTAATTCTGTTTCATAACCAGTGCTATTCATGTTTGGTACCTTTAAAAGATAGTTATATATTACAGGATTAAATAACCCGTAGTATTCGGGTGATTTTTACATATACGATATGGAAGTAAACATTAACACACCCGAAACAGAATTTCATAACATATATGAAGGACCACGTGGTCTAGAAGTTAGACCTGGTTTTGTTACACAATTAAGAGTTGAGGATATAGGTGTTGCTACACCACGTTCTTCAGCCGGTACTTCAACTAAAATAATTTTTGCATTCTCTGCAGAATCCGCAAATACTGGAGAAACGTTTCATTATTTATTCTCGCAGGATTCCAGTAATAATTTAATTGCTAGTGTATACGATAGTCAATTCATTTGCCGTTCAAGTTATACAGTTGGTCCAATGACTGCTGACCCTGAACCTTTTTCTGTTGCAATTAATTATAATCAAATTGTTGTTAATTCTCGCTCTATGCCATATCCATTATGGGGTTTTGTTGGTGGCTCTCTTGTTAGAGCCAATAAAGTTGAAAGTATTAATCCAGATACTCCAGCACTAACACTATTTCCAGGACGTGTATGCTCATTTGCTGATCGTTTTGCTTGGGCATATGCAAATCAGGTAATCTTCAATGATCCAGGTACTGAACCTCGCACCATTACTGCTCCTAATGCTATTAGTTTTGGCGGAACGGTACTTGATTTATTTCAAGCTGGTACAGGTGGTGCTCTTATTGTTGTATGTACTGATGCTACATATTCTATACCACCTGATGGATTAAATGGTTATCAATTTCAGGGTGTTGTATCACGTATTCCAGGATATCAAGGTGCTCGTTCAAATAATGCTGCTACAGCTCGTGGTGGTACAATTGGTCTTATAAAAGATGCTATCATTGATATATCAACATTCAGAAAGCGTGAACTTGTCAATAATAGAATTAATAGATATTATTCATTGCCAGTTGGACCAGATGCCAGTGGCGATTTCCGTAATGGTTCGTTGCTTGCAACAGATGAAGGTTTTATAATCTCTATTAATGGTAAAAGTTGCTTGCTAGATTTAGATAGTGATAAAATTACATGGTATTACGGTACTTCATCTTGGACAGCATTGACCGGTGGAGATATAACAATAATCGGTGTTCTTAAAGATACTGATGGTAAAAATATATTTGTTACAAATACAGCTGTTATAGATTTCTTTGGTAATACAGATTATGCAACAACACCAACAGTTGCTTCTCCAACTCCCGGATTTACTGAACCACAAGGTTCTGTATTGCTTAAAATACCAACTGATCCACAAATGTCTCCAGTTATACGTGAAATAACAACTTCTGCAGATAGTGTTGGGCAAACACAATCAAGTTATATACGTGGTTCGCGTTTAGATGCACAAACACCAGCTCCAAGAGATAGTTTTGTTATTGGAACTAATAATTGGGATAATACGCGTACATTAGTTGAGCGTGAACAACGTTCTAGACGTATGCAAAGAGCGGTACGTATGGATACACCAGCTGTTGAATTAACATTTAGACGTGGTGGAACGCGTATAAGTGATACTTTTGATGTAGTTACACGTGGTATTGGCAAGAATCGTCCAACACAGTGAGGAAATAACATGACTTTAACCGGTGCAAAACGTGCATTTGGTATTGGTGAAACAAAAAGCCAAAATGCAGTAATCAAAGTATATACTGTTGATCAACTAAAGAATGCATTAACTAAAATATATGAATTACCTAGTGGTATTGGTACTATTGAAATAGCTGGTGATATAGTAATTACAGAGCCAATTAAATTAAAAAGATTTAGATTGAGCGAAGATAAAGTACACGATATAATTATACAAGGTGTTGGTGGCTCTAAATTAATTAATGGAAATAAATCAATTAATCAAGGATATAATTGGAATCAATCTGGAAATAATGCTATGCCAGTATTTGATTTTGGTACACAAGCTAATAATGGTACTAACACTAATTATCTTTTACCTAATATAAGATATACTTTTAGAGATTTAATTATTAATACTGAAACTGCGTATCCATTTGGAGCAATTGTTGCAACAGATATTGCAAATTTAAATAATGTAGCTTATGTTGCAGAAAGTAGAGTTGCTTATATAACTTTTAATAATATTCAATTATATAACGTTTGGAATATATTAGGTACTTATAGTTCTTTAAATATATTTACCGGTACTAGTTACTATGAAAATTTAGTTGTTAATAATTTATTATATCTTAATTCTTCTAACGTAGAATTTGGCTTGACCGGTTTTAATTTAAATACACCATTAGTTAGTATTTCACAATCTTCAATAACTAACATAGGAGTATGGACGTCAACTTTCATATCTAATATTGAAAATACTTTTAATATCAATGGATACGTAGAAAATAGTAATTTTACATCTATTAAAGCTAGAGTAAATATTAATACAATCAATAATCAAACAGCTATTGGTGGTACAATTATACCATCAAATGGTAATTTAATTGCTGGTGCAGAAAGTATAATTAGTACCAGACCATATGGATTTAATTACTTAAGTACAAATTTACCTGCTACTGCTAGTGGTACAACTGTTGGTAATTCTACATTTTTTGCAACAACAAATGGTGATTATGCAGTAGGTCAAGGTAATAGCTATGGTTTTAGTACCACTAGTGGTGCTGGAAAAACTAGTACAGCAACTAGTTTTGAATACGTACAATATTTATATGGTACTAGTACATCTAGAGCTGAATGGGTTTTACCAACCACACTAACATATAATCATTATCAAATTGATTGGATTTTAACAGTAAAAGAAAGAAGTACCGGCTTAATTAACAATTATCATTTTAAATCACATCTAACTATAGATGAAGCTGGAAATGGTACATTAGTTAGTAATTCAACAATTCATGCAGATGAACAATTTACAACATTAACTGACATTACGCCAACATGGTTTCCATTAGTTAAAAGAATAAGTTTTAGACCATATATTTTACCAGGTCCACCAGGTGGAGCTAGTACTATTAATGGTGTGTGTAATATTAAAGTAACCGGTTTAGGACATCCAAACTTTACTTAATCACAACATCATTCATTGACACACCGCGTTGTAGTAAACCACGTGCCTGAAAATGACGTATTGCTGTTAGTAATGCCTGAACCTTTGGTAGTTTCCAACCATATTTGCCACGTAAATCTTCTAGATTAAAACTACCACCGTGTACAATAGCTAGTGTTTTTATATAACTCAATATAAAGTCTTCACTGGAACTCAACTCTTTGTGTATATCAGCCAACTGTGTACGTAGTTGCACTAATTCAGTTTCTGTTTCATCTTTTTTATTTTTCATATGTTCTCCTCTAGTATATCGTTAATTGCTAATGATAAACCACGTATTGTTGCCAGTAATAGCTGTATTTTAACATCTGCGTGAACTATTTCAGATAGTTTTTCTACTGGACTTCTCATACGTGTTTTACTTTTTTCATTTGGACTATTGCCAATAAGTGATTTGCTGACAGCAGCTGTACTAACACCTTCTTCTTTGGCAACGTCCTTTATGCTGCCCAATTTAAAATATAAGAACCAACGTCTTGCTTGCACCGGTGTTAAATACATGCCGGTATACAACAACATACGGTCATATAGTTCTTCACGTGCTGTATCCAAGCTATCATATAGTTCATCTAGTTCTTCCATTTGACGCGGTGTGAGATTGTCGGCGTGCATATCTAAACGGTCAGTTATTTCTAAATAATATTTCATATATTTCCTCTGTCACGCCTTTGTTGTCGCTGACCAATCTTTAGTGATTTTTCCATATCCCAATGACCATATGGTACTGGTTGACGTGGTGGTGGTTGATTGATTATATACTGATAGTCTGGTGCTTTGAGCAAACAAAAGCTGGTTGCCATTAAACTATCACCAGCATGATTAAAACTTTCTTTTGTTCCAGCTGAATTTAATTGATAAGTTAGGGCTTGTGCTTCACTACTGAACTGTTCATCAGCACATAAACCATCACGTTCAATACCTTGTTTAACTAATAATAAGCCAGAATATTTACTACTTTCTGTTGTTATTATTTCTGTTACTGGAATACCTAGTTTCTGACATTCAGGTATTAGCCAAAAACCACCAATACCATTCTTTTCAATATACACATTATGTGGCTTGAATTGTGTGTGTAGTGTTTTTATTTCTTGAGCAATAACGTCCATTTTATCTGTATTACTGTGATATATGCCTGCAATATTTTTATTTTTCAGGTCATATATAACTATGCTGGAATAATCTCTTCCGACTCCAGCACTAACATCAACACCAAATATAAAATGGCTGCCATGTCCCCATTCAGTAAATACTTTTGTTTTACTGAACGTTCTTAATGGTTGAATTATCTTTGGGTCAACATCAATAAATCTACCACTTGCCGCACTCCAACTGTGTGCTTCAAGTACCGGATACTCACGCAGCAATCGGTTTGTATCGCCTCCAAATTCATTATGCAGCTTGTTATTCCAGAAGGCAGCATGTTTACGGGAACGGAAACCATAACGTTCCTGAAGCGTTTTAAACGTGGTTTCTTCAATCATATTTTCTGGTAGAACATAATTATCGTGTTCTTCCATACTAATAAAACTTTTATAATAATTACTGTTGTCCCATAAACTCCTGAACATGTTCTTTGATGGAGTTGCTGTACTTTCAACAATAATTATAGCATCTGGAATAGCTGATGATGTAAGTGAAGCAAATACAGCATGTGAATTATTATAATAAGCTGCTTCGCTTAATAACAATACATGAAAAGTCTTTGAACGACCAGCTGTATTATCTTGTCCAAGAGCACTATTAACTGTAATAGCATCAAATGTTGTGCCATTAGCTAGTTTTAATTGTTTTTGATTATCAACTTCTAGTGGTATTGTTAGTTGTTTGCAAATGTCACGTATTTTATCAAGCAAACCAATACTGTTTTCAAACTTATCAGCAACAACAGCAATACGTATATCACGATTCATGACGCCAAGCATCAAAACATAATAAGTCATTAGGGTACTGATGCCAAGCTGACGTGCTTTTAACCATATTGACCGGTCATGATCAATAAGTGACTGTAAAACACGCTTTTGATGTGAATAAAGTGACCAAGACTGCAGTTCACCTGTGCCTTGATTCATTATTTTAAGTACTGAAGCTACTTGAAGTAGCCCTTCAACCGTTGGCTTTATCATTCTTTGTTGGTGTTCGTAATATTTCAGCTAATTTAACTAGATTATCACCATTATTATTAAGAACATTTGGATCATCTAGAACTTGTGAAATAATATATTTACACACATCAACCTTCAATTTGTTGTCAACAGCTGGATCAGCCATTACATCATTTAAAATCTTAATAGCTGACTCACCAAGAGTTGATAGTTTCTTGCGTAAGTCAGCTGCAGTTATAGGTTGTGGTGGCTTTTTGGTTGCCATATTCACTCCTTGTGTATGTTGTCTCCATACTTCATTAGTATATCGTTACTTTCTACGAATACGTATTTACCCAATTTATCACCAGCTAGATGACTTAATAGGAATACATCACCTCGTCTGGCACCCCAATGAGTTGAGAAATAATCACCGGCATTTACTAGTTCAAAAAACAGTACACCCATCTTACTTTCAGCCTGACCTCCAGTAAGAATAATGCCACCATTTTTAACCTGCAAATCTTCTTCAGTAATTACTTTTAATACAGCCCAGTTTGGTGCAATACGAGCTGCAGCAAAGATTGAATCATCAAGACCTTCACGATAAAGATTACGTAGTTTCATTTGTTCTCCTTTTTGCTGTAAATATATTCAGCAATTGTTCTCGCTGTGGATATTACAGCATATGTACTTAAAATTATAGATAGTGTGTATATTGCTAGCATACCATAACTAGTACTCACAAACTGGAAAAGCACAATCTCTTGTGCTATTGATTGTTCTTGATTTTTCTAGCTGGATATGATATGTGTCTTGATGACGAGCAAGACACGATGTGCCAGCTAATCCTTGCTCTTCAACAATAGTTCAGTTAAATGTTTTATATCTGCTCGTAGTTCCATAACACAAGTACGTAATTGCTGGATATCTTCATCTAATCTTTTATCCAATCTTTCCATATTTTTTTCAACATTGGAAATACGATTATCAAGAGTATAATAAGCTCTGCTAGCACCCCACACAGAACTACCAACAGTAATACCAAGTGCGATAAGTTGAAAAGCATATTGAGTTAACCATTCCATTTTATTCTACCCCCACATCTTCAGGTTCTACTAATAGTGGTTCATTACCCGCTGCTACCCACTCATTATATTCAATAAAGTCAGGGTCTTCTGAACTTTGACACGGTGCAACAATTTTACCATCACTGTCACGTATAACAAGACCACGATTATTAACGTATTTATAACTCATTGATCCATCTCCGCGTAAATCTGGCATATATCTAAAGCTACAGCTGATGCAGTAGCATTGTTAGTTCTCCAGTGATGACCGGTAAGTAGTAATGTTTCACTTGGTACTTGTACTGCAGTACCGGTTAATGTACCGGTGGCTATAACTCCAGTATCCAAATTAGTTACTTCGTAATATATTGTTCGCGTAGCTGAACTTGGGCTATATAATGCTAATTCATATGGTGTTGAATTGCTCGCAACAAAACTAGCACCTAAATTAATAGCGGCTTGTGCTGATGTTCCACCGTATACGATATATAGCTGTGTGGTACCATCATATTGCGCAATACCAACACAATTAGGAATTGTATTTGGAGCTACGTTTGTTGGAGCTGCAGTATCATTACGTAAACCAATAAACATACGAGCACCAGTTATAATTGTTGCATCTGACGTTGCAAAACGTACTACATATACAAAACCACCACGATTTGTTGTACCGTTTCCAGTAAAGAAATATCCTTGACCGGTAGTACCGGTACCTGTTCTTTGATGAGTAATGTTACCAGCAACAGTTGTTGATACAATTCCATAACGATGCATATAGGTAAGAGCATTTGTTGTAGCTGGAGTTCTTGCTGTTAATGTACCAACAGCTGTTGTATAACTTATACCATTTGCTGTTGGTAGTGTTGCTTGACCTGGTATAGCAGACCACAGAGCAACCTTATTATGCCCCATATATGGTTGTAGTGCTGTTTCATGACCAACGTTACCTTTAACAGCTAACATACCGCGATTAGCAATACGCTGACCAATTAATATTAATTTATCTGTTGTTGGATTTACTGGTGAAGCCGATGTTAATTCAGTTGGTAGTGTTATATATGGTTCTGCACCGGCTATTTCTAATTTTGTTTCTGGAGTTGTTGTACCTAAACCAAAATGATTGTTTGCATTATCCCAAAATAAATTTGCATTATCTTGTGCGATTGTAGCAGCCGGATCAACAAATAATATACTACCAGCTGTACCGCCAGTTATTGTACCACCAATAGATGGTGAGCCACCACCACCTGCTGCAGCCCAAGTTAAAGTACCGCTTCCGTTATTTTGTAATACAGTGCTAGCACCACCTTGAGCAGCCGGAAAGCTATATGGTACGTTATTAATTCTTACTATATTACCAGTTGAATTAACCTGGAATTCACTACTTGCACCAATAGATAACGTTGAAGATGGACTTGTTGTTCCTATGCCGACTAGTCCAGAAGATAATATAGTTATTCTTGCATCAGATAATGTTGCATTTGCAGACGTAGCACCATCATTATTTAATATATGAATTTTTCCTCTAGCAGAACCATCAACTCGTTCAAATACAATAGCAGATTTTCTATACAGATTATTATCTTCTCTATATCCAAAATGTAAACCGGTCCAATTGCCAATTGCCATACTAGTAGTGGCAATTGAAGCAGCAAAATCGTTTGATGAACCATTTACATCTAATCTTTTTTGTGGACTACTTGTTCCCACACCTAAATTATTATTGGTATTGTCAAAAAATAAATTTGCATTGTCTTGAGCTATTGTAGCAGTTGGATCTACAAATAGCACACTACCAGCAGTACCACCGGTTATTGTTCCACCAATTGCTGGTGATGATCCACCACCTGCAGGTTTATTCTTCCAAAGTGACGTAGCACTTTCATAAGTCAATACTTCATTATTTGCTGGTGTTGTTATTAATACGTTATGTAATTCTTCTAATTCAAAACCATTAGAAATTAATACTTGTATACTTCCAGCTGTACCAGTTTTGACTACATTACCTATTTTTACGAAGTGTGCTGGTGCTACTGGTTTATTAGCCACACCATATAATAATGTACCACTTGCTCCAAGATATACTGGATCACCAGCTGCTGCAGTACCTACATTTATATTGTCAACCGGACCTGCTGATATAATATATCCAAATCCATTACCTGGAATATCATTTAAAGCTAGTCCCATAGTACCAGCTGATAATGCTTCTGTTGTGTTTGATGCTGGAGTTACTAGTGGATTTGCTCCAGATGAACCAATTATATATACTGGTGTTCCACGTGAGATTGTTACACTTGCAGAATTATTTTTTGCAAATACACCTACTGAACTATCTAGTTGTATACTTCTCCAAAGTTCACACCATTTAGCAAGTGTTGCATTCCATATAAAACCTATTGCTTCACCAGTTAATTGTGGAAGCCAAGCACGATCAACTAATTCAACTGTTGTGCTGTTTTCTAATCTTGTTGTGCCGCTTATTGTTTCTGCAATAAGTATACGATATTGTCCATCTTCAGTACCAGCAACTAAATCAATTGTACCATTACCTGAAAATGCTAAACGTACAAGTGTTCTATCCTCTAATGATATATTTGCACCAGCTGCAGCAGAAGTTGTGCTTTCTGCTACATAACGTTCTAATGCTGATATTTTATGTGTAGGATAACGTAAAGGCATGTTTTATCTCTTAATCCATTGATAAATGGTGCTAAATGACGTACCATTACTTTGTGTTATATAAAATCCACTACCATCATTTTTAAAATATATATCTGTTATTTGCGAACCAACTTGAGGTGATATTAAAGTTGTAAAGTCTACAGTAGTTGCCCAATTTAAACCATATGCTGCAGATATTTTTGGATTTATCATGGTACCATTTGTAACAAACATTAATTCATTTCCATTGGACATATAATTGGCACCTACTATTCCGGATAAACCGGTTGTAGTATTTAAAGACAGTGTTGATAAATCCCACCCAGTACTGGCATTATATGTTGTTAAACTAGCAGAAGTACCGGCATTAGCAACTAATAGTAGAGTTCCGTTACTTCTAGCCCATATACCGGTAGGTGTAGAGCGTCCAACTAGTGCTGAATTATTTGTTTGAGCCGCAGTTGTATTTAAACTAGTAACATCCCAAGCTGTACTTAAAGTATATTTACTAATAGTATTAGTGACAGAATCAATTACTAGTACTTTATCACCATTTATATCGTCAAAAGATATACCACTTATATTTGTTGTAATTGCTCCAGAACTAGTTGAACTCCCAACACTAGTAATGTCCCATGGAGTAGATAATGTACGTTGATATATTCTATCGGTACTTGGTCCAGCATAAAAAACTTTTGTTCCATCAGGTCTAAACCATATGGCATTAACTGATGCGTCATCAGCTGTTGGGGAGAAGCTGCCATTAAATCTATAGCTATTAGGTTGAAATGGTGGAAAATTGGCAATTGGAGTGCCACCAACAAATCCACCGGTTAAAGCAACATTTGGACCTGTAAAGTTTTTATATTTCATAGTTCTTCTCCAGGCTGATTATATTTAATCGCTGTAACCCTTTTCAACATTGGTTCTAGTTTAGCCTTAATCATTGCAGCTTCATCAACAGTTAAATTACTAACTTTTAACTTCTGCCTTACATCTTCTATCTCCTGTAGAAGTGTTTTAACTGGAGGAGGTAGTTGTACATATTTAACAACTTCAATCTTCTCCGGTGGAAGAGCAATAAACTGATCAGGTTTCTCATCATTACGTCCAGCGTAATAACCACCTGTAAAAGCCAACATAGAGAAGAAAAGTACTAGTACAATTGTCATAAAATATTCCTATAGAGTGAATTGGTATATGGTGTCAGTTGCTGAACCTAGGTAATAAAATGCAGTTCCATCGTTTTTCATATATATATCTTGTGGTGTTGTATCTTGTGACGTAACAAGACGTGTTCCTAACACAACCGGACTAGCAAAAGTATATGGAGAACTATACGTATTTACTTGTACTGTATCAGTTCCTTGCAGCACAAATATTAATTTATTTCCATTATCTACCCAAACAGCACCGACAGGCGTGCTGCCACCACCGGTTTGTGTAAATAATGATAGCGTTGTAATGTCATTAGCTACAGTTGTTGTCCATTGACTAATACGAACTGTAGTTCCCGTATTAGCAGTAGAAATCATTAATCCATCCGTTCTTATCCATATAGATGAGGGATTTAAGCTACCAGTATATATTGCTGTATTAACTTGATCAGCGTTAACGCCATTTAAAGTTGATATATCCCAAGCAGTACTTAATGTATAACGATATAACGCTTGATTAACGTTATCAGTAACAAAAGCTTTTGTACCGTCATCACTAAATGCAATTCCGGTTATGCTAGGAAGTGCAACACCTGTATTATCTAATAAAGCACCGGTCATACCAACCGCATTTGTTACAGTATTAATATCCCAAGCTGTTGTTAAATCCCAAGCACGTATACGATCTAGTGCAGCACCTACAAGAAATAATTTTGTTCCATCCGGCTTAAACCATAAACCGGTTGGTCCAGTTTCACCAACGGCTGCAACATTTAAGCTACCAGTTAGTTTGTATGTATTAACATTCCACAATATGCTAGAAGGTCCGGTTGGACTGAAACCAGAAAATCCACCTACAAAATTAGGTATTTGCCCAGTAAATGCTCTGAATTTCATCCAACCACCCTCTATCAGCCATTCTGTAGTAGAGCAGCCACCTGTACTGGAGTTGATGCAGCACTTGCAATCAACCAGATTTTTGTACTACCAGTTATATTAATTTCTAGTGTTGAACTTGGACCAATACGTATACCATCACCTGCAGCAAGAGCAGCACCAGCAGTTGCAACCATTGTCTGTCCATTGAATGTAGCTGTTGCACCAGTTTGTGATGTAGTTGCAGTACTGACTTGTGGTACAGCTGATGTAGCTGAACTACTCAATGTAAATGCAACGTTATTTGATGCGTGTAGATTACTTATACGTACACGTACAGTTGTAGCACTGTTTGGTACGTTAAACTGGCAAGCAACTGCAGTGGTTGTCATTGCAGTAAAGTTATATATCTGTATACCTGGCTGGTTTAATGTAGCGAAACCTTCTAATGAATTACTCATGTTAATTACCTCTTATTTTGGTTGTAGTGGAACTTCTTCCGTAATACTTTCTGGTAATGGCTGTTCTGGAGCAGCAGGTTCCGCTGCAGCGGGTTCAGCACTTGGTTGCTGTGCCATAGCCATATCTTTTAAGAACTGCTGTTTAAAGCTATTTAAACTCTCTGCTGTTGGCATATCACGTGCCAATAATGCAGTTCTAATACGTTTATCTAATACAGTTACAAATGCCATAGGATCAATAGTTTCTGGAGTTATATTTACTTCTTCTCCCGCTATAAATCTATCAATTAGGTCATTTGCAATTGTTTCGCTTATTTGATTAATTGATGTTGGCTGTATAGATGCTAGTGTTTCTGGTCCAGCTAATCCAGCAGCCATATCTTCTTTGGCTTTCTGAACTTTACTGCTTACAGCACCTTCACGTGCAGAACGTGGTTCTAGTCTGATATCAATACCCATAATATCGGCACCACTATAAACAATATCTGTAACACCATCATCCAATAGTAACTTCTGTGGTACAGTGTAATACTTTTGTTTAAGTTTAAGATCCAAGTTCCAAGCATCTTTTATTGCAACCTCAAAACTCTTAAATGCATCAGCATGTTTTTGTGTATCAAGTTCTGCCTGATATGCTAATGCACGTCCACTTGCACCACCAGCTTGACCAGCTGTTTGCTGACTTATACCAGCACTATCATACATACTTTGAATAAGATTTTGTTTTTCTTGTATTTGATTTGGATCAATTGGTGCTGGACTTACCCATCCAATATTTCCCATATCACTTCCAGGATCAGCAGCAATTATCTGATTTATCTGATCAAAGCCTTCATTATTCTGTAGGGCTTTTGGTATTACAAGATAACTTTGGCTTATTTGCGCATTGCGTAATAGTTTACTATTTAATTCATTTAATGCTGACTGTAGTGGTGAACAATCACTTGCCCAAGTTAAACCTAATGATGTACCACGATTCTTACGGCAATACCACCATACAACAGGTAGTAATGATATTTGTTTTTCACCATCTTTATCCTGAAATACATATGGATATTCAGTTGATTCAACCAATTGATCATCAACAATACAAGCATATAATCCAGTTGGATAACGTGGGCTTGGTTTATACCATATTGTAAATTTAGCTACACCTTCATGATCATAGCCCTGACCATCTTGGTATTTCTCTAAAGCTGGTTCACCATTATAATCTGGATTAGCAGCTTTAATCATATCTTCTGCTGTCCATGGGTCAATGAACTCACGTATTACAGCATATTCTACATCAGCATTATCACTTTTATCATCAAGGTATACATCAAATACACTTAATGGTTTCCAAGTTACACGCTGTTTGATTGGATCAAAGTAAATATACATAAATGCTGTACCGTGATAAGCATTATATATAGCTGAAGTATGCCATTTGTGTGCTACATCTTCTTCAGCTTCTGTATATTCAATTACTTTTGTAAATATTTCTGCTGCACTTACCTTATCCAAATCATTTGATACTGGAATAGCATAAACACTTTGACGGTCTTTGCACATAAGAGCTGACCAAGTCAATACAAGGTTTTGTAGGATTTGCTGTGGTGCTCTTGGATAATCTTGATCAGCATATGCATTTGTAAGATTATTACGAATAATACTATCGGTGCTTAAATTGCCACTAGCAATCTTTTCATTTGCACGTGCTTGATTAAGGGTTCTACGGAAAACAGTGTTTGGAAGGGTTTTTACTTCTTCTAATAGTGAAAGAATCTGGTCCTTATCACCAACAATCCCTGCACGTTCCTCTTTAGAATAACGTTTAGTTCTCATCTATAAACCTCTAGAGTTGTTGGACCCTTCATATAATAGTACAGCTGGTAATAAGTTGAAGGTGAAAGTATATTTCTTGTTTGTGGGAATACAGCTATTTGTCCAGTTGTTGGTTTACCCATTAATGCCTGACGGTATTTAACGTTTCTTTCCATTAATACTGGATTAACTTCGCCTTCTTTAACTGCAAGGTCAATAGCAGCTAATGTGCATAGGTATGCATCCCATACATTATCATCTACATCAACTGTAGCATAAGTTATTGTTTCAGTTGTAGGTGTCAGTGTAGCCCAATTAACATTGTTTTTAGCTATATAATCAAATTCTACAGTTCCAGATGTACCTAAATCAACAAAGTTACGGTTTCTTGGACCAGCTGGATATATTGCTGTACGTGTATTGCCAGTTAGTAAGAATAAACTTATTATTTTTATATTTGCCGGAACTGTTATATTGCCATTAGCTAATGTAGCTGTTGCTACTTTACGGAAACTTTGGTGTACACCTGATTGAACTGCTTCATTAACAAGCAAATCAAGTGATATTTCTAATGCTGTTTTGATTTCTGTATCACTCCAACGAGCATCATTGCTATTATTAATATCGTCTAGATAGTTTCTTACACGTGTTATTGCATCAGAAATAAACATTGTCATAGTTATTATCCTATTTGCCCGTAGAAGTTATTGCGGTTAAGCATTGCACGCCATTTATCTTTCATTTCATCACGCATTTCTTTATTACGTGCTTCATCAATCTTTTTCTGACGTTCTGCCGGGTCTGTAAACATACGTAGTTGACGTTCTACATCACGTATAATACGGCTTGCACGTATATTATATACGGGGCTATTGAATTCACCCATCATATTGTAACGTTTTGTACGTAGCGTTATGACGCCATGCGTTGAATTTACTGTATCCACATGAGTACACATACATTCAACTTTATTTTCATATTTATATAATCGTGCAGCATAACCTTCATGTGACACTTTACGGTTAAATAAACGCTGCTTGGTTTTGAAGGACAGTTCTATCATATATATTACCTCACGAAATAACCCGATTATAACACAAATAAAAAACCCCCTGTCAACATATACAGGGGGAAAAAACAGGAGAACAAGTTGTTTTTATTTATCTGATCAGATTACGGTTAGACCTGATAGTTTGGCGTGAGCATTACGCTTACGGCAAATTAGATTGTAGATGCAGCTGAACTGAACTTCCTTGCTGAAAGTTGAGCGTGAGAGTAGAAGTGGCGAACCACCTTCATCTTCAGCTGATAGTTTCTTCCATTCACCAACTTTGAGGTAATCTTTGTTGATTAGGAATGCATCAGTTACACCGCAGTTTTCATCAAGTAGAACTGGACGACCAAACATGGATAGACCACTTTCCATATCGGCATCTTTGCCATACTTATCAAGTTTGCCATCAACCGTTCTACGTGGCTGTGTACTACCACCAACAGTTACACCTAGGAAACCACCGGCAGTTGCACCATTACTTACCTGTGCAGCAGCATATGCTACTGAAGCAAGTGGGTTTAGTACTAGGTGGGTTGGTGATACACCAGCACGAGCCTGAAGGATCTTGCTGCGACCCATAAACAATTCAGCTGTTGGTGAACCAACAGAAGTAAAGTTTATACCGGTCCAACCAGCAGTACCAGCATTAATACCATGTAGTGATAGTGAGGTTGAAGTAACACGATTTAAATCAACTAGACTTGTGTTACTGTCGCCACGACCACCTGATACGTTACCGGTTGTTGAACCGGCTGGTGGTTCTTTACGGAAACCACGTAGGTAGAATCTATCACCAACACGAATAACACCGGCTGTACCGTTTGCACCAACTAGTGTGTCAGCTAGACCACCACTATCATAACCTGGTACACCACCTGGACCGCAGATGAATGTAACGGTTACAACGTTATCACTTGTTAGAGCAACGTTTGTGCAGAGTACTGGAAATGAATTACCAGCAGTGACAGCTGCAGCTAGTGAAGATTCAAATGAATAGGCTTCACCTTCACGGAAATCAGCAATACCGCCGGTGAATACAACTGTCATGGTTGTGACTGTACCAGCACCACCAGCCTGTGTAACACTTGAACCAGCAACTGTTGGAGCTGATAGTTCTGAACCATATACAGCTTTACCAATCTGACGAGCCATATCGTCAGCTGCAATCTGTAGGTGTAGATCTAGAAGATCGGCTGAATCGTCAACACCAGATAGTGTCTGTAGTGCGATACGACCAAGACCTAGACGTGATACATAACCAACTGCATCAACGAAACCCTGTGATGGTACAACACCACTTTCATTTGGTAGAGCACCGAAGTCAAGAACCTGACTGGTTGATGCTAGACCACCATTAATAACGTTAATAACTGCACGTTTACCCTTCATTGGCGTCTTATCTAGAGCCGCAAAGAGTTTTGCTTTCATATTTACCTGGGCTTCAATCATCTTATTACCTTCACGTGCAGCAAAGGCTACGATGTCAGAAGCTGTAATTCCCGAAACTGGCATATTTGTTTACCTCATTTAATGACCTAATAGGTCGGTTAGTTAGAATACTTATTCTGCTCTTCCATTACGTTCAGCTAAACGTTGTAGTAGGAAGTTTTTAATACTTTCCGCACCACGATATGGTTCTGCTGGAGCATTTGTTCCAGGAGCACCAGTTTTGCTTACTGATGATGGATGTTTGACTGCAATTCGCTTTTGTGCTTTCTGCAGTCTGGCGTTGTGAATCTCACGAGCCGCTTGTGTAGCAGTTTTACCATGATCACGCATTGCAATCAGAATTTCTTCTGGAGCAACTAAATCGTACTGTTCAACTAGTGAATTTACTTCATCAAGTATTTCTTCTGCTCGGTTCTGAACCTGATATTCACGGACTGAACTATTATATAATTCATCCTGTTTATTATTCAGACTATTTGCAAATTTATCTACTTCACGCTGTAATTCTAGTTCACGTATCTTTTCTTCTTTTGGATCTAGTTTTGCGAACTTACTAACACGTTCTAGTTCCTTTTGAAGAATTTCAGTTGCTTTCATTAATTTTTCTATCTGTACATCTTTTTCTGCCGCTTTTCTTTCGGCATCATGATAACGTGCAGTTAGTTTATCAATGCGTTGCTGGAACTTTGGATTATCCTTTTGTTCCACTTTTGGTTTTGCTACTGGTTTTGATGTTTGCGAAACATCTTCTTCGCTTGCTTCCTCTTCTTCTCCCGCTACAGAGACTTCGGATTCGGCATTCGTTTGTTTAGCTGACGCTTTATCGCGTATCTCCAAACGTTTAGAAAGGAAGTCACGAGCTGACATTGGTGATTCATTAGCGGATGAACCAACGCTCTCAATATCGCTTCCACCTTCAGCTGATTCTGGCGAGGAATCACTATAAGTATTTTCATTACCGCCTTCAAATTCATTAGACATGGTTTAAAAAACTCCAAGAAATGCAGGAATTACCCTGATATATATGTTTGCGGAATAACCCGGACATTTTATTGCTTCCAGAACCGCGTTTGCCACCTGACATTATATGTTCCCCTTTTTATTGTATGGTGAATCTAGTTCAAATGCATATTTTTCTGATTGTAAGTAATTGTAACTAATACCAACATAATGTTTATCATCATCGCATATAATAACTGAATTAGTTCCAGTCCACTGTACATCTTCACGTGAATCTTCTTCTGCAGATGTTAATGGATATGTTAGATAATGCACACCATCAATATATTTTATTTCTATATTGCCCTCTGATTCTAGTTTCATACTGGAATTAATTGATTCTAACCAGTTCTTGACAAGGAAGAAGAAATTACTATTTAAACTTTCTAATATTTGCTTCATATTTTATGATATTTTTCTTTTGCTAATAAATAAGCATTACGTGCTTCTTCTTCAGTATCAAAATAGCCTAAATGTATTTTTTTACGATTTATTACAATATATGCTTGCCATTTTTTACTAGATTTATTCCAAATATATCCTTTGACTTTTGAACGATTAAAATGATTTTGTTGTCGTGTAACAATTCGTAAATTAGATTTACGATTATCTAACCGGTTATGATTAATATGATCAACATCCATGCCATCCGGACAATTAATTATAATACGATGCATTAAATATAGATTTCTTATATTTTTATTTTTTTTATCTCTAATACAGTACCCGTGATTTCCAATATACCATTTTCCCATAGCTTCAAGTTTTTCTCTATCTTCATCATCAACTAATACATTTTCTGGAATATTCATTTGTTCTCCTTATTTGAATTTTCCGAAGTTGGCTTCTTTACCTTCACCCTCTATTATCAAACGTTCTGTTTCGGTTTGTATTAATTCTATTAATTCTTCCGGGTCAAACTCTTCTGGTAATTTCCAGATACTGGGTCCCATTGTTCTACATCTACGTACACCCAGCTTTTGAATAATACCTGCAAAATAAAACTTACCGAATGCATATTTAATATTTATTTTAGAACGACAAAAACCCAGATAATCGTCATGTAATTGGTGAAGATTACTGACTTTATCTGGGTATTGCCTTAAAAACTCAAACGCTACAAGCAATTTTTGTTGATGTAACGCTATATTGTTTGCTTTCATTTATCTTCTTTAGTTAAATAATTTTTATGTACAATAGTTTGATAGTATCCAAAACGTGAAGGTCGCTGAAAATATACTAGTACACCACGATGTTCTGGGTCCATTTTGTTATCAGTTTCAATAACAACACCTAGTGTACCAGCTGGAAATTCACTACCAGATACATATGAAACCATATCTCCAATCTGAAAATTATCTGTCATACTGTTCTCCTTATATTTTATGTAGTTCTAGTTTTGCTTTTAAGTATGCTTGACGTGCTTCTTGTGGAGTTTTGAATATACCTAAATGTACAAATTTCTTATTCAACATAATGCAAGCACGATATCTACCTTCACCTAATTTACTAAAGCCACGAGCACGACCCTGATTAAATAGGTTTTGCTGAATTGTAACCGAACGTAGGTTTGATAGACAATTGTTTAATGTATTGTTATCAATGTGATCAGTAACTAAACCTGGTGGTGTTCCATTTAGTAATGCGTGCATATATAATGTTTTTGAATTTCTCATTGTTTTGTTATATATTCCAGTTACTGCATAAAACTTATTACGTAGTTTAGCTATTGACCAAACATAATCTTTAACAATATTAATATAATTTGTATCTACGATAATATCAAAATTACCATATTTCTTACTAACAATACCTATTGTGCTAGTGCCATTACCATTATCTATTATTGTATTTTCTTTTTGTTTCATTTTGTTCTCCTATGCCGGTTAATCCCGGTTCATACTAGTAAATAGTATGATAGTCATAGAAAAGAACAATGTTAAACAACTTTTATTGAAATTTTTTAAGTGCAGCTTGCGCAATTACAAAACTGTCAGCACGATCATAATTCCAACTGTATACATTTGTATTTTTATTTAGTGCTGGAACAAACCATTCACTGTGATTTGCTAACATCCAGTTCATAACTGCTTGTTTACCAGTTTCATCTTTAACCCGTTTAATTCCAAGAGATTTACGAGCATCACCAGAACTGATCAACATTGGTTTTAATCCGATTTGCTGATATACAATCCAGGTACAGCAACCATTGAACCGGTTGAGTTTAGCAATTGTATCTGCAGACGATTTACCAGCCGCATATTTGGATACCGGTTCTTCAATCGCAACATGACTGATATTATAATCACTTTGAATATCATTAATTAATTTCTGAAATTCTACCAGCTTATCATAGATATCCATATCTTTATCAAATTCTAAATGTTTGCAAACAGCCATGCAACCATTCCAATCAATAACACTATATCCAATAACTGAACTACTGATATCTAATCCTAGAATCATATCAATAACCTCCAGTTTTAAACCAACCGGGACCAGTACACTGAAAACTACCACCTTCAAAACTTGGTAGTTTAACCAGTTTCATAGCACCACAAGTAGGACATGGTACTTCTTTAATATTATTATTTTCATCTACCTGATCAACCTTGATGATCATTTCATTAATTGTTTTGCAATCTTCACACTTTACATTGTATATAGCCATATAGACCTCCAGTTATAAATAGTCTCTACAAAAGAATAAAACGGGTTTTACCCCGTTTTACCCTTATTCCCGAACAGTATGCAGACACAGAATGGTTAAAAAATCAGACCATCAGAACATTAAAAAACAGAACCGGGACTTATTGTCATTGCCGGGCTCATAGATCTACTGTATCAGAACTTTTTCAGCTTGTCAAGTGGTGCTTTCTTGCTGGCTTCATATTCTTCTAGAATTAGATCAATAAATTCAATTACTGTATCTATCTGAAGTTTCTGAAACTCTTGTGGTTCCAGTGAACCAGCAACCGGTGTTTGTAGTTCGTTAATTAGATTCCAACTGATAATATTATATTCTTCTTTTTTCATATAGTTCCTATTTAAAAGTTATAATTACTAGTTCTTCTATTAAGTAGTTGTCAACGATATAAACATTATCTTTATTTCTTTCAGCTACTTCTTTTACTATTTCCATAACTGCTTTTTTATCTTCAGTTCTAATAACAATTGAGTTGCCAGTATGTAAATGTTCTATATTTCTA
>Ga0129336_10000249_pt1 | contig 30041 bp, 34 predicted proteins | sample CPB6_02_DNA_FD_96878 | JGI IMG/M metagenome (GOLD analysis project Ga0129336, IMG submission 96878) | Freshwater to marine salinity gradient microbial communities from Chesapeake Bay, USA - CPBay_Sum_0.6_0.2_DNA | ecosystem: Environmental > Aquatic > Marine > Coastal | place: USA: Chesapeake...
ATTTTTTTTATTTACATGACAATTGTCTTTATAATACTTCAAAAACAAAACATTCGCCATCCATGTTCTCAAATCCTTTGACGAAATATCACCATATTGTCTTAAATAAGAATTTACATCACTCGATGATATATCATTGAATATATAATCATTCTTACCTTTATGGGCAACTGTATTTGAAATATATTTATATATAGTATTATTTTTACAAATGTCTACATTTCGAATACCTTTTTTACCTATAAAATCAAATTTAATTGTGCCTGGTTTTACAAGGAATGCGTGTTTTGCTTTCATCGTAGAAATTCCATATGAATTATAGTTTTTTTCATAAAATTTGTTTCCAATTCTAAATCCACAATGTATCATTATATACAATATCATTGCAATTTGTTTGATTCTAAAATCCTTTGATTTAAGGTTTTTATGAATATCCTTCACAATTTGTGTGAATAAACGATGGTGTTTCATTATCTTATCAAATTTGTTTTGAGATTGTATTTTGGTATATTCTGGATTATATTTATACTGTTTTTTACCATTTGAATCATACCATATTTCAATGATTTTTTTCATTGATAATCTATTTATATATCATATGATAAAATTATTACTTAAAGATTTTTCATTAAAAATATATAAAAATGGATTCTATAACATCTAATGTTATCATAAGCCAAACACAAGAAGAATTTGAAAAAACATCTTACCCTACACCGTTTGAAAATATAATGACATTATATCATCAAATAAAAAAAATGCATGAAAAGAAAAAACCATTAATAGAACAATTAAACTTATTAACGGATTCTTCTTATAATTATACAGAAAAAGACGTCGATGAAATGGAAAAATTAGAAGAAGAAATAAATTTTATAAATGGTTATTCTAAAACTTTGGAATCACAGTTAGTAGTAATCATGAATGAACACGATGTTAAAGATATACCTCCTTTATTGTTAAACTAATAAACAATATATAAACGTAAAAAATATATTGATATACAAAGAATATTATGAAGATTTTAAATGTATATATAGTTCATTATGAAAATTTAAAACAAAGAGTAGAATACATGAAAATATTTGAAAAATTAATGCAAAAATATGCTGAAAAATATAAGTTTATGCTCAAATTAAATATTATTAGCGAACCATCACCAATCTATGTATCACAAACTATTGAATCTTTAAATAAACGTGTTAATTATGATAAAGAAAAAGAAGAAGACGAGTTTAATTCATTGATAACACCATTGAATATTCACCAGATATCGAATATAGAAATTCATAGAAGTATTTATAAATTAATTATGGAAAATGAAAATAGAAATGACGAATATCATTTTATTGTAGAAGATGATGTCATAATAAATGAAATATACATCGCAAATATTGAAGAAATGATTAAAAAACTTTTGAATGCAGAATTAAATGAATATGATATTCTTTTCACATGTATTGCCAATATAAATAATGATAAAGAGTTGTCACTTGTTTTATTAAAAAATAGTTATAAGGTGCTTTTAAATAAAAGTTCTTACTTTATTAAACCACAATTAGCAGAAAACCTTTACAAATATCTTGAAGTTTTTAAATATAATCTTAAAGTTGGTATTTCAAAATATTTGAATGATAATCCTCGTGTAAAATCATATGTTCTTAATAAACACACATTATTGGAAGGATCTAAAATTGGTATTTTTACTTCTTCTGTAAATACTTCAAACTTTCTGTTTCAGAATGTTGAATATGTTAAATTAGTAAATATATCAAAGCAGGATAACGTTTCTAAAAATGATATAATTGAGGCTGAAAAGATTTATGAATCACAAAAACATCTTAACAATCCCGACATTTTACACACAATGGGTTTAATTTATTACAGAGTAGAAAATTTTGAAAAATCTAAAGAATTTATGTATAAAGCATGTGAAAAAATACACGAAGGTGATGGAATTATTTCTAAAAACTCTAGTATCTTAAATAATGCAATTAATGTTCATAAGTATGATCAAGATATGCTTGAATCATGTATTTCTAAACCATCAAAATATATATAAGACAAAAAATAAAAAATGATGTATATATAAGATATATAACTTTACACGTATCAAATGATTATTCCAATTCGTTGCTTTACTTGTGGAAAGGTTATTGCCGATAAAATAGATTATTATAACAATCAGGTCGAAATTATGAAAAAAAATAATGATATTAATACCGATGAAGTTTTCAAAGATTTTGATAAAATACATACATCAAAAATTTTAAATGAATTGGGAATTACAAGATATTGCTGTAGACGAAATTTTATTGCAAATGTTGACTTAATGAGTTATATTTAACAGCGTTTGATTGTGGGATTTATTTGTATCTTTAAAAATCTTTTGTAAATGTTAGAATAATGTCTACAGACAATAAAGATAAAGAGTATATAAATGAAATAAATTACGGTACCGACGCAAATAAACTCAAAGATAAAATAAATAAATTGATTGAAGAAACAATTGAACAAAAAATAAACAAAATATTGGAGATTTTACCTTTGGAAAAAGAAGATGTGTATACTCCAAAATATATATATGATTACACAATAATAGAATTATATAATGGAACAATACAAACTGTTATAAATATTATAAACGAATTATCTTTACTTTTTTCAGATCGCAAATATTTAAGTTCAAAAGAATATCGAATAAAATTGTTTTCGATATTATTTCAAGATGATAGGAAGATATTTGTTGGTATCATATTAATTATGTTATCTTTTGTATTATATTTTATTGATGGTGCAAATGCTTAATTTTTATATCTGTTAAAATAAAGTTATGACAGAATTTTTATTTTTATATTCTGAACTGTATATTTCTATAATTATTTTAGCAGTAACCTTTTTTCTGTTAAAAATGCTTGATTTACATACATTATTTGCAATTATTATAATTATAATTATAGGGTATTTAATATATTTATATTTAAACAACTTAAATGAAATAAGAAATAATGATATTAAATCAATACACAAATCTCTTGACAATGATATTAAATCGAGAATTGAGAAAGATGATAAAAGTTTTTTTATTCATAAATTTCCAAAAAAACTTACTTATTTGTATGAAAATGAAGTTCTTTTGACTATTTTAAATAATATTCGATTTATAAAAAAATTTAGCAATTCTAGATATGGAGATTTAGTGATAAATATGAATAGCTTAATGAAAATATACATTTATATATTATCAGAAAGATATCCTGTTGATAATTTAGAAATATATGTAGACATTCACAATAATATATTAGAAATTATGCACTCATTTATTGTAATTGTGCCAGAATATTTAAAACATTCATATGGTTTTAATGCATATGATGAAATAGAAAAATCAATACATAATTATGAAAAAGAATCAAAACGTATGTTTGACATACTTTACAATTTCAATAAGTTACATAATCAGCATGTTTATGTTCCTGATAATTTTAATATCAAGCCATATAATTCTCTAAGTTCAATTGTTTACCCATAATGCTGAAAAAGGCGATTGTGGAACATTAGAAATTCTTTGACCAACGCTAGAAGGATATGAATATGAATCTTGAAATTTTAATCCAGAGGTATCTTTTATTTTAATTCCGGCATCTGGAAAATTATTATCCAATTCAGTATTACCACCTAGATATTTTTTATTGCTGGATAATGCAGATTTGCTATTTTTTTGTTTTTTGAACGAATCATACATGTTTCTCATTAGATTTTTGGTTAGTTGATATAATTTATTATTACGCGTTTTTCCTCCACCATATGATATTATGTTGTACGATTTAATGGCTTGGTTATAGTCAAATTCGGGATAACTTTTTCCATAATACAATAGGAAAGGTTGTATGGATGTAAGACTTTGTGCTGGAACATTTCCAAAAGAATAGTTTTCAACATAACCACCTTGTGTTTTTTTCATTTTTTCTAACATTATAGTATATAAAAATAACGTTTGTTTTAATATAAAAATGAATTCAGTTAGTGAACCAAAATCCCCTGTATATAATATATATTATCTAGAACATTTACGGAACATGGAAGATGAAATTGATGACAATTGTTTCGAAAAACAAAAAATTATGAATATCATAGACAGGAAAATATCTAATAATAGCAATAAACTACTACAACACATTGTTCCAATATGTATGACATTCTCTTTTATATTAGGAATGTCTGTTTTCATTTATAAAATACAATACAATATATAAGATAATAATCTAATATAAATTCAAATATGAATGGTATTTTAGCAACAGGGTTTGCTCGTTTTGATACATCTGGTAATAATACATATTTATCATTTGATTATAATTCCACAGTTGTTGGAGAAAATTCTGGCAAAAGTTTGTTCTTATTTACAGATGCCTTAAATAGAAATTATTATAATACTTTTCTTGGTTATAAATCTGGGGAAAATACTTCTTTGGCTACAAACAATATATTTATAGGGGCTGAATCAGGAACATATGTTCAGTCTGCGTCAAATAATATACTAATTGGAAAAAATTATAATGATAATACTCTCAAAGCATTATATGATGTGATAGCAATTGGTCAAAATAATAATCCAGGATTCAATAGCATTATAGTAGGTAATACGAATTTTGACACTGGATATGATAATTTAATTCTTGGAGACAATAACATTTTGACTAAATCTACAAACACTATTGCAATAGGCTCAAATAATACAACATTGAATACTTTAAAATCTATTATTATTGGTAATGATAATAATTTACAATTGAATAATAATTACCTTAATAATGCTATTATTTTAGGAAATAATATTTTTCAAAATAATTTGAAATTTGAAAACTTAATGAAGTCTAAACCACTAATAATTGGAAATGATATAAATCAATTATATAATTGCAATTATACTATAAATATTGGTAACACGTTTTGTAAATACGATGACTATATTGACAATGAAATTCTATATTTCGGTGGAAACAATAAATATAATAAAGAATTTACGCCATCTGCGTTTGGATTTAAATTTGATGAAATTGATGGTTTGAATAATTTATATAATTTTCAACAAAGCAATTTATATTTCGATTCGTCAAATACATATTCAAATATTATTCCTCATTCTGTTTATGTCAAGTCTGGGATTTTCACAGATAGACTTTCCATAGGTTCTTATACTGAAACGCATGAAGAACTATCATCTAATTATTCAATTACATTGCTGTCATCGTCTAATTTAACATCAAATTTAAGATATGTATTACCAGATTATCCTCATACGAGTGATTCTTTTTTGTCATATGATACGGATGGTGAATTAAAATGGAAGAGGGTAGATATCACAAATCTAACAACCGACAAAGTTCCTCAAGGATCCAGCAATATATATTATAGCCCTTCTCTGGTTGATGCCCGAATAAATGCAAACTATGTAAGTTTGTTTCAACAAAATTTTGACTTAAAAATGTCTCAAATAAATACAGATTCTATTCAAACAGGTTCAAGTAATCGATTCATTACAAATGGTGTATTGGATACAGACTTGTATGTATTTGGAACATTAACAGTAAATAGATTACAAGTTATTGGTGTTGATCTTAGCACTAAAATGACATTAAATGAATATATGGATGATATTTTACAAGAAACTTCTAATTCTTTATTTGAAAAAATATCATATTACGATTCACGTCTTGTTGACATAACAGAAAAAGATAAAAATATGTCAAATTATATTTCAAAATTTTATGATAGTGTAAACTTATCAATTGAAACACTATATGATGAAAACTTATCATCAAAATTCGAGTATACCTCAAATGAGTTGTATCAAATATTATCAAACATTGATTTTAACATGTCAAATTATGTCGATACATTAACTAAAAAAATAGATATATTATATCAAGAAAATGAAATTTTAAAACAAGAGATCAATGATATTAAAACCAATTTAGGTTTATAAAATAATAACTGCATTAATCAAAATGCAAAGTGCAAATTGTGTTTGTTTTTGTGATATCATTGGATTTATTTTTTGAAACATTCTTTTTGTTTTTGATTGATGTATTGTTATCAATCATATCTTGATAAATTACATCATAATATCTATCTATGTAATCAATAATTCCATTTTTGAAAATCCAACGGAAAAAATTCAATTGTCCAACTGTTGTCTCTACAAATTCATTTGTATTCAAATCTAAAATAAATGTAATTCTATTATGTCTTCTAAAAGAATCAAAATTTATTTTTGCATATGATTTTAATTGAGCTCGATAATCCATATATACATTGATTCTTTTATAGTTTTTATTGTCATCAGTATGATTTGGGAAATCTTCGAATATTTCATAGCTATTTTTATTCACCCAATAAATTACATTTGATGATTTTGAATAATGTGTTACGAACCAATCAATTAATCTCAATGATAGTTTATGTTCTCCCTCAATTATTGTTTTCAAAATTGATTTTTGTGCGGTATTTTCATTATAAAATTCCGTTAAAGATGAAAGTAATAGATCTTTACATGTTAAAGATGATAAAGACATTTTTAATTATTATTATATCTAAAATAAAACATAATCCTTAAATACTGCGTTTATGAAATAAATATAAACGTTGAAAAAATTAAAATTAATATGTGGGAGGGGCACCGATATCAAGAAGTCCGTGTCCACGTTGATCCGGTTCAATTGTACTTATTTGCCAAGGAGACACGGGTATTTGAGGATTAGGAGGCTCGTAACGCAGTTGTCTATTCGCATTTCTAAGGGATTGACCAACTGTATTCACGCCAATGTGGTATCCGGCAGTTAAGTAGTTTTGATCTTGTAAATCCCCAGAACATTGAGGATTTAATTCAGCCCATTTACTATTTGCATCCATCGGTAATAGATCAGCGCTTGTAAGTCTGTCTTTATTAACACATGTTCCGGCAGTTTGTGTAGGTTGCACAACAGATCTTGCCTCGGGATCTTGAATATCTTTGTATATTTCATTTCCAAGAGGATCAGATGCTTCAACAGCTTTAGGCTGCGCTGAGGAAGGTTGTGCTTGGGAGTTATTTAATAATTCACTATTATATTTAGGGGAATTCTCAGTATTGGAATAAAAGCGCTCGACATTATTCATCTGACATTTGGAATTATAAGTCATAACAAGCAATATTATTAAAAGTAAAAACATAGCGATTGCGAATGACATAACAACGGTATTATTAGTTCCAACCATATCTTTGTAAGTGTACTCTATTTATCTATTAACATTAAAATATAATATTTTGGATTTTTTTTATAAAATCCGCGAATTTAGATTCCCATTCTTTATTTTGAGATTTTTCATTTATGATAGAAAAATATAATTTATCGAGGTTTTCCCGTTGTTCCTTTATTTTTTCTTCTTTTTCTTCTAGAAGTTTTTTACAATGTTCTAATTGCTCTTTCCAAAATAATTCAATTTCATTTTTTTCCGTAATTTCTAACTGTTCATTTTCCACTTTATATATTTTCATGTGTTTTACACCCCATTTATTTATTGTATGTGTTGGATAAATATACATTCCTAAATTTTGTATCTTAATGTTAATAACGCATTGTTCGAATATTTTTTTATCGGTTAAAATTGTAATTACCGAATCTTGATCTATTACTTTGTTATCGTATTCGATGATACTTTTGTCAGTCAAATAGATATGTAATATGTTATTTTGTGAGCAATGAGATGATTTGAATAATTCAGCAATCTCCGCAATATCTAGATTATTTTTAAACCAGTTCTTGTTTTCTTCTATTAAATTATTTTTAGCATTATTATCTACATTTTCTAGTTCCTTTTTCGTATCTTCATTTATATATAATGTTAAAATATAGCCTTTATTATTTTGTAATTTAATGTTTTGTTTTATTATAGCGTCTATGATTTCAATATATATGGGTTTATCAGGTTGTGATACATAATATTTATTTCTATAAATTGGCGTACAAAATGTAGAAGTCATGTTTTTATTATTTTGTATTTTTTCTGCTATTTAGTAAGATATAGGTATAATTTATGGAAACGCGCGATAAAAAATCTAAAATGGAATCGTGTAATTTGTTTATTAATTACTTACTTTCATATATCAAGGAAGAAATTTTAAAATCAGATATTCGAACCGAAATTATCAAGCCGATATTGATATATTTATTGTATTACATGATACCATTTGTTATATTATTTATAATACTTAATTTTCTAACAACTTTAGTTGCTGTATTTTTAGTTTTACGTTTTTCAAATATGAAAAAATAAAATTGTTTTGTATATAGTAGTAATAAAGATATAATGAATGCAGCAAATGTAGTGAATGATCTTGTAACAAAATTATCAGCTATGCTTCCACAAGAAGGGGATATGTATGGTGGAAAAAAAAAGAAACGCGGGGGGACAATTGAACTTTCGCCAGTTCTTGCATCTCTTATAATTCTTGGCCTTCGAGTATTATCTGATTCTAAATTATCGGAATCTTATGCAAAACGCATGAAAAAACTAGGAGGTGGTGATAAATTAACTGAATCATTTTTCCTTGATAATATGAAAGGTATGGATGGCGGTTTACTTGTTCAAGATGTCGTAAAAACTCTAATGGGGGGGAAAAAGAAAACCGCAAAGGGAGGAAGTTATGCAACTGCTGATTTAACTGGTGCTGTAGATGACAATATGTATGCCAATGCTGAGTTTACTGAACCAGAAGCTATTGTAGCACCAAAAGAAGGTGGAAAATACAAAAAAACTGCTAAAAAAGCAACTAAAAAACCCGTTGGTAGAAAAATGAAAAAACATGGAGGTGATGATAGTGCAGATATGTCATCACAAGGAGGGGAATTAGAACAACCAGTTCCAGAACCAGTACCAGAACCAGTACCAGAACCAGTACCAGAAGTTACTGGTGGAAAAAAAAGAAAATCAAAACGCAGCGGTGGTGAGTGTACTGGATATGAAGCATTAGGTGCTTTTCCCAAGTTCAATGATGGAAATCCAATTCTCGGTGGTAAAAAAAAGAGAGGAGGAAATAAACTTGAAGCCGACGCGTTAATGTTAAAATAGATTTATAGTTTATAAATCATATATCATTCCTTTTTTCTTATTCATTTCAATAATTGAAAATGAGTAAAGTGCATCATAAGAATATTTACCTAGATTTTTTAAGATATACCATGCTCTAGTGTATGTTTCCTCTTTAGTTTCATATGGCTCACTCTCAATTGTAAAGATATTTCCACAATACTGTATAGATATTGTTGTCGAAGACATTTAAGAAAGCATATGAATATCGATTATCATTTTTTATAATACTGCGATAAATATATTTATATTATTATCATTAATCTATATAACAGATATAATATGCAAACAACCGAAGATGAAAAAAAAGAATTATATGATTTACTAGAACTATCGGATATCACAAAAAAAAATATAATTGCAAATATAATTCAAAAAAATGGGTTGATGCCATCGATTGATGTGTCTCCAGATGTATATAAAGATACTAAAATCGATACATGGGTTGAAACATTGCCAACATTAGAAGGTAGTAAAATTTTGATAAATACGTTAGTAAAGAATCCAACCGATAATATTGAATTATTGAAAAAAAGACAAAATGCATACTCGAAATATAATTTAAATTTTGATAACTTACGATCATTGGAAGATGATGTATTATGGGTGTATAAACTAAATAATGAAATAAAAGAAAATAACTTGATTAATATATTGTTTCCAAAATCATATGTTTTGTCCTTTATTAATCACTTTGAATATATATTAGAAATGTACCATGGCTATAAAATATATATGGTTCCTATGAACACTATAATTTATCCAATACTTTCATTATTATCACCATGGTATTATTTTAATAGATATTTAAAATTTAACATTTCTCTCAAAACATATGTAGAAATTATATATAAATTTTTTAAATTTCTCTTCACATTTTCTGCAAATATCAAAGTATCACTTATTCGAATTATAATGATTATAGCATATTCTTGTTTGTTTGTGTACAATATATACCAAACGCTAGAATATTCATATATGTTATACGATATTCGTAAAACATTGTTGAAAAAAATAAAGAATCTCAATGAATTTTTAAATGAAACTAAAGAAATATTTAAAGTATTTCCAGAACATATTATAAAACCATTTGTAGAAATTAGTAACATAGAGGATATAAAGTTAAAAAATAATTCAGCATCTATATATAAATTGTGGAAAAACGATCATATTAAAACAAATATATCCAAAATATTGTTAAAAATTTACACAATCGATATAATTAATTCCGTAAGTAAACTAAAAAATAGGAAATCGTGGTGTATTGCAAATTATACAGATAATACAAAACTATGGAATATGAAAAATCCTATTTTATCAAATAGTCAAAATGCCAACCCAATTGATTTAACCAAGAATATTATTGTAACTGGTCCAAATGCTGCAGGAAAAACAACATACGTCAAGTCAATTCTATCGAATATAATATTAGCCCAAACACTTGGAGTATCTTATGCATACAGAGCAAATATAAAAATTTATAATACTATTATATCATTTATGAGAATATCGGATATACTAGGATCGAAGTCATATTTTGAAGTCGAAGCCGAATATTGTTCCAAAATGATGGATAAAGCTAAGTATATATCTGATAATAATATGTGTGGGTTGTTTATTATGGACGAACCGATGCATTCTACGCCACCGACCGAGGGAATGTCAACAGCATTTGCAGTAACAGAGTATATAGGAAATATGAAAAGTTCAAATATAATTTTAACTACTCATTTTCACAAATTAACATATTTAGAAGAAATATATCCTGATCGTTTTATCAATTTATCCGTGGAAGCTATTCAACAAGATAATGGAGAATTCTATTTCCCATATTGTATCAAGCGCGGACATTCATTTCAATGTATTGCAATTGAATTATTATCTTCAAAAATGTTTCCAAAACCAGTAATAGATAGTGCGATTAATATGAAAAACAAAATATATAGAGAGATTAATAGTAGATAAACACTTTTATAATGTTTTGTTTTGAAAGATCCTTCTTAATATATTTTATTATATTTTTATTCTTTTTATTGGTGGTTATATATATTTGGCGTAGATTAAATGGAATAGAATCTTATAATAAGATTTTAGAAAATAAGGTACAATCTTTGAAAAAGGAAAATTTAGAACTTCAAAAAGCATTATCAGAAGAAAGTAATGAAAAGATATCAATTGATGATGCCGAAGTTATTATGAATGAAATATTCAATGGCGGGACATGTGATATCATAACTGATACATTTTCAAGTGATACAAAGGAAGTAACCAAAATAGAAGAATTAAAAACAAATACTGTAGAAATATTACATTCTGCTGAAATAACTGATGTTGTAAATGAAAACAACGACGATAAAAAAGATATCCCTGTAGTTTCTCACGAAATTTCTTCAAATATTTCAATTGAAAACGATGATCTTGAATCAAATATATCGGAAATGCATCCCAATACATACAATCGAAAAAAATTGACCAAGTTGAATTTAGATAAACTAAAGGAAATAGCTTCTTCTTTGGATTTATCAACAGAAGGAACCAAAAATGTTATTATAGATAGAATATTGACATAAGAAAAAATATCTTCTGTAAAGATAGCAATAGATTTATATTATGAGTTGTTGTTCTACAGTTCAAAATAATTCTTGTCCTTCTAGAATGAATGATGGGCGAACATTTACAGATTATAGACCTAGATGTGTATATAACTCCGACTTTATGGCAGATTTACACAAAAATGATATAACTGCTTCTAGTTATGAATCAAGACTTTATTTACAACGAAATGCTGAGAAAATAATAGAACAGCAGAGAAAGATAGCAAGTGACAGATTAATGTGTGGTTCTACATCATCAATACCAACTACCGAGGCTGGTACGATGCATCCAGAAAGATACAGTGTTCAATGTGACGCTGTTACTTGCAAACGCCAAGAGGTAGAACCCTTTGGTTTAGGAGACGGTCGTAAATACTAAAATGTTTTCTTTTTTTTCACATATTTTATATAGAGATAGTATGGAATTTCAAAACGAATATTTGAAATGTCAGGTAAATATTATTGATAATTATACCAAAATAAGAATTATTGGAACAATAATCAACCGCAATATGTTCAAAAATGTATTGCTTATTGCACCTAATCCTATTGATAAACGGGCATCATATCACGGTACTGGTTTACCATTTCCTTGTGCTGATATAGCATTTGAAGGTACAGTAAATAAATTTAATGTTGATAGTTCTGGATTTTTTAACACTGTGTTTTTATACCCCAATAGTTATTATACAGTTTCTTTGGAAAATAAGGTAAATTCTTCAATATTTTTTGTATTTGAACTTACAAATGGTGATAAAAAATTTATTAGATTTGAATTAAAAGATCTGTTTCCTCTCCGCTCTCTTGTAGATAGAGAAACCAGAAGGGGTCCAGAATTTTATTCAGATAAATATGACATCTTACCAATTGATACCGCAGAGGTGATAATGAAAGAATATTCTAAACTTAAAGTGGAAAAGGGTCTTGCCTAAATTTGAGTACATATCATTAAAAATATTGAAAAGAAATAAAAAATTATAAAATATTGGAAAAATAGAGTGATATGTACTTTTTTTACTAATCTAACAAAAATAAAAAATGATTATTTTTATGCTTTTTTTTGATAAATGAAGCCTCTTATTATTGTTGAAAGTTTTACCAAAACTAAAACAATTTCTAAATATCTTGATCAGCAGTATGATGTAATTTGTTCATTAGGACATATTAATAATTTGCCTCCCAATGACTTAGGAATTGATACAAATACATGGAAAGGATCATATGTTATTACTAATCCCAAGGTTGTTAAAAATATTCGTAATCATGTAAAAAACACTAATATGATTTATATCGCAGCCGATCCTGATATGGAAGGAGAAGCAATAGCACATCATATATACAATACTATTTCTGATATTTTGAAAAACAAAACTTGTTATCGTATTGAATTTAATGAAATTACAAAAACCGCAATTAAAAACGCATTAGAAAATCCAAGGAATATTAATTTGAATATTGTAAATGCACAAGAAACACGTAGATTCGTTGATCGTCTTGTTGGATTTAAATTGTCACCATTGCTTTGGTATAAATTCAATGATAATACTCTTAGTGTTGGGAGAGTACAAAGCATAGCATTGATGTTGTGTTATAATGCTATGAAAAAAATCAATGATCACAGTGTGGATTTATATTGGAATATATTGGGGTATTTTAATGCATCTAATAAAAACATTGAATTTAAATTTTGTACAAACGATGCTCCAGTTGCTATTAAATTTGATTCAAATAAATCTACATTAAAAGATACTTTACATATAGTGCAGAATACATTAAAGGAAATTTGTTTTGATAATAAATATCTTGTTCATATTGATGAAAATACTACTGAAGAAAGTCCTTCGGCGCCTTATATAACAACAAGTCTTCAACAAGATGCTTATAATAAATTGAGATTTACTTCTAAGAAAACAATGCAATTGGCACAACAATTATATGAAAATGGGCATATTACTTATATGAGAACAGATTCTGTAAACATATCAAAAGATTTCAAATTCAAAATAGTCCAATATGTTAAAGATACCTATGGTGAAAATTATGCAAAATTACGATCATATGGAAATAAGGTATCTAATGCACAAGAAGCGCATGAAGCAATTCGTGTAACAAATATCAACTATCATCCACAATCAAGTGATGATGCAGATAAACTTTATAGTTTAATATGGAAAAGAACAATTGCTTCACAAATGCAAAATGCCAAATACAAAAATATAATAGTAGATCTAAAACATCCTAGTGACGATGCTCATAGATTTGTTCATAAAAAACCGATCCTTATATTTGATGGATATCTTAAATTATATAATATTGAATCTACAGAAGACTGTAACTCTTACAAAAAAATATTTGAAAAAATAAAACCAGTAAAATTTATTGCAAAAGCAAATATTGGAAATACTCCTAGTCTATATAATGAAGTTACATTAATCAAAGAACTTGAAAAAAATGGAATAGGAAGACCATCAACTTATTCATCTATTGTTGATAAACTTGTCGCAAAAAAATATGTGTCTAAAGGTTCAAATCCTCAAAACAGTTTAAAGGCATATAATTTTATTAGAACAAGTAGTGAAGTATCGACTGAAGAAAATACTATTACATATGGTGGCAAAAGCAAAGATCTGTTTGTTCCCACCGATCTTGGAAATAATATCGTGGAGTATTTAGAAATAAATGTCAAATTTCTTTTGGATATAAAATTTACATCAAAAATGGAAGATGCTATGGATATGATATGTGAAGACAAAATTTCCAAAAATAATATTCTTAATGACTTTTATAGTAATCATATATATCCATTATGTCAAAATATATGTAAAACAAATAAAAAAAAGGAATATACATCTGGTATAATAAAAACTAAATACGGCTTCTGTTATTTTCATAAAGATCAAAAACGTTATACAAATATCGAATCGTATTTGAAATGGAAAAATAAAAAAGCAAACGAATTGACTGATAAGGAGATAGATTTCTTAGCATCTCTTCCCAAAAAAATAAATGAAAATCAAGAACTTTGTATAGGACAATATGGATTATATTTAAAAGAAAATGGGAAAAATATTAAATTAGACAAGAGTAAATGGAATGATCTTATTGAGTAGAAGACATATCAATTGGTTGATTTGTAGAATTATCTTCTTTGCCCTTATTTGATATTAATGAAATATTTTTATCGAGAACATCACACATGTTAAAGATTTTATCAATAGACTCTTTTTTTACACGAATAGAATTTGATATTTCTGTAATTTTATTGCTGTTTTTTTTAATTAATGACAAATATTCCTGTTGTTTTTCATTGATGAGTCTAATGTACTTGTTTAAAGTTTCTGTAGTATGAAGTATTTCATCATCCGAAATACTATCTTCTACTTTTTTCAAAAATGTTTCATTGTTCTTTTCAATAGCGATTATATTATCAAAACTTTTAAGAGTTTCTAATGTACTGTCGCTTAAATTGGTTGTTTTATTAATATAATTAGTCATAAACTCATTAATAAAACCAATATTTGATTTCAATTCTTCCACTTCTGTCATCTTATAGTATTTCTATTAAAAATAACCTTTAAATATTTTTATGAAGTTTTGCAATGTTTCATAAGTTTAACATAACTTTTAATATGTTCTTCAATTTTACTGAGTTTATCGGCAATTATGGATAAAGATTCTCCAACACATCTATCACCATTATCATTTTCTAGGAAGTTTTTAAGAATATGATACATATCTACATTTGTCAAAGCACAATCATCAAGATCATATTCAGAATCTTCATCGTCATCATCTTCTTCAACCTCTTCTTCTTGTTCTTCCTGACTTTCTTCTTCAATATCAATATTTTTTACCTCTTCTTTTTTAGTTTTTGAACTCATTATATTTTTGTAAATTATATAAATCTTTATATAATTTTATAATATATTGAGTATAATAGAAACAATATATGGAAGATTTAATCAATTTCATGTCATTTATGTTTGGTATGTTTATATCCCTTAGTGTTTATTTATTGATGAACTTATCGACAACCGTTGGAATCAATTATATTTAAAGAAAAGATAATTAATATTATTAATGACATCTAAATCAAATGCGGCAATTTTTATTCTTACAAGAAATGTTTTAGATAGAAAAATATATCTTAAAACAACCTTATATTTTTTATTCAAAAATTTTAATAAAAAATATAATTATCCAATCATTATTTTACACGAAGGTGATTACGATGAAAATTCGCAACACGAAATAATTAAAAGTATCCGCGAAAATCATAGACATTGTATTCAATTTAAATGTATTGATAAAGATGATTTTGAAATTCCGTCACACATTGACAAGAACAAAGTCCAACAGATTGTTGATTTACAACCAGTACCATATTGGAGAGATATTAAATACAGAAGCATGTGTTATTTTTGGTTAAAACATTTTCATAAATACACAGGAGAATATGATTATGTAATGCGATTAGATGATGATAGCTTTATAGAAGAACCAATCACACATGACTTATTTAATGTAATGCGAGATAATCAGTTTGTCTATATGTCTAATATTGTACACATCGATTGTGGAATTTGTAATTACGGCATGAAAGATTTATTCAAACCATATGCAACTGAAGAGAAACTAGACAAAATGTTTGTAAATTACAAAATAAAAAAAGACATGAACATACTACAAAACTTTAAAAAAGTTTTCAAGATTGTGAACGACAAAGAACTTGATGATAGTGAAGATGTCAATAATTATATGCCTTTAATGTTTTACAACAATTTTTTCATAACTGAAACTAAATTTTGGAAGAGAAATGATGTTCGTAATATTATTGACGTAATTGATAAGCACGGTGGTATATTTTATTACAGATATGGGGATGCTCCTTTACAAACAATTATTGTTGGATTATTTGGAGGAGACAAAACATCAAGAACAGTATTTAAATATTCAAAAAGGTTGCAAAGAGAAGCGTTTATTGATAATAATGGCAACTTGCATTCTTATATGCCAAAGTCTTATGAACATTCTTCATGTATTACAAATAAATAAAAAAAATGATGTTAATATTTATAGATAATAAAGTATTCATAAATGTATATTGGTGCACATCTTAAAAAAGAATCTGGTAGTTTATTAAAAACTATTAAATTGATTCAAGACAATGGAGGAAACTCTCTGCAGTTATTTGTATCAAATCCAAGAAGTATCCAAAATGCAAACATACAAAATTATACAGATATTGCAGACGATGTTAAAAAATATTGCAAAGACAATAATTTTAAATTGATTATTCATGCGCCATATACTATTAATCTTGCAAAAGATCTTAGAAATGAAAAAAGAATTATTGAATTTAAAGATGCTTATTGGATTAATGTGTTAATATCTAATTTGAAAGTATCTGATATAATCGGTTCTATTGGTGTTGTTGTACATGTGGGAAAATTTACAACAAATACTAAAGAAAATGGATTAAAAAACATGTTCGAATCTATCAAATACATCATAAATGTTATGCATAAAGAAAAAATATCTTCAAAATTAATTATTGAAACTCCTGCTGGAGTTGGAACAGAATTATTGACATCAGTTAATGAGTTTATTGACTTTTATAACAAATTCAACGAAAATGATAAACAAAAAATAGGTATCTGTTTAGATACTGCACATATATGGTCATCCGGTTATGATATCAATGAATATTATAAAGAAATATCAAAAACAAATGGAAAAGATATTACTGTAATACATTACAATAATAGCAAAAAAGACAAGGGATCAAAAGTAGATGTTCATGAAAACATTTTCGATGGTAAAATGAAAATACAAGATATGAAACAATTTGTTTTAAATTTAAAACATAATCCAATGATAATTTTGGAAAAACCATCTGATGATATTAAAAAAGACTTTGACTTTATCAAGACTAATACGTAATAGTCTTATTTATACAAGGTCCAAATGTTTTTCTATGAAATCTTGTAATTCCATATTGTTTTATTGCTTCTAAATGCTTTGCTGTACCGTATCCTTGATTATTTCGCAAATCATATTTTTCTAAATCAGGGTGATCATCTATCAATTTTAGAAACGAAGTATCATGATAATCTTTTGCAATAATTGAAGCAGCTGCAATGTTTAAATATTTTGAATCACCTTTGATAATACACTCGTGTTCAATTGGTTCTTTATCAAAGCCAGGGGGTACATAACATTTAAAATGCGGTCCATCAATTCTTACTTTTTGAAATTCGTGTTTTTTGTATGCTTCTGTGATAGCGCGATGCATCGCTTTCATAGTAGCATTTAAAATATTTGTAGAATCTATTTCATCATTCGTTGCTATTCCAATACCATATGTTATGGCATGTTGTTTTATGTATTCTGCCAATTCTCTTCTTTTTTTTGATGAAAGCTTTTTAGAATCTTTTATTTTTAAATATGTGTCGTCTGGAAATACTGATGGTAATACAACACATGCTGCAACTACATCGTATATTAATCCTCCTCGATTCGATTCATCGACTCCTGCAATAAGTACGTTAGATTCGCTTTCAATGATATATTCACAAGAAGACATATGATATATACAATATGCTGTTATTCTTATAATTCTTCTGCAAGCAAGGATAATATACTATTGAATCCCATGCCGATTCCAATTATAGATCCTATCACCATAAGAACAAATGCAAATATTTTGATGGTATTACTTTGTTCTGTTTTGGGTTTTTCTTTTTCTTTAAGTAATAAAATAAATCCTGGGATAAAAAATATCATTGCTATGAATATAAATATTATACCAGCTAATCTTGAACCAATCCCTACACCAAATCCAATTTTCATGAATTCCATCATAGATGATGGTGATTTGCTCTTTACCATAGTTTTCTATATATAAAACATAAAATAAAATATAAGGAATATTTATATATAATATATTCAAAATGAAAATATCACACGTATTTATAAATTTGATTTACTTGTTGCATTTATTTACACCATTATATTCATATGAGTATAATAATATTTCTAAAGTTTTTGTAATTGCTGATGTTCATGGTGATATCAAAAGATTTCAATATATTCTCCAGGAAGGAAAGATCATAGATCAATTTGGTAGTTGGATTGCTGAACCAAATACTGTTGTTATTCAACTAGGAGATCAAATTGATCCTAAAAAAGAAGATAATAATATAATTGATATAAATCATCATTTTGATATGATTTATTATACAGATATCTTGGAAAAAAAAGCGATTGATCACAATTGTAGTTTTATTTCATTGATAGGTAATCACGAACATATGAATATTGATAAAATTCGTAAAAAAAAGGCATTGGCGGATATAATAGCTAACAGACCAATCGTTGTGAAAGTAAATGATAATATTTTCTGCCATGCTAGTGTAAAACAGCACCATTTAGATGTATTAAGAATGAATGGAAAATCTTGGGATAATATTAATATGTTATGGCATAAATTTGTAAAAAACAGTTCAATTACAGAAGATGAAAGAAATATCATACAAAAACTTATTTTAGACGAAGATAGTATAATATATACTAAGATTCCTGACAATAAGTTAGATGTAATTAGAGTACTGAATTATTTTGACGCACAATATATGTTTGTTGGTCATTTGATCTCAAAACACATTCATGTAAATAATAGAATTTGGTATTTAGATCAGTTACTTAGTGTAGCATTTGCACATAAATCATATACATACATTACGATATATGATGATGATATAAAAATAAATACATTGAAATATGGTGGAGAAGAATCATTACTTTTGATATTTTAATTCTGTTATTAATATTTTATTTAAGAAACGTTTTTGCATTTCTAACATGTTTATATTTCTGGATGATGCTGTATATCTACCTCGTAATAGATCTTGAACATAATAAACCATTGATGCCGACGCAAGTATTGTCTTATTTGTAAAACCTGCAATATATGGCCATAATACATATACTATCATCCAAATAAATATCCCGAAAACTATGAATAAAAATCCATAAACCAATAAAAACACCAACATTTTTACATATTTCAAAAAGTTAATATCAGATTTATTATCATTAGATTGATCATCCTTATTAGAAGTATTTTCTGTCATAGATTGTGCAAATTTTGCTTTCCCATAAGTTCCAAGTCTTCTAGAATTACCTAATTCAATATCTCCATTCTTCTTTTTTTCTTCTACTTTCGCAATTTCTTGCTTTTCAATCTCTTTTTTCCTTTCAATATTTTGCGATGTTGAATATTTATTATCTTCATTTGTTTTTTCAGAATGATTTTTAGAAATTGATAATAATATATCATCTTCGGTTATCTTAAATTCTATAGGCTGTTTTATTTTTTCATCACCTTCTAATTTAGTATTTAAAAAGTTATAAAATATATTTTTACTATATTCACTTTTATTATCAAACATGATGTTGCATGCTTTTTTTAATATTAGTAATTGTTTGTAAAATTTTTGATCAGTAGTATTTAATCCAGAAACTAAAGAAAGGTCTTTTTTCCAGTTTGTGAAAGAATTTTGTACATTTTGATCATTATTATTTGTAACAAAATAATGATATGCGCTTGCAATCTCATAAGCAGCCATCACGTTATCTTTTGTAAAAATTTTATTAGATTCATTTTGAATAGTTTTTGATGGTACAATGATATTTGTATGATCAAATGGTATTGACAATAATGAATTAATTTGTTTACCTATATCAGTGCGAATATTTTGAAATATATTTTCTTGTGTTTTGTCATTTGAAATAATATCATTATATATATCATAATCAAATACTAGATCTTTCATATTATCGCGACGTTTTTTCATTTCTTTAATATGTTGCTGAATTAAGTATTTTTTTGAACTACCGAGTAGCATAATCAATGCGTGTGGGGTGTAATAAAACTCATTCTTATATAATCCATATTTATATTTATCTCTATTAATACACTGATCATAATCTCCTTCTGTATTCGATAATTTCCATGGTATAGTTCCTATATCACATGCTGCATAACACTTATCCTGTGTATCATTTCCTATTATTTTATTACCAATGTGATAATCTGGGATGGTAAACCAATCGTACCATGTCTCGTTACATAATTTATTTTTTTGAGTGATATAAATAATATCTTTTGGTTTCTCTATAACACTTTCAGAGTTTGAACTATACGATAGATATGTTGGTAATGTTATGTCAAGAGGAAGCATACAATATTCAAATTTTTCACTCAACGTTTTCCATGGATTTTGGGTGGAAAGTGCGCAATTTGTGTATGCATTTTTATTTTCATCGTCAACTACGCACAATTTATAATTTTTATCATCGGTTTCGTTGTTATAAACATTAATATTTGTTTGTTCATCTTTTGTAATCGCATCGTTGAAATATTTATATTTTCCAAATATACCATACGCTTTTGCATTTTGTATTGTACATACTTCGCCAACACTTACTTTACTTGTGCTATAATCATCGTTATCATTTGGAATATAGCACTGTTGTGGATCTTCATTATTTTTAACATCGCTGGAAGAATCTTTTTTTTCCTTACTCATTACTATATGGTAATATAAAATTATAGAAACTTACTCAAATCATTACTATATGTATATCTTTCTTTATCCTCATCGTATTTATCTGGTTTATTTTCAATATTAAATATACACGTTGTTTCAGTATTATCAATTAGTATATTCGCTTTTTCATTTGGATTATTTTTGAAATATGCATCACTACATGATAACACATATTTGTCATCTTTTTTGACCCATGGAATAACTATCGTTTTTTTGTCATTTAATGAAACACCATTTTTCATCTTTTTTTCCATCAGTGATGGAGGTAATTCAGATATATCTTTATTTTGGTAATCAATCTCTGGAAGTTCCCATTCTATATCTTGTGGTTTTGATATATTTAGTGCACTTTTAGCCAAATTTATATTTCTTTTTTTAATTAAATTTAGGTTCATTAGTTTAGGTTCTACTATGACAATATTATCACATCTCCCATCTTCTATAATTTTTCTTGCTGTTTTTGGTGCATTAATTTCACCACCTGATATTAAATTTTTTCCATAATCAAAATATTGACTCCCTGATTTTACTATGCTATTATTTAAAAATATCCCTTTATAATATCTTGAATATTGTTTCAATGAATCTAGTGGATTATATATATCGAACATAGGGTATTCAATTAAACTTGGGAATTGTGGTCTTTGTAATATTGCATCATTGCTGATTAAATTAAAATCATAATTTCGATCAAAACCAGCCCAATCTGAAAAATTTGATATTGATATTTCTACAGTGTCTGTGCATTTGTTTACACCAACTCCTTTGTTATTTGGATTATTAGGATCTTGAGAACTATTTACACTACTGAATTTATTTTCAACAAATGCTTTATACCCACTTACAGTAAATTCCTCTCCTTTTATTATTATATAGTATATAAGCATTATGAATAATATTACTGAAATAAATATAAGAGCTAAAGCAACAATTAAGACTATTAGAAATAAAAATATTTTTAGTGCACCACCCAGACCCTTTAAAACTAGTAAAATTAATTCTTTAATAAATATAAAAACTTCATAATTGACTGCTTTTATTACTGATTCCCAAATGTATGTAAAAAATCCCCATATATTACATAATATTATTGCGATTGTCCTATAAATAAACCGAAATGCAAACCATATTAAAGCTGTTGCATAATTAAAAGATGCTATTATTATGTTAATCAATTTCCAAAATGTAGCAATAGCACGTTCTGTTTCTCTTGATTGTATTTCATTTGTTAATGACATATTTTGTTTTTTATCCTCTTTTTTTTGTCTTCGCAGTTCATCGTCTGTAGATTTTTTATTTGCCAATATTTCTCTGTCCTTATTATACTTATCTTTTTCTATTTCTAGATTATAATCAATAGAATTCATTTTTGCCTTTAAATCATCATTATGTTTATCCAAAGCATCTTTGGTTTTTCCAACATGAACATATGCGTCGAGAGGTCCCTGAATTAAAGATGCTCCTGCTTTTTGTTTTAGACCACCCCTCTTTTTTTTATTAATAATTTTCATAATGACACCCTCTTTGATTATATACGATATAATATATTTTATCATGTGTTTGTGTTCAAAATCTTCTTTTTATAATCTTTTGAATTTATAATGAAAAAGATTATTATTGCTGTGATATTTATAATTATAGTGTATATATATTGTTATTTTATATATCCACCATACACTTCGGTGGTTCAAACTACATTAAACGACTTTGATTTTAATATGTTACTGAATAGACAACCTTTAGTTGTAAGTGATAAAGTAAAAGATGTACGCGTATTATTAAAATCTTGGTTTTCTCCAAATATTATTCAAGATATTGATTTCGATAATAGAAGGTTTTGGAATATAAATTTCCATAAATATCTTTTTTGCTATGCAACAGAAGACGTTGAAATATTACTATATGCTGCGGGAAATAATGTAGTTGATGATGTTGCTGATGATAGAGAACCTGTTCTTGCTATCCTATTAAAAAAATCACAATGTTTAATAATACCATATAGATGGTATTATCATGTAAAAAATAATATTAAACTATATGGAATACATGACTATGTTACATATATTATTGATAATATTGTATAATTATTTAGTTTTCTTCACTATTTTCTTTTTTGACTTAGAAGCAACTATTCCATTCTTGTCGTTTTCATAATCTGTTTCAATTTCTTTTCTGTGTTTTAGCCATACTTCCATAAGTTGTTCTAATTCTGTTTTCCATATCACATCAATGGGAGTATTTTTAAGCGTTTCCAACTTATTTTGTAATTCTGCAACTTCTTTTTCTAAAATAATTTTTCGATCATATGTCAATTGTGAAATTGGCATTCTTAATAGATAATTATATCCATTATCAGTTGATGTATTATCATCTTCTACATCATCTTTAAATATCTTGGGATATTCAAGTTCGACCAGACGTTGACTAATTTCTGCAATTTTCTTATTCATAATTACAACACGTCCGTCAATTACATCGATAATAAATCTTATTTTTGCAGATAATATTTTGTATTCTTTTTCTAAAATACTAATTTGATATTTCTTGCGTTTATCATATTTCTTGATACGTGTTTTGCACCATTCTTTGATAATGTTTGTAGTAGAATCGTACTTTTTAATAGCTCCTTTTTCGCTATAAAGATGCATATTGTTAATATTAAGATTTTTGGTAGAAATCAATTTGAATTCCGTTTCAAATTTATCTCCTAATTTTTGTTTAACATCGCCATTAAAGTTCAATATAAATTTTACATTTTTGGAAGTATAATGATTTTCGAAAGATTTGAGATAATTTGCATTATTAGATATCATAGATTCTAGCAATTCTTTATAATCTTCTGTCCATGTACCGACAGGCAATTCTGTAATTTCAAGAGTATTATCATCAATCCAGTTATAAATGCCTTTGCTAACATAAGTTCCTTTCTCTGATTTTTCAATGATTCCTGAAAATCCAAGATACCATGGGACAAGTTCACTGATATTAACATTTTCAATTGCATCATTAATTGCAGAAATTTCTTTGTTTTGTAGAGATTTGCAAACTTTTAAGCACATATTGATAATATCTTCTGGGTCATATTGAGGAATATTTGTTGAAAATCCAGTCCCAATACCAACACCTCCGTTTACTAAAATCATAGGAATAACAGGAATATAGTATTCTGGTTCAATAGTTTGACCATCTTCTTCCAAATATTTTAGAATATTGTTATCTTCTTCTCTAAAAATATACTTTGTAAGTTCAGACAAAACTGTGAATATGTATCTTGGGGATGATGCATCACTTCCTCCAACAAGTCTTGAACCAAATTGACCATTTGGTTGTAGAAGATTGATATTATTTGTTCCTACAAATATTTGAGCCATACCAATAATAGCTTGTTGTAGTGACTGTTCACCATGATGATAAGCTGTTACTTCACTTACGTTTCCAGCAAGTTGTGCAACTTTAATTTCATTATTGAAAAGTTTTCTTTTCATACATGCATACAATATTTTTCTAGTACTTTCTTTGAGACCATCGCAAATATGATTTATAGAACGCTCCAAATCTCTATTACTGAAATGAATTAGATCTTTATTTACAAATTCTTCGTATTTTACATCAGATTTACTATAATCTAACACATCATCTTTATTATAACCCATTAACCATTTCTTTCTATCATCAGCACGTTTTTTATTGAATGCAAGATCTATGTATTCATCTGATGTATCAGTGTGTACATATGTAACTGATTTCATATTCTTGAAATATTCCTTGGCTTCTATATCATTTGAAGTACCCAACCCTTTGTAATATTTGATTTTCCAATTTCCAAGTTTACCGTCGCCATCTAACCAACGTGTATAATCAGACATATTATAGAACGAAATAACTTCTCCATTGCTTTTTGTAGCTTTTATGATTGGTGTAAGCATTGATGTTATAAATCCATTTGTTTTATAAAGAGATGGCCATAGTGATTGGAAAACATTGAACAATAGACCTTTAATATGACTACCGTCGTGATCTTGATCTGTTAGAATCATAATTTTACCATATCTTAGATTATTCAAATTTGTATAGTTTTTATTTTGTTCAAGCCCTATGATTTTTTTCAAAGCAGTAATTTCAGCATTGTCAGAAATCTTTTGTAAGGCTGCGTCTTTTACATTCATAACCTTTCCACGAAGTGGGAATACACCATATTTATCTCTTCCTACAATACTAAGGCCAGCGATAGCCATAGTCTTAGCCGAATCCCCTTCGGTTAAAATAAGTGTGCAATTTTCACTATCTTTCGTTCCAGCCAAATTTGCATCATCTAATTTTGGAACAATAATACGAGACGTTTTCTTACCATCTGTTTTTGTAAGTTTTTTTTGATTTTGAAATTCTGTTAAAGATAATGCTCGTTCTACAATACTTGTTTTATAAAGTTTATCGATAAACTTATCAGATATGTCGCATTTTGAACCAAACTTGGCAACCGGTGTGGTTAATGTTTCTTTTGATTGACTATCAAAAGCTGGATTTACAATAGTACTTTTGATGAAAACAAATAGATTGTCTTTAAGAATTTGAGGCTTGATAGTTTTTTTCTTCTTTGATTCAATTACATCAGATAATTTTTTAATGATGGAATTTGTGATGAAATTCGCATGTGTACCTCCGCGAATAGTATTAATACCATTAACAAATGAAATTTGCTCATAGGTTCCATTGTTTGAAAGACCAACCGCGACTTCCCATCTATCATTGCAAATTTCATAAATTAATGGATTTTCATTTTTATCAACAAATAGTTCTGCATATTTTTCAAAATCTTTTACTGGAAGTTTTTCATCGTTGAAATAAATTGATACGTTTTTGTTAGTGCAAGCGGCAGCATCAATAGTGCGTCTCTTCAACAATTCATAAACATCGTCTGTCATTCCTTTCATACTAAATCTTTCATAATCTGGTAAGAAGGTAATTTTAGTATATGGTTGTTTTGATGATGCTCTCACAGACGGAGTATCTTTTTCTAACATATTATTTTTATAATTTTGCACAAAAATTCGCTGTCTGTAACTATCTACTGTTTCAACTGTAAATGATTTTGAAAAGATGTTTGTAAGTTTCAACCCATAGCCACCCTTGCCTCCTATAATCTTTTCTTCTTGATGATTATAATTTGTACTCGTTAGCAATGTTCCAGTAATAAGTTCTGGAATATATACCTTAAGTTCTTCATGTTTTGCAACATCAATACCATTGCCATCGTTATATACCGAAATAATACCAGTTTTTTTATCAACAGTAACCTTGATATTTTTCACATGCTTGATATCTTTTTTTCCACCCTTTTCTTCAATCATCAAACGCACGGAATGATCTATAGCGTTGACAATAACTTCATCAAAAATCTTTAAAAGACCAGGAACATATTCGATATTTTTCATCTGCATTTTTTTGGAATCATCATCATATAGATATATTTCCATATTTGTCGGGTTTACAGAACCAACATATGTGTCTGGAATATTGTAGATATGTTCTCTTAATTCATATTTTTTATATTTATCTTCTATTTTTTGAGAGGCCATCCTATTCCTATAAATTAAAAAAAGGTTTGATGTAATATCATTTTTTATTTTTATATGTTTATAAGATTTTTTTGTTTTAAATATTCTAATATTTCATTTGCAACTTCTGCAATACTTTTGTTATCAACATTTATTTTCTTAATATTGGTAGCAGATTCATTATAAACTTCTTCGTGCAAGTCATTCAACAATTTAATATAATCTGGTGAAATATTGTTTTCATATGTTCTGTTCCTCTTTTTGATTTTTGACAAACAATTTTCATAACTAGAATATAAGTATATATAGTTATTGTCTTTCCATAGATAATCTGTATTTTTGTGAATATTATATAAAAGTTGTTCTTCATCTTCTGTAATCAAATTTTGTGATCTTGCTGCTTTAATAAAAACGTCTTTGATAAATAGTGGACTTCTTTCTATTAAAATGGTTGCCTTATCTGGTTTTTCTTGTATCCAGCACCTATCTAACCATATTTTTACTTGAAACTCGAAAACTTTATTTTGATTACAGTACAGATTTATCAAATATTCCTCCCAGTTATCAATTGGTTCCAATACAACTGGCAATTTGTAAGTTTTGTGTAAATAATTCAAGACGCTGGTCTTTCCACACCCGATATTTCCATCAATTGTTACAATTGTCATGTATATTTAATATAAAATATTATTAACAATTTATATCATTTTTTTCAAAAAATCAAGAAGTTATTATGTCATAGAACTTATGTTATCCACATGAAGAATGACTGATTATATAAACATTAGAAAGATTAAAACATACATAATGAAGCACTATTGGATTAATATAGATTCTAATGAAAAAAGAAGAAACTATATGACAAAACAATATGAGAAGTTACATTTGGAACATTATCGAGTTTCTGCATTCACCCCCAAAGATTTTGATGAAATCTTGGTTCAAAAACGCCCTCTTACATGTAAGTTTCCAGGTTGTAACACATGTGAATATGAGTTTGCATGTATATCAAGTCATGTGAAAGCAATTCAGGAAGGATTAAAATCAGGAGATGAATATTTCATTGTGATGGAAGATGATATATACATGCCTTTTACAATAGATTATGATGCCCTTGTAAAAGACATTCCAAGAGATACAGAGATTTTACAGATGTTAGTTTTATATGGACCTACAGTTATGCAATTGTTCAAAATGTATCAAACAACTGGATTTAAATATTTTAGGTGGAAATATTTACTTCCTTCTACTGGAATGTACATGATATCTCGAAAAGGGGCTCAAAAAATTGTAGATATGTTTTATGACAGCAATATTAAAAAATATGATTTCAGTAAATCGCCTTATCAAATTGTAGCAGACGTATGTCTATATGAATCAGCTGTAACATATGCAACAACATTGCCATATGCATATCCAAATACTGAAATGGGTTCAGAAATACATCCAGATCATCTTACGTCACAATCGAGTGCAGTTGTAGATATCAAATCAATAATAAATCACAGTCGAACAATGCCATTCCCTTTTGTAAAATCATTTAACAGGGCATAAATTTTAAATTAAATCTTTCAAAAACTTTTGTACTTTTTCATAAAAAAAATTAAGGGGGGGGGGAGAGAGGGGGGTAAAAGTAGCAATTTATGGTGTGAATCAGTAGCATATAAAGTTTTATTATCTTACTATAAATCAACATAAGTAGTAAAAAATAGTAATGACTATTTTTAATTGTAGTAATTGTAATTATTTTACAGACAGAAAATATAATTTACAAAAGCACATTCATAATAAACATTCAAAAAAACTGGGTTTTGTCACTATTACTAAAAAAGAAGAAAAAGTCAACCCAAAAGAAGAAAAAGTCAACCCAAAAGAAGAAAAAGTCAACCCAAAAGAAGAAAAAGTCAACCCAAATGAAGAAAAAGTCAACCCAAAAGAAGAAAAAGTCAACCCTCTTTTAATTTGTAAAAAATGCAACAAGATTTATAAAACTAAAAAGTATTTAGAATCTCATGAATTAAAATGTAAAGGAATAGATGAATTAACTTGTCCTAAATGCATGGTATCTTTTACAACAAAACAGGCAAAATCTAGACACATTAAAATAAATACATGTAAAGCAAGAAGCATAATACATGCTAGAGAGCCAAACCCTCAAAACATTATTCATAATCAAACCATTCATAATACTCAGAATAATATTCAGAACAACAACAATCTAATTATAAATAACTTCGGTAACGAAAGATTGGATCACATATCGCATGATCAAATTATGAAAATGTTAATGGCTGGCGTAAACACTATTCCTATGTTTATTGAAATGAAGCACTTTGATAAGAACTTTCCCGAAAACAATAATATTGTGTATACAAAAGAGAATAAATGCAAGGTATTGGAAAACAATGCATGGAAAGAAAAAGATATTAGTTTACTTTCATCCAAGTTGATTCAAGACAACAGTCAAGTACTTTTATTATATTGCGATCAAAATGAAATAAAAATAACAGAAGAAATCATGGACGATGAACTGTATGAAAAAATAAAGAACAAACTAGTAATTATTTATAACAAAAGCGATAACGAGAAGTATAGTCAAATTATAAATTTAATAAAAGAACTTGTTAAAAATTCTAATGAATGAAAATAAAAACTTTTCATTTTTTTTCATAAAAAATTAAGAGGGGGGGGGGGAGAGAGAGGGGGTCGACGCTGCGTCGTTTTTGTTTTTCTGGTGTGAAAAAAATACTTAAAAAAAATAATGTACATCATATACAGTAATGACGCATAACGACGCAGTAAAACGCCACAAATGCGTTGTTTGTAATTATTCAACAAATAGACGGTTTGATTTAAAAAGACATGAAAATGCTGTTCATAATAATAGTTATTCTACCAAAAATGTAATTATTAACAATGAAGAAAAAGTCAACCCAAATGAAGAAAAAGTCAACCCAAAAGAAGAAAAAGTCAACCCAAATGAAGAAAAAGTCAACCCAAAAGAAGAAAAAGTCAACCCTCTTTTAATTTGTAAAAAAATGCAACAAGATTTATAAAACTAAAAAGTATTTAGAATCTCATGAATTAAAATGTAAAGGAATAGATGAATTAACTTGTCCTAAATGCATGGTATCTTTTACAACAAA
>Ga0129336_10000250_pt1 | contig 30008 bp, 24 predicted proteins | sample CPB6_02_DNA_FD_96878 | JGI IMG/M metagenome (GOLD analysis project Ga0129336, IMG submission 96878) | Freshwater to marine salinity gradient microbial communities from Chesapeake Bay, USA - CPBay_Sum_0.6_0.2_DNA | ecosystem: Environmental > Aquatic > Marine > Coastal | place: USA: Chesapeake...
AATAATACCTTCCGCATATTCTTTTAATACCTCTCTATCAATACGTGGCTTATGATAAAAGCCTTCGTTCCATGCAATCTCTTGCAAGGTATTTATATTTTCTAAACCTTTTTTATTTTTTGCTAACAATATTATATGATTATAAGCTTGAATTGATTTGTCTGTTTTAGAAGATCTATCAAATCTATCTGTTGGAGATATATATGCTTCTACACCTAATATTGGTTTTATATTATTTTCTTTGCATGCTATTTGAAAATCTCTATGAGATGATAATGTTCCATGATCTGTTATAGCAATTGCTGACTGACCAGCATTTTTTGCTGCTAAAACTAATTCGGCAGGAGAGTTAAGACCATCCATTAATGAATAATGAGAATGCACATGAAGATGCACAAATGACATTAACTCTCCGCCTTTCGACTACTACCAGGTTACATCGCTAGATGTAGGCAGTTCCTCTTCTTGTCCGCCTTCTCCATTAAAGAAAGCTTCTTGATTCGTATAAGGTAGGTCTCGAATCGCTGTTTCTTCCAACTTGTAAAGTTCAAGAGCAGAGGCATCAAACTTGCCCTCATCCTTTGCAAGTGGAATTATTGTATAGCTAGTGTCTGTCTTAGTTCCAGATCGTTTAATTCGCCACATTAAATTTGTAATAGAGCCCATCTCGCCAGCGTACTCAATTAAAGTTGGTGTGACTGTCTTACCACTTGATCCCTGAGACAAAATTGCCACATACGGCTCTTCCTTGCCGTCATCGACTAATACATTAATATAAAGTCTTGAACGGCCTTTCCAGCCAGCCTTGTAATCTTTTCTATGCTGTTCACAACCCCAGCACTTGCCCTGATCTTCCATTGTGCAAAGAGCCTTACGACGATAATCTTTTGGATTAGTATGTTCTACTGCAATAAACCCAAGACCCAATTTATCATTATATTCTGGAGAGTCTGGATCTAACTCTTGAAGAAACCTAATCTTTACGCTTTCTCCATCTTCCAGTTTAACCCAACGTGCTTTATTTTCTGAACCACCAGTTGCCTGTGGCTTATCTAGTGCTTTGTTTAGGTCTTTTAAACCTTTAACGATACCCATATATATTCTCCTTTATAGTTGATGGTATATATCCATCTGTCTGTCTATTATATCACGTTGCCCAAGATCGATATTCGAAATCAGATACCGCATTTTTAATACATAGCTTTATTTCTTCATCTGTCATATCGCCAGCATCTTTTGCATCGTGAGGATATATCTTACCATATGAGTAAGAAGCCCACAAGATGTTTTTATTTTTTAATTTACTGGCAATACTAATTCCTAAATTTCTTCCTGCCTCATCACTATCTGTCATAATTATTACTTTATTAAAATATCTATTTAACAATTTTATATTGTCCACAGATACATGGCCACCCAGGGTAGCAACTACGTTTGGGAATCCAGCCTGATGCACACGGATTGCATCGAAGCTAGACTCCACTACTATAACATTATCTCCAATTCTTTTGGCTCTATGTATATTAAATAATGTTTTGCTCTTTGGTAAATTTGTACTATTTTTAATTCTTTTATCTGATATTGATCTGCCTACCAATCCCACAGGTAATCCGTCTGGGCTATGAACAGGAACAATTACCATGTTTTGATTTTTAGAATATCCTAATTTAAAATAATGCATTGAATCTTCATTTATACCTCGTGATTTAAAATAGTCACGTGCTACATTATTAGACCCTAAACAATTATATAAATTATCTAATGTATCTTGAGAAAATTCTATGAAGTCTGGTTTTTCCTCCAGCACACTATTTAATTCTTCTTCAAATATTTCTGCCTGTGTAGAAGCTTTTGAATTAATAAATCTTAAAGCCTGGAAATCATTTTTATCTAGTACTTTTTTTACTAGGTCAACCAAGTTACCAGACTGTCCGCAAGCAGGGTTAAAGCATAGCCAAGCTCCAGTAGTTGTGCTTATGCTAAAACTAAATGTATGTACATTATTGTGAAATGGGCAAAACATGGATATATTATCATTGGACTCAGACAATATATCAAGGCCTAAAGCTTTTATTACACCCCTAATTTGGGACGGAGTGTACGTGGAATTAACTTCCCGTGTGCCATTCCCTCTGTATCCCATGCCTTCTTCTTTCCAATATACACGCCCTGAATAGTCATTAAGAACTTCCAGGTTTCACCGTTGAATTCTACCGAAAATGCTGGGTCTATGTCAAGCATTCTAACATAACCCTTGTCCCTCATGTCATGAATCAATAAGCTTTCATACTGATTCTTTATTCTTATAATATCAGAATCATCAAGAAACTCTACATTAATTTGAAACCGTTTTATTTTTTTGTGTGTCATTTCCTAATTCTGGTAAATTTTCATAAATGGGTTTGATAATACCACGATTGATATCCCATTCTAAAAAGAATCTAAAATCTTGTCCATGTCTATTCTTTCTGGACACAACCTCAACTAGATCTGTATTAGCATGCCTGTGAATTGCCATAGCCATATCTGCATCGTACTCAATAGCTTTAGACCAAGCGACCTGGCTCATCATGGGTGGCTCTTTCTGATCTGATATATCATCAGCAGTTGCTGCGGTAATATCAATAATAGGAATATTATTTGCTACTGCTAATAACTTAAAATCTCTTGAAATATTTCTATTTCTTTCAACTTCAGAATTGCTACGCTTATTATCATTAAACAACTGGTGATAGTCTAATATAACTAAATCTGGTTTGTGCTGATCAATTTTGCCTTGTATTGTTGCAGGTGTGACTTCCGCCGTGCCTTCATTAGAAATAAGTATAAAGCTGTTTTTCCCTGAAGTCTTTTTCTTTCCCCATGATTTGAAATCATCTAAATTTATATCTCCTTTTGACAAATCGCTTGCTCTAAATAATCCAGAGCCAAGCATTGTATATATTCTGTCTCTCATATTCTCTGGAGCCATTTCCAAAGAAACTATCATTGGTTTAAAGCCTTGCTCCCATGCCTTACAGGCAAGGTATGACGTAAACCATGTCTTACCCTTTCCTGGCCATCCTATGGCAACTATAAGGTGTCCTGGGGCCATGCCTGTAGGATACGCCTTGTCAATTGCTTCTATGCCAGTCAATATTCCTGGGCTACCGCCCATTGCTGCAGATCTTTCTTTTACAGATTGATAATGTCTTTCTGCTGCCTCAATATCAATAACATCAACATCTCTAACATTATTTGTAAATCTACTTAGAGTTGCTAACTGCGACTGCATATTGCCTAATACTCTTGATGCAGCATCTTCTTTTAATGCAGATCCAGCCTGCAACATAATAGTCTTGAGCCTACTTGATACAAATTCATTCTTTAATTTATCTAAATAATAACCAGTTTCTGCCTTGGTCTGTACTGGCTCAAAATCTTTATGCCGTTCCATTAACACGCCAACTTCTGGCACAGCTTTAAATTTATAATAATATGATTTTAAACTATCCCATATATCTCTATGAGATGTAAATAATTCATCAGCATTATCTGCTAATAGGGTGCTAATATCTTTATTTTTGCATACCGCAGATATTAATTCTGCTTCTGTATTCACCCTTCATCCTCCACTAATTTTTTTGTATTCTCAAGAAGTATATCTCTAAGAACCTTATCCTCTTCTATTTGAAACATCATGTCTTCCAGCCTATCAAAATTAAAATAAAAAAACTGTAAAGGATGATTATGCTTTCCTGTTTCAAAATAATATTCAAGAACCTTTTTTGCACGATCATAACCTATGCTGTCTATGACATCCTGCATAGCCCATTTTTCTTTATACTTATTTAAAGATGGGGTACGACCATATTTATCTTTATATAAATTTTGATATAAAGATAACAGAATATATGGTTCTTTATTTGCCACTATTTAACTCTTCTTCTACTTCCTGAGTTTTTTCTACCAGCTTTGATTCAACAAACTTATAAACACGTTCAGTGGCCATATCTACATTTTCTTCTGGGCGAACAAAGTCTTCTACACCAATGCCAATTTTTATACTTTCAAAGTTTCCTAAATTTCTTGTAAATGATAAATCAACCTTAACCTTTGTTTCAGACATTATTTATGTTCCGCCTTTCTATGTCTACTTAAAGTATCGTGAGCAAATATGCCCCAACGAACTTCTATTTCTTTTTTACATATCTCACAGACTACAACTCTGCTTGACACTAATCCGCCTTCCATACTGGTACAAAATTACCTTCAGTGGTCTTAGTATACAATATAGTGTTGTGTTTGAGAAGTGCCCTCAATTCTGTTTTTGATGGCATATTTTTAGAATATCCCGATTCTAATATAAATTGATGTATGTCTATTATGTCCGTTTCGCTATACATAAATTTATACCAATTACTTTCTGAATTACCGATTGGATAAACTTTTTGAGGATATTTTATTTTACCTTCCAATATATAATCTTCAATTGTAATCTTATGTTTATTTAAAATTTGAGCCACCTGTTTAGTAGAATATGCATTTTCCATATTCTTAACTACTTGAGAATATGAATAAAGTACACGTTTTTTATCTGGATAGCACCAAGCAATTAGCTCATCTTTTGCCCTAGAATAATTTAATACTTTATGTATTTTATTATTTAAGAAGAAATAGATAAATCTTTTAGTTTGTTTTTTTCTACTTGTTCTAGCCATCTTCCTAGTGGACTCGTATCTTTGTTTATCATCCATCGTTTCCCACACATTATGCAAAACAACTCTACATGTAGTTTCTGTGAAAAAACTCTGTCCACAAAAACTCTACCTTGACATTTTCCACATTTCATCATAAGGTAAAAACCTTTCCGTCTACAACACAAGAATAATCTGGAGAAATTTGAACTAACTGGATATGAGGATATTTACCATTTTCAATATGGGCAACTGCAAATCCTTTTTGCCAGTCATGATGTTGCATATATTTCATGCCAGAACTTTTTTCATCACACATATGACCAATTTCAAATCCACGAATTGTTTCTCCCTTTCCCTTATTTCTTAATTCATATGTTTGAAAATGCGAAGCAAGTCTATGGGAGTGTCCACGTATTAATGAAACTTGTAAATTATTCATATCTGTTCTGACTGCGCCTGTATCTGCAATAGAAATTCCATGATGAACATGAATATCTCCGTAACGCTTTTTAGGAAGTGCATCATAATAAATGTAGCCATAACCTAGCGAATCTAAATTCCATAAAGCCTCTGGGGTAACAATATTTAAAAAGTCTGGAAGCTTTGCATCCATATAATTAAAAATTCTAATGTCGTGGTTTCCTAATGCAGTAAATAGTTCTGCATCTGATCCAGCCACCTCTCTATTTCTTGCATAAAATTCTCGTGCGCCTTTTGCCTCATGTTGCATTAATGGAACAATTGCTGCCCCATTTTGATCTTTATACATCTTGAGGAATTCAGCAGATCGCCCTTCGGTGTATTTGCTATAACAAGCTTGGTCGTCTGTGTCTCCAAGAATATCTACTACATCTGGTTTAAACCATTCCATTACCTTAAACCAAAGCTCTATTGCTTTATTATCTTGATATGGAAATTGTTGGTCGGATGAAAGCATCCATCTTAAATCATTTGTCATTAAACACCTAGGTATAAACGCAAATACTTTATATTAGCGTGAAGATAATTGTAACATTAATTAATAGGCTGTCAATACCTATTCTTCAACTTTATATTTAGCAGAACTAATCCAATTTACTCTTAATAAGGAGAATGGTGCTGGAGATTTTGTATTTCCATCTTTATACCAAACTTGAATTCTAGGTTCAAAATCTCCTTGTATTGAAACTCTAATATCATTGGCTCCAGGATTATCTAATTTAGGTGTGCATACTGTAACTGGATCTTCATATTTTGAAGAATCCCAAGTAAAGCCACAAGATACCTCGTAGCCTCCATCTTTTCCGCTTGCTAGATTTTTAAATTCTACAACACCAGATCTATGATGGAAAGTAAAATTTCTTGTTGCTCCATTAATAGTTGTGCTAATTAAATTATAAGCGTTTCCAGCAGTAGCACGAATTTCGTTTACCTGTTGCTGTAGGCCTCTTAACTTTTGTGGATCTACTGGCTCGCCATCGGCAAAAACTTCTGCCATCTTACACCTCTTCTAATTTAGCATCAAGAGATTTTTCATAATCTTCTTTTGCTTCTTGCTTTTTTGCTAATTCTGTTATTTCTGCTCTAAGTACCGCAATCTGAGTTTCGTATCCAGAAACAAGCTGACCAATTCTTTCCTGTAAAGCAGCAATAACTAATTCTAATTTTTCCATATTATTATTCAGTTAGTTCGTTTACTGTCGAAAGTTCTGAATTTAGAACAGACAACTGGCTATCAACTTCTTGAATAGCCTCTTCTATTTTAGAAACAGATTCTGTGTCTGGAGTATTTTTTGCATTCTCCATTAATAAATCCATCCCTAGTCCAAATTTTTTATATTCCAGACCTTTTAGACGAGATTCAATAATCTGTATTTTGTCACTTTTTGATAATATAGTCATTTTGACCTCCTTATATATTATATCATTTCATCCTGTATATCCTCAAGCTCTTTTAAAAGTGCCTCCTTTTTTAGGATATAATCGGATAAATCTTGTTCTCTTGAGTCTATCCCCTTGGATTCATCCCAGGATATATTGGATATTCCATAAGATAAACCATCTATAATCTTTGATAGATTATTTATTTTATCATTTAATATTTCTATTTTATCTATATTATTCATATTTTACCTATATGGCGTATAAATTGCTGAATACGCACTACTCCCGTTTGCATTAGTTGCTCTTACTGCAAATGATACATATGTTGCACTAGTACCGCCGTCTGCCGAACTATCATATGTAGAGCCACTTGTAAAATTTCTAGAAGATTTTGCTGTAGATCCTGTACCAGTGGAACTAGTAGCGTGGTATGGAATAATTTGATAACTTGTAGCACCAGAAACTGCTGTCCAACTAAAGGTGTAGCTTGTTCCACCATTATAAACGCTATTTAGTCCTGTTGGAGTAGTGGGAGCGGATCCACCACTGGCAGTCCATCTAGCATACATTGTTATTGTTGATGGTGGCGTAAAAGATCCACCAGATGCGACTGGCCCATATGTATAATCTCCAGATGGAGTATTATAGTATCCATTAAAAGTATATCCTGATCTTGTTCCTGGTGATGGTGCTGTATGTGCTATGCCTGATGCTTGTGTGGTTGACCCACCTCCAGATCCTCCATTTGCATTCCATGTTACTGTATAGTTTGTAACTGGAGTGTATGCTGGACCAACTTGTGAAGAAGCAACTTCTGTAGATCCAGCAGAGTTTGTTGCGGTTGCCCATGCTTTAAAGTAATTTGGAACATCTGCTGAAGTAATTGTATAAGTGCCGCTTGTATTAGTTGTACTTGCTCTTTGTGGATCACTTTGCAAAACTGGATTTGTTCCATTATGCAATCTTAGCGAATAGCTTGTTGGAGAATTTAACCACCCTGATGTTGAATATGTTATAACACTACCTACTGAATAGTTACCCGTATTTGTGCTTATTGATACCGAACCTCCAGAAGGTGGGCTTACATTTTGTGTCCAAACAGCTGTTGCTGTTACGTTTGCAGTTGGTGTATAGCTTGCTCCAGCAGAGTATGTTGTTCCGCCAATACTCCATCCACTAAAAGTATATCCAGTTCTTAAAAGAGTTCCTTGAGTAGCTAATGTTACTGCATTGCTAGATGCTGAATATCTTGCATACATTGTTATAGAATATGGAGCAGTAAATGAGCCTCCTACTACAATAGGACCATATGTATAACTTGATGATGGTGTATCATAATATCCATTTGTTTGATAATATCCTTGAGTTGCGGAAGGAGCAGTTCCTGAAGTTTGCCCAGTGCTTGAATATGATACAGTAAAGGATGTCTTTATTGCTGAAGGTGCGGTATGTGCTGCGCCTGCTGTTTGTGTAGTTGACCCACCTCCAGATCCTCCATTTGCTGTCGCATTCCATGTTACAGTATAAGAACCAGCTGTGGCAACTATTGAATTTGTATTTACTACTTGGTTTGGAGAAACTCCATTTGACCAAGTTACTTCTGCACGTATTGCATATCCAACATCATTAGATTGAATTTGATAAGTTATTCCATTATTTTGTAATACGCTTCCTCCAGTAAAGGAGTTACCTCCTACGCCTCCGTCTGCCCTTCTCCATATCCAAGAAACTCCAGGTGTTGGGTTTCCAGTTGCATCTACTTTTGACAATGTTAAGCTTGTTCCTGGGGCAGTTCCTCCAGATATAGATGCTGATCCTCCAGACGGTGATACTGGCTGAGAAGCTACTAAAACTGTTCTATTATCGTCAACACCATCATTTGTGCTAACTCTATTCATGCTTGCAGTTGATAGTTGCGTTGAAACTTGTGCTGTTGTTCCAGACCAATTTTGATATTCATTTGCATTATTTTGAACAGCTGTTGTGCTTGGAACTACAGTTGTTAAGCTATTATTTACTATAATTATATCTGCATAACTTTGTCCCCAATAAAACATAACTTGATATCTTGCATATTGATTTGCATCTGTATAATAGTTTCCCCAATATGTAACAACAAAAGTAGATGCATCTGCATAATACCAAAGTCCTCCAGGTGACGTGTTAGAAGAGCTTGTTGTGGAACCCTGTCTTAAGTCAGCAGATAATGGTGCAACAGTAATTCCAGAATTACTTGCACTAGGTATTGATGTAGCACCTGCTGGATCTAAACCTCCCCAGCTTATATAACCATTTGTTGATACATATAAAGTTGTGCCTGATGTAAAAGCAGATGGCAGTGTGACTCTTCTTTGAGAACCTGTAATTTGATAATTTGTATAATAAGTATAATTTGATGTAGAGGTTCCAGATGTTGCCGTAGGTCTGGCTGCTCCATTTATAGAAACTGGAGATCCAGCTATGCCGACTCTAGATCCACCAGTTTGATTTAATTCAGAGTATGCTGTTATACTATTTATTGTAACATTAGGATTTGTTGCTCCAGTTATATCAACAATTCTAACAGGCATAGAGTTTGTATTTACATCAAATGTTTCGGATAAAGCTCCTTGAGTATATGTTACATTTACTCTCCAACTTTGCGCCCCAGTTGTTGTACTAACATTTGCCTGATAACTTCTTGTAGTTCCATTTGCTATTACATAGGAGCTAACGTTTCCAGAGCTTGTTAAAGTGGTTTGATAGTCTGAGCTATTTGTAAATAGATTTAAAGTACCAATTGTATTATTACCAGAATTGGTTACAGAGCCAGATAAGTTTAATGTATAGTCTAAGGTGTCTGCAGGTTTTCCGCTAGCAAACTCAAATAATATATCATTAGATGTAGAAGAAACTCTAGTTTGTGTTGGGGTGTTTGGTGTAGTTACTGAGCTAACATTGCTTATTGTATATGTAAAGGCATTTGGAGTAGCCTGCACTGCCGAAGTTGTTCTTACAATTGCAGTAACTCCATTTACACTAGACTCTAGATCTGTACCTGAATTAAAAACTTCTTCCATTGCATAAATATAATTTCCTATATCTGAAGATGTAACAGTATATGAATATGGGCTTGCTGGAGCTGGAGATGATGTGCTACTTTGTATTGGGGTTAATGCTTTTAATTGTGATTCTGTTAATGATGTAGAAGCACTTCTATACCATTTAATTGTACTTCTTCCAGAATCTATTTTGTATGCATCAGTTGTATTCCAACCAGAAGAATAGTTAATTGTATCTCCAATTGCAGGGTTGTTATTACTTAAAACAGGAGATCCTCCAGATGCAAGTATGGGCTTTTGTCTTACAACATAATATCTTAATGAATCTGCAGTTCCAGAATAAGCAGAGTTTGATGCATTTGCTCTAACTCTAAATGCTATCCAGCCACGATCAAAATTAGCAAGAGTTGTCCCAGTTATTGTAAATGTATTTGTTGTTCCTGATAAAGTAGAATATCCAGAATCATAATTTTCAGTTCCGCCAGATTCCGCTGAAAAAGATAGCCATTTATAATCATAAGATGTTATCGTATATCCATTTGGATTCCAGTCACCTCTATCCCCTTTATATGTTGTGCCAACACGAAGAACTGTGCCAAAAGATATCTCTGATGTAGTTGTAGTATTATTTGATATAAAAGGGTTTGTATTTGGATAAACTCCAGACAATGGCCATACTCTAGTCCAGCCAGCATTTATTTTTGCATAGACATATCTTATTGCTGAAGACCATCCAGAATTAGTTCTTGCATAAATATTTTTTACAGCAGTAGACCAGCCACTTCCTTGTTTTACATATATATCTGATGGCATAAATTACCTTATATCTGTATCCAAATTTCTCCTTCAGATCCTCCTGATGGGGCTGAAGAACTTACTGTAATGTTTCTAATTGATGTACCATTCCATGTTGTTGCACCAATAATATATGTTGGCATTATCCCATATACAGGGTTAAGTCTAGAATTTATAATAATTTGTTTTGTTGTGCTCCCAGATTTTAGAACAATATTAGAATCAAATCCTGCTTGTATTAATAAATCTCCTCTTACGACTCCAGATAAACCATCTGCATGAGAAATACTAGATTGATAGGTTGCATTTGGGCTTCCACCACTTCTTTCAAGAGCAATTTGATTTCCGCCTAATTTAATGCTTACATTTTCTGTTCCATAAGTTGCTGATGTAGATTTTGAATTAATAGTAATCGCTCCGCTTGAATTCCAATCAGTTGATGTATCTGACATAGACAAACTAGCATTATTTGACAGCGTTGTTGTTTTTGTTCCATTGATAATTGTAAGATTTCCTAATGTATCAATATCTGTATATGTAGTATTTAAAGAACTTGCTGTTACACTACCTTGTATTATCGTATCTGAACCTAAAGTTATTGAATTTGAATTAGCTGCTTTGGTTATTCCAGATTCCCCTCCTAACCTAAAAGATCCGTCTGCATTCCAATAGTCTCCACCATTAACTATATTTCCTTTTACCTCGAGTGTTCCCGTTCCATAACTTGTCCATTTAACATAAGCGTTTGCATTTCCTATGTTCATTGCTGGATAAATTACTCCAGACTGAACATCCCATCCGATAAAAAATCCTGTATTGGTACTCGTATAAGAATCTTTTGCAACCGTTGTTCCGCCTGTGACATAGGATGAATATATATGTGCACCATTCGTATTTACTACTAAACTTTTTAGAAGAGCAGCATTTACTCCAGTTCCAAACTTATCCGTTAAGCCTGTTACCCTTGATAAAGCTGTTGATCCATCAGCCGCACCCTGGTCCTGCGCTGATGCCCAAGTTGATCCATCATATCTATATAATTTATTACCTGAACTTGTATTTACCCAAAGATCTCCAGTGACAAAAGTTACTCCAGATATATTAGGTCTGACTGGACTAGTTAATTCTGTTCCTGTAAAAGTTCTATTTTTTAAATTAGCAATAGTTTTAGCTGACTCAGAATCTTGTGCAATCTCCCAATTATCGCCATCCCAAATCTTTAAAACATTACTTGCAGATGTATCTATCCAGGCATCTCCGACTTTATGTCCGCCAGATGGAACTGCAGGGGTTGATCCTGAGTAATAAACTTTAGATGTATCATTCAATAGTCCGCCTAAAGATGAACCAGATTCTACAGTTATCTTTCCAGATATTATTGCCCCTGTTGCATATAATTGTCCGTTAGCATTAACCTGAAATCCTGCTTGCCCTGATTCTGCACTATTGATTGATGGTGTTGCAGTATTGCCAGTCCACAAAACAATATCTGTACCTGCCGTTTGTCTTGGCCGAACTCCAACATATGATCCACCGTTTGTTGCAATGATTGAAGGTGTGGAAGAGTTTAATGTAACACCTCCAGCAGAAATTGTGTTTGTTCCTACTGACCAGTTCCCAACTAATGCTTTTGTTGTTGTAAATGTTGGGCTTCCAGCTTCAGCATTTGAAATAATTTGTGTTGTCTCTGTGCCCTCAGAGTCATAAGCAAATAGCCCAAGATGGTTTAGTGTAACTTTATTTAATACATTATCAGCAGTCCTAGCAATAAAAGATCCACCGTTAGTTACGGTTAAGTTTCCACTAATCTTTCCAGATCTAGCATTTATATCGCCAGTCAGATAAAGATCAGTTCCGTTGAAATACATAAACTGAGTATCTGTACCAACTCTCAACTGACCTGTTGTTAGCCAAAAATTATTTTTATTTCCTGTCTTATTCAGTAAAATTCCATGATATGTTCCAGATGATAATGCTGGGGTGTTGGTTGTGCTTGTATTAATTGACTCTAATATGCCAGTACCAAATTTAAACTGATCGCCTGTAGCTCCGCCAATTGATATATAAGATTTTAGTCTTGCTAAAGATCCTTCTGCTGTAGCAACTGAATCTTGTGCAGTAAATGTTCCAGAGGTAGTATATGTTTGCGTATTGTTAAACTGGTCTACTGATGCTACTTGATAGTAATATGTAACATTTGGTATTAGTCCAGATACTGTAAAAGATACTGTGGTTCCACTTGATGGGTGATCAACATATCCGTATTCATATATTGGGTTTTCGGTTTGAGTTGTCCACCTTATTCTATACCCCCGACAATCTTCATCTGTAGATTTTGTAAAAGATATTGTTGCTTGCAAACTAAATCCAGTTTTATCATTAGTATCTACAACAGCTGTGGCAGAAACATTTGTAGGATTAGAAGGAGCAGTTGTATCTGTTGGGTCTATCTTGTCTGGAGTTACGGTTACCGTGTTACTATAACCAGTAAACCCTCCAAGTTTTTTAGAAAATTTAGCTCTAACACTTCTTTGTGTAGAATTAATTGTTGGAACGTATGCTGGATTTGATGATGTTACACCTACATTAGTCCATGTAGCGCCCGAGTCTGTACTTTCTTCAATATAAATTTTATCAAATGTAGAGTTAGCCGTATACGAAACATTGTATGCCATCGGTGCTTTTGTAGCAGAAATTACTGGAGCAGTAAGAGGATCTGAATACTTTGTGACAGAATATCCTGCAACAAAGCTTGTTTGCAAATTTTTGTCTCTTACATAAATTGCACCAGTATAATCTATTTCAAATGCAGTAAATTCTCCAAACACTTTTTGTAATTGATTAGAAGATATTACAATTTTTTGCTCTAGTGGTGGAATTTTATCTTTTTCTACAAACGTCCACCACGTTGCATCCGTATCATTTGTCTCATCTAGTAATTGAAGTCCAAAGGAGTCTGCCAATGTATTATCATTTGTTCCATCTTTAAATGTTGGATCAAATTTCCAGAACAATGAAAGGTTTCCTGCATTATCCCACTCATGCCTAATATCATAAACTGCTTTTGGCTGTTTCAATAATGTGACACAAAATATTTCTGAAAATGGAGATAAGAGACCAGAAGTAGTTCCTTCTGCCTGTAACTTTACGCAATATGTTGCTTTTTGAGTAGCACTTATTTGTATAGTTCCAGCTTTTGTAAATGATGTTCCATACTGCTTAAACTCTTCTCCAAAATCTCCGCCCTTAATCCATACGTTAACCTGCTTAAGTTTTCCAGGAAGATAGTCTTGGCCCGTTGCATCTTTTCCTGTCCAATTAATATACAGGATAGAGTTTACTGCATCTACATCCTGATCTCTAAATTCTGGAGCAGCAAGCTCTGGCTCTGCAATTGTTGTAAAAGAAAATATATTAGATTCATCACTTACACCTAATTTTGTATCTTCGTACACCCACGCAAAAGTTAAACCATAGTCTGTGTCTGGGACAAATCCAGTAAAAACTAAATCAATATATTTGCCATCAGAAGATTTAGTTTGTGTGGGATCTAAATCAAAAAAATTAGCCATTGTTATACACCAAAGCTTAGATCCAACTTATACTCTATTATTAATTCTCTTCCAGCAACTTTTTCTATTTCAGAGACATTAGATCTTGCTATCATTCCGTATGCTGGGTCAAATGTATCTTCATCATTAACTCTTAATCCATCTACAGTTATAGATGTTGCAGAGGTTGTTGGAACTACTACGATGCCAAGCTTGCTTATTGATGATCTCTGTGGGCTTCCTACTGAAGTCATATCTGCAAAAGATACATCTTTTATATTCCATCCAACCGCATGTCCTGTGAAATTAAATTCAAAATAATCAGATTCAGAGCTATATAATCTTACTTTAACTGCAGATAAATTTGCATTATTTACCTTATATGAAAATGATATCGTATCAAAATTGCTATAGCCTGAGATATCGAAACTTGGAATTGTAGAAATATATTCCTGTTGAGATGTCCCATCTGAAGATAGATTTAACGAACTATTTCCTACCCTATAATCAGTTTCATTTAATACAGGAGATGGGCTCCATTCAAATGGTGATTCAAATGTTGTTATGAATCTATTATCATATGAGTTATTAGATACTCTTCTTCCAGGATATAATGCTATTTCATTTATCTTTCCCGCCAAATTTGGTGGCAGTTTAGTATTATATATTGCAGTATATGTATATGGGCTAGTTGATGTGTCTATATCAATTCCGCCAAACAATACAGGTACGCTATAAAACTCAAACCCTAAACGTGAATTTGTATCATTTAATGGGTACTCTGCATTTGTAGCAATACCTACAGATAAAACTTTATCAAAGAAGGTTCTATTGCCAGCAATATAATCTATTAAAAATCTTTTTCCAAATCTAGTTATCATGCTGTTCCTCCTTGTGAAACTGGCTTAGTGCTTTTTACTTGAAATTTCTTTACAGGCTCTTCAGAAGATATATATATTCTCATAGAAACCTTTACCTTTGCAGTATTGTTTTCATAATAAATTTCTTGTTTAATTGGTTTTTGTATATCATCTAGCTGCGGTCTAGAATCTGTAGGTGGCCCTGGAGGATCTTCTGGTCCGCCTCCAGACCCCGAAGATGATCCAAAAGGGGTGACAAGAGGATCTCTAGTTACATCTTTTACGTCTGCTAGCCATACTTTATTTAAATAGTATTTATCAATATCATCACCTATGATAGGCGTTGACACTCCTGGAACACTATTTTTTTCTGCCATTTATTTATTATACCATTTGAGCATTAAATAGCTCTACAGCTAATGCTTGTGGTAACCCCCTCTGAAAATCCCATTCTTACTGCAGTAACAATATATTTTTTATCAGTATGTGATAAATCCTGTATTGGATAATTAACACCAATAATATCTCCTGGCTCAATTAATGGATTTCCAAATACTTCCATTTCTATACTTCTGCCTTTATTTAACTGAGTTGACACAATCCAATCAGCCAATCTTTTTGCATCTGTCTGTGACTGTATCCAATTTGAATCAAACTGTACTGGATACTTTTTAGCTCTGCTGTCAGGGTCATCTGTTGAATATTCTACAACTCCACCATCAACAACTGGAGTACCTACAATTTGAAATGTATTATATTCTCCATCATGCAAGTTAACAGTACCAGAAGTATTGTTCATAACAAGCATCTCTGCGGTAAATGGCTGAAGCTTATCTGCCATTATTGTTACATTTTTGTTTTGCCCTCTTGACAAATATAATGGAATAGCTGGGTTTGCACTATCATACCGAACTTTAATTTTTTTGATTTGCCTTACAACAGATCCAAATTCTAATAATGTTCCGTTTCTAGATTCTCTAGTTTCTCCAGAGTTATATATCAAATCTCCAAAAAGTAGAGATACTGTGTCATCTGAAAATACTCCGTTATACTGATATGCTCCTTTAGAATTTAATGTTGCATAGTCTGTAGTAGAAGTAGCATCTTTTTCTTTTATATCCATTGCATAGACATAATCATAATAAACTATACCCTGACCACATAATAACCCCACCCTGTTTGATGGAGCTAAGGGCTGACCAAACTTAACTGGATCGTTATCCTCTACATCAATTCTAAAGCCATTAATAAAAATAGTTAATGTATTTTTTTGCAAAACATTACTGTTATTATATGTAGATTTTATTAATACGTCTAAATTGTAAGATTGTGCTGCGTATACTCCAGCAAATTCACTTACCGCTGATGTCTGAGAAGTGTTTAACTCTATTGTAGATCCGCTGACATTAGTTTTTAAAACCTTAACATCTTTTGCAGATTTTGCTCCTGCGGTAGTTGATATTATAACGTGATATCCCTTTTTACCAGTTTCACCCGCAAATACAGTAAAACCTCCAACCTGATCTGTAGCAAACGAATCTCTTAATCCTGTATCAAATTCATTATCAAAAAACATTCTAGTACCCATAGAATAAAATCCTGGCTTATTTGATATATTCATTCCAGTAAAAGGTATTACTCCAGATGTATAATGAACTTTGCTTCTATCAAAATTTGTTATTGGAAGAAAAGCTTTTCCTATTTTAGGAGCTTTTGTTTCCCATGTTTCTTTTGCAGAACTATATAGATTGCTTAAGCTTCCTTTAAATGGAGGATCTCCAGGAGTAGTTAAATCTATTGGGCCATATGTTGTTACGCCATATGTAGAAAGAACCTCATGAGCCTTTGCATTAGTCCCTAAAGCTCCTCTTTTTTTAATTTTATATCTTCCTGTCGGTTTAAATGTATTTATATTTTGTGCATCCGTTACAGCCAACGAATAATGTTTCCAAAAATCTGAGGAATCTTTAACTACTACGGTAGCCAATGTTTTATCTGATTGTTTATAGTAAGCAAATTCAATTCCTTCATATTCTATAATTTCAGTATTTATTAATAAATATCCTGAGAAGTCTGGAACAATTAAATATTCATCAATAAGCTGGTCTATGCTTTGAAGATTGAGAGATATAAAATCAGATTCTAATGCTGTCAAGTTTTTTGATAATGTGCCCGCCGCCAATGCGTCATCAGAAGATATCCATACTGGAGCAGCATTGTTTGCCACATAACCGCTAGTCCCAGGTGCTGACCATAAAATTTTTACCGAATTACCAGCAACTTTTTCTTTTTTATTAAGTCTAATAATATTAGGTATATATGAAATAGATCCGCCAGATGATATATCTTCATTTGTAAAAATCCAGTCTTGAGTTCTATTTGCGCTATATATAGAATCTCTTGTATGAATTTGTAAAGTATCAGTGTTGTCTACGAACATATTTATCTGTGCGTCTCTGCACAACGCCTGTAATGATTCCCATACAGTCTCTCCGTCTTTTGTCCAGAAATATCTAATTGTCGGAATGGATGTATCATTTTCAATAACATTTATATTATAATTTGTAAATCCAATAGATTCTAATACTCTTCTTATAATTGCAGTTACTGGAGTATCTTCAACTAATATTAATGGAGCAATGGTATCTTGTAATATCTTACTTGAGTCTAGTGCTCTTATGGCTGCCGATCCAAATTCTGACAAAGACCAATCGACAATATAATATTTGCCTTGAGGAATCTTAACATCATTAGTGCCATCATTAACAACAATGTAAGGCTCTATTACTGCATTTTTATCAATATAAATTTTAGAGGAATCAATTGCTTCATTTCTATTATACTCTGCAACTGTGTTGTCTGCCTCATTAAATTTTGTAATATTAATGCTTAATAAATTTGAAGTCAAGCTTCCTACTGGCAATATTGACTCATCATCTATTGTTGTTTGCTTTTCAATATCAAAGTTTTGTATATCAGAACTAATATCTATAACCCATCTAGGGCTTAATTCTATAACCCCTAAAAATTTTCCAGAATTAGATCCTGTAGCAGTTAGATTTATTTTTTTAAAAGATTGTGTAGAGGTATACGATGTTGGTGCGGTCTTAGACCAAGACGTTCCGTTGTAGTAAATTGTGGCTTGTCCGTTTTGCAAATCTGCATTGGTTCCGCTTACAGATATGGTAGTGTTATCAGACTTTGTTGCAGTAATTGTCCAGTTAGATGGGGTGTCATGATTTGTCTCAAACCTAGCTATAATTTTATTACATGGCACTAATTTAACAGCAGGTGTTTCTTGATTATCAAAATATTCTACGTCTATATTTATTGGTGCGTTTTTTGGAGCTACCCAATATTTATAAGATGCATCTGGTCCTGGATAGTATAGTCTTGGTTTAGTTGGCATACCAATAGATCTAGGACTTTCAAAAGAATTTGGAGGGGTATCAGTTTGAACTCCAGGAGATATTTCAGAAGTATAAATATAATATTTAATACCTGGTCTTAATGGTCTATTTGCAGAATATATAGTATCTATCGGAAATAAATTTTTAAATGCATTAGATAAAGCATGGTCTGTTCCATTTGAAGTAGCTACAATTTTATCTACCATCAAATTTAAATTATATTCTATTGTACCGCCAGTAGAAATTTTGATGGCATAATTTTTCTTAAATAAATCTTTGACTAGATTGGATGCAGTTATCATACCTGCTCCAATGAAAAATTAACACTCCAATAAGGCTGAATTCCTCTTTTAGATAATGTGCAATCAAATCCATTAAATATAACTGTATATATATTACTAGTTGCTAATTCTGCAGCTGATGGAGTTAAAGATGTATTTACTTTAATTCTAAATGCCATTTGTCCAGCAAGGCTTTCATAAAATGTTTTTAAGTCTTCTGCTCCCCATCCGCCGTCTACAGTTTCATTTCTATAAGAAGGAAGCATTGACCAAGAAACTGAGAAAGTCTTTTTATCAGCAATAATAAATTCACGCAATGTGCCATTTGCCATTCTTGTAGACTGCTTTATTCTATTATTACCCATAGAAAATTCTGATCTATTGTGCTCGGAAACTCTTCTAAATTTTAATGTATCTTTATCGGTTGGCAATAATATATTTCTTGTTGCTACTGATGATGTATATTTTTGCCCCCCAGCAGTTGTTGAAGATGATGCCCCAGGGTATGTAAAAGTTGACGTATCAATAGTCATAGCCAAAGGATCTTTGGCTTCTATGTATAATACTGAACCCTTGGGTAAATTTTCAAAACTCATTTAATCACCTTTACCTGTCCACCCATTTGCAGATTTCTATTTGACATTACTGCAAATACTTCTTGTGCTGCTGCTCTAGCTAGGGCTCTTTCGTCCATTCCTGGAGCTGCGTTAATAACTATATCTCCTATTGTAACATTACCCATAACTGGACCAGCCGTAGAATACATTCTTCTTGGTGGATTTCCAACTGTTCCCCCAGTTGCAAATCTAGGTATTCTTATATCTGTACCCTTAAATAATCTGAAACCTCCCATGTACTTAGGGTCTTGAGAAAGCTGTGGGTTAGCTTTCATTATACTGCCTAATGAAATTCCAAATCTTCTAGCTATGCCGTATAGTGTGTCTCCTCTATTAACAGAGTAATCTTTTGCGTTTCCTAAATTGTGTGGGGCTAAATCGCCGCCGACAAGATCTGCCGTTTTTGTTGCATCTTTATAATCTGGTCTTCCAAATCCTCTGGTGTATATACCAGCTCTAGGATTATATGGTCCAAATTTTCTATTCTTTACTGCTACCATTCCGCCATTAGTTTGGCTAAACCCTGAAGTATTTCCTTCAATCGTTCTAATTACATTCTTGCTAATTATTCTAGAAACTAGACCTACGTGATCTGTAATATTTTTATTTCTGCCAAAATCAAAGAAAACTAGATCTCCTGGCTCAGGATTTTGATAAAGACGCTTCTTTGATCTAAACGATGAATATCCTGCTGCCGTTCCAACTACATTTGGAATTTTAACTCCAGCTAAACTAGAAACCCAATTAATAAATCTTCCGCACCATAAATCAAATGAAGGTAGCACTCTGGATATTGCACCAGTAAGCGCACGAGCTACTGGATTATTTGTAGCTCTTTCTATGTATCCTATTGCTTTCTCTGCTACTCTCAACATAGCAGATTTAGTTCCCATTTCTAAATTCATGCCAAATATATTCTTAAAATCTGCCTGACCACCAGTTCCAAATTTACCAACAGCACCGCCATCTTTCATTCTATTTAATCTATCTAAATTATCGTATCCAATATTAGCAGCAGATGCAGCATTTATCACATACTCTCCATTTGAAAGCATTGCTGGTATAGAATCAGATGTTCCAGTTCCTGGACCAGAAACAGGTCCTCCATCTTGATATTTAATTCTATATTGAATTTTTTGCTTATCTGTATCTACTACTACAACCTCTATGGCCCCTGATGTTTTAGGCTTAGTTGGATCTGCTGTCTGAACTCCTGAAATTGCATCAGTTTTTTTAGTGCCAATTGTTAAAATTTGTCCTTGCTTAAATTGTGATGCAGCCTGAATTCCACCATTAAAACGAGACATAGGAATTTCAAGTACACCATCTTTAAGTAAGACTCTTTCTCCACGTTCATTTGTTGTAGTAGCTGCCTCAGATGGACCGCCTACTTTTCCAGTGTTTGCTGGAGCTGGCGTTGAAGTTGCGTTAGTTGATGTACTAGTTCCTCCAAGTACTGCAACAATAGCTGCTCTTAATTGCTCTATAGTTGTTCCGCCAGTTATCAAGGTGGCCTGTGTCTGAAGCATTTTCATATCATTATTTATAATTCCTGCAACCTGATTTGCTCCGACCACTGAGCCTCTTGTGCCTATCTTTCCAAATGATAGTGGATTACCAGCGGCATCAAAGAATTTACCAAAAGCCTTCTTTATATCTCCAGCAATATCGAATCCCTTTTCTCCCTTATTTACGGTAGCAGCAGATTGTATTTCTTGTATTAAAATTTTTAATTGATTATCTGTATTTTTTTGTGATTCAGATTTTAGTTTTGGATCTGTAATAAATTCATTAGTTTGTTTTTGTAATAGTAAATCTCTATACTGCTGAGTAAATCCTTGTATTTTAGACATTGCTTCTTGAGCTCTGGCAGCTTCATTTTGAGCATCTTGAAACGCTCTTTGTCTTTTCTTTTCTTCTTCTGCAAGTTTCTTTTGCTCAGCCTGTAAAGCTTCTTCTTTTTTCCTAGCCTCTTCTTGTATTGCAAGTCTTGCTTGCTCTGCCTGATAGCTTTTTTGTAACTGAATTAAGTCTAAACGTGCTCTTTCAGCAGCCTGGAAGTCTCCCTTTGCTATAGCATCTTGATAATTTAACCTAGCTTTTTGTAACTGTAGCTCATAAGATTCTCTTTTTTCTGTTGCTTCTAATGCCTTTAATTTTTCATCAGCAGCTTTACGAATTAAATCAATTTGTTTTTGTAGTTTTTCATTTTGATCTTCTGCGGCCTGTGAGGCTTTTTGCTGTGCAATTGCAGCTTCTCTTCCAGTCTTGTCAATAATAGACTGTAGGCTTGCCATAGTGTGCCCAATCTTTTTAAAGCTACTATCCATGGCATTTATTCCAAGGCCGCTCTTAAATGCTGCTCTACCTTCTTGTACTAATTTATCTTGAGCTGCACTAAATGCTGTTAAATATTTATCAAGCATTTGCGCTGTTTCAGAATTAATACTCTTAAGATCAATTTGAACACCTTTTACATACAGTCTCCACTTTGCATATATTCCTGCAATTGTATCGCTTTGTGTAGTAATTGCTTGTAGCTCTATTGGTAATTGTTTAAATGCTTCTGGATCAATTAAGGTATTAAATCCTTGGTTTTTCATCTTAGAAGTAACTTCTACTAATGCTTCATACTCACCCTTTAGTTCTCCAGCAGCATTTTTTTGTTGAGAAACAGCTAGTATAGCTTTATCTGTTAAATCAATTACTGAGCTTACGCTTTCTATAATTTTTGCTTTATATTGATCATTCCAGCTATTTCCATCTTTTAATGCCTGAGATAGGTTTCTAACAGAATATTCAGCTGCAGTTGAAGCGTCTTTTATTCCAGCAAAGGCGCTATTTGTCATAACGTTTATTGCTAACTTTCCTTTTCCTGCAGCAGCAATAATACCCATTATTTTCTTATTAGCATCTTCAACACTCATTCCAGCGGCTACAAATTGCGCTTTAACATTAGAAGCTAATTGTGCTATATTGCCTGAATCTGCTCTCTTAAATGATGATACAAATTCTCCCAAATTTGCTTTGGCATCCTCTCTGGATTGTTTTAATTCTTCCATTGACATATTCAATCCAGCAATTCCACCCATGCCAGATTTTCCAGCATTTCCTAATTGAGCTTGTCTTTGAGCAACCAGCTTCATCTTATCTGCAAGGCTTGTATATGCTATGCCAGCCTGTTCTGCAGCTTTCGCATTCATTCCAAATCTTAATTGTGCATCTTTATTCCAATCACGCAACTTCTTTATAAGAACGCCAATTCCAATGGTTAGCGCAGCAATTCCAGCTAATGGGCCTACAAATAGAGCTTTAGATAAAAGAACTCTTAAAACATTCATAACTTTTCCAAAGGTTGTAGCCTGAGCGCCTGCTGCAGAGAAAGCGCCTTTCATTGCAGTTAATCCCTTGCCTACGCCAGCAATTCCTTTACCTATTGCTGGAAGCATCATTGGAAGCATTGGCATTCCCATCATTACTGCCATGCCTAATCCAGTTTGTCCTTTAGCCATTAATGCTGATCCAGCTGCCATTCCTGCCATACCAAATCCCATGTTCATTCCCATGCTGGTTTGGCCCCTCATCATAGCTCCCTGGAATCTATCCATTCTTGTTGGAACGGCAAGTCCAGCGGATCTTGCTGCTGCTGAAGACATTTGGGTTACCTGTCCAGTTGCAGCATCTCTTAATGCAATTTGTTCTCTTCTAAATCCTAGTGGCCCAGTTTTTCTAGACAATACTTCTTTTCCATCATGCATTCTTGCTGTGCCATCACCCATGACCTGTGGAGACCAAGCTGTTAAACCTACTGGTCCAATATATCTTTGTAGTGCATTTTTTGCTCCAGCTAAATGCTGTAGATGTGGAGGTAGCATTGATGGGGTGGCATTAAAATATCCCATCTTGGCAAAATCATGAGTAGCTCCCCTTCTTAATACCTGAGTAGTTGTATCCCATCCTTTTCTAACTAATGCAGCGGTATCGGTAACATAAGATTTCATTCCATTTGCAAGAGCTAAACTAGCTGTCTTAAAAGAGGCGGCTGCGTATTTAGCTCCAGCTAAAGCATTTACTGCTATTGCATTAGCCCCTTCTTTTATTGTTACCGCCATATTTTGAAGTGACGTTTTTAACATCTTTGGGATATTTGCTATTGCTGCTGTATTTCCAATAAAAGGAATATTCGCTGGCATTGTAATATTGGGAGCCATTAAAGATCTTAGATAGGCTCCTGGATTATAGAAACTTGTAGTTCCTTGTCTAACGGCTTCTCTTCCGAGTCCTGTTGTTAGTGCTTGTTGTCCATATATTTGATGTGAAGCCGCTTTAGATCTTTCTGCTGCTAAATTAATCTCTCTCTTTTGGCGTTGCTTGTCATCCCAGTCAGCTCCTCTTGCTGGATTACCTGGTCTATGTGCTCCACCCTTTTTGCCATAAGCATTTCTGCCTGGGACAATTCTTCCTCCGCCAATCATTCCGCCACGATTAAACTGAGGATTAGAATGTATTGAATGGTATTTACTCCAATTAACATTCATTCCATCTTCAAGTCTTGTTAACATAGCTAAATATGGAGCTCTGTCTGATTCTGGCAATGAATTAATAAATGCTTTTAATTTAGGATGCATATCTTTCATTGCAGCCTTCATCTTAGAGCCATATTTTCTAGAGGTCATTCCTGCTGCAATTGAAGATGTATTGTGTGCAAAATCTTTTCTTGCACCGCCCCTTACTGCAAGTAAATTAATTAATGCCTGTTTTTCCATTGAATTCATAGACTCGGCATACGCAATATTCATAGATGCTCGTGGGAACACCCCAGCTGGACCAACATCTGCTAAAATATTTCCATAAACATTAGATTTTGATAAATCTTTATTATTCATTAATAAAGACGCTATAGTTTGTCTAATCATTTGATCTTCAGTAAACTTTGTTCCGCCCATCGCAAATTTAGGATCGTATGGAGACTCTAGGCCAAGAAGTTTGCTTTTTCTGGTTGGATCTAATGGATTTAATATTGTTTTTGCTGTTTGAACAGGAGCATCCAAACCAAATACTTCTCTGGCCATTCTAGTTCCATACATTTCTGCCTTTGCAGATATTTCATTTGGAACTCCTTTAAAGAATACCAATTCTCCATTTTCATTTTTATATACACCAGAAACTCCTGGCAAAGGATAACTTTTTCCAGAACTTGGAGCAATTTGATGACTGTATGCAGTTGGTGGCATAGTTGCAAAAGATCCAAGTGAAGATTTAGAGCTGAGCTGTTTAGATGTATTTAATATCTTTAGCATTTTTTCTGGAGCTAATAATGAAATACCGTAACCAGATCTTCCACGAGTAATCATTCCTCCAGGGAGTGGTCCTCCAGCATTTCTAAAAGCAGCAACATGTTGTCCAGTTAATTGTTGAGTCCAAGACTTGGCTCTTCCCTGTTCAAGCAGTGCTCCCAAAATTGTTGGCATCATTGAATATGCACCCATGCCAGACTTAATTCTTGTCTGAGTTAATTGTCTCATAATTTCTGAGAATGTTGTTGGGCCTTTTATTCCTAATTGTTTCTTTATAGTTCTTATTCCAGATATCCAATTTGATTTTGCTTTATCTTGGAACGGAGATATCTCATCTGAAATTCCAGGGAATTGAGCAAGCATTTTATTCATTGATCCTAGAAGTCCTGTTGATTGCATTAAGAAGTTGCTAGACCTTACCCCTGTAACCCTTCCATATGCCTTTGCTTCTTCAGCTGACATTCCATTAGACATAAGAAGCTTCGTCAATTCTCCAGGACGGAAAAGCTTTGCTGATCTTTCTGCACTAATAAAATGTGATTTGTGAACTGGATCTGTTATATCAAAATCTTTTATACCACCAAGCAGGCCTATGACTTTAGCAGCTTGAGATTTACTAATTTGACCTCTTTTAACCAATTCGTCTACAGAATCAATCATATCTTTTGTATATAAAGATGTTGGTACCTGAGTAAATCCTTTTGCTTTATTTGCCTGATTATATTTATTTTTATTAGTATATGACTCTGCTATTAATCCGCTGCCTTTAAATTCTTTATCTAATTTAATTAATTGTGCAGTTCTAGCCTTAACAAACTCTTCTGTAGGATCTGTTCCATTGGTTCTTGCCGCCTTTTTAGCATAACTCATTGCATCGTTATAATCTTTTTGAGTTCTGCTTAAAGCATCTTTTATTGGCATTCCAGTTAATCTATGTAATAATGATGCATCTGAAGAAACACTTGCAGCCATAATTACCTTTTGATAATCTTTAGAATTAACTAATCTAGCCCATATAGACATAATATTTTCTTTTCCATATCCATAGGTGCCTTTCATTATTTGCCCACCAAAACTATAACCGTTATTTGCTGCATCAACTGCATCATAAAGACCTGGAATTTTATGTATCTTAGGTCCAAATACAATTTCTCCTGGTGTAAGAGCTGCTGTTATTTTGCCACCGTCTTCAAATGTATATGGAGCCATAGCGACAATATCTTTATTTCTTGGATCTAATGATGCTGATTGATTAAGAACATAACCTCCTAGCGGAACGGTACCCAATCTATCATCATAATTAATTGAAGTTGAGCCAGAGACAACGGTCTTATTAGGTCCAAATGATTCTACGTTACCACCGTCATTAAATTTAGGTAACCTTGTTACCTGCATGCTATATGGAGCTCCAAATGTTCTAATAGCACGAAGTCTGCCAAACTCTTCCATTACAGCACGGTTTGCTTCTTTCTTATATAAATCTCTAAGTGTAAATTGTCCTTTAGCATCAACTGCTGGCTGATTCATTAAAGGAGCTTTTGTAAAATCTATTGTACGACCCTTCATTGCTGCGTAAGCAGCGATGTCTCTTTGCAACTGCGCTTCCATTGCAGCATTTATTGCCATTATTTCTGCTCTAGCTTGTTCTGCAGTTATTTTACCTGCACGTAATTGAGCTACAATTGCTGCAGATTGTTGAGCAGCATTATCTGCTATAGAGGCTGTTAATGGCAATATGTCGTCAAATGTGTTTAACAAATCTGCACTTACTGTTCCACCTAATGATATTGTTTTCTTTAATGCTGCAACTTCTGCCTCTGTTTGCATTCCTAATGTTGCCATTAATGCATGGAACTTTGCAGCTTCTCCCGCCACTATTCCTGTAGAAACTCCCTTAACAGATGTAATACCTTCTATATTTGGCAAACGATCTGTCATGTATATTTGTGGTACTCTGCCAATTTTTTGATTTACAGGAACGGCTCCTGGTACTCCTCCAAAAATAGATGCTGGATTATTTATGTCTCTTGGATTAATATGAGACATGGCTCTGGTGTTCATTGCTCCTACAAGAGGATCTGTTGGATCCACAACTCTTGTAGCAGCTCCTGGCATCATTAAACTTCCACCCATAGTGCTTACTGCTGGATTTACTGGAATAGTTCCTTTTGTCATTGCAGCTTGTAGATTCATATAATCACCTACAAGTTTTGTTAGCGCTCCATGCAAAACTTCTGCAGCCTTAGCATCAGAATAAAATGCTTTTTCTACCATTTGAGATGCTTTTTCTGCTGCAATAATTTCTGGAGTCAACATCTTCCAACCCTTTGTGCCTTGGAATAATGCTCTTAATGAAACTAAACCTTTTGTTATATATCCAAAAAAGTTAGCAAGAACACCTGTTAACATAATTATTGGACCAATTACAGCAGTAAATCCACCTAAGTAAGTTAAAGCTTTTTTGATTGGTTCTGGCATATTATTAAAGAAATCTAAAACTTTAGTAAATGCATTTATGAATTTAGTTGCTACCCCTAAAAATTCTTCTCCCACATCTGCAAGACTTGCACGTAAGCCTTCTATTGCTCTTCTATATTTTCCAGATGCTGATTCTGTTACTAATGTTAATTCTCGACCAGCTATGTTTGCTAATTGTTCTGCACTGGCCCCCATTAATTCCATGACCTGTAATGTTTGGCTGCCAGATTTTCCTAAATTATTAAACAGTGCAGCCATTCTTGCAAATTGGAATTTCCCAAACATTTGTTCTAATGCTCTTGCTTTGCTTAATGGATCTAATCCATCTAAAGCTTTTTGTAAATCCATAATCATACCAGTTGTATTACCAGTATTTCTTTCAACCATACCCATTATGTCTATGCCAAATTCAGACATAACTCCGATAGTTTGCTTAGTTGGATTAATCATAGATGCTAATCCTGACTTAAGCGCATTCGCTGCCTCTGAAGCGTTTACTCCACCCTCACGCATCGCCGTTAGATATAATGCTAGATCTTCTACATCTCCGCCTAATTGCTTTACAACTGTACCAGCTTTTGGAATTGCTTCTACTAAATCGTTTAATGTTGTTGAAGTTTGGTTTTCAACTGCGTTTAAAAAGTTAATTGATTCTGTTAATTCTTGTGTATTAGATTTAAATGCTGTTTGTATTGCAAGAGTGGCTTTCATTGCTTCCGCTCTATCAACTTCTCCAAGTACAGCTAATCTAGTGGTTTCTTTTAATGAAGCTAAAAGCTGCTCTCCTTGCTGTCCTGTAGCGGCTATATCAGCAGCCAATCCAATTGTTTCTTTAAATGAAACACCCATGGCATTAGATAGTTCTTTAGAGGTAGCTACAACATCCTGTCTTATTTTCTTTAAATCAGCAGAAGCTGTTCCTGAAATATCACCATAAACCTTAACAAGTCTTGTTAGTTCTTGATCTGCTTCTCTAAATGCTCTAGCTGCTTGTGATCCAAACATTGCTAATGGAACAGTCAAACCAACTGTTAGCTGTCTACCAGCCCATTGAGTATTTTTACCCCAGTTAATTAATGATGTTGCACCCTCGGATAATGCACGATTCATTATCTGTAATTCCATGCGGGCTAATTGAGTTTTATTTTTTACTGCGTCTAAGCCTCTTGGAATCATTACATTGTATTGCATTAATCCTTGGGCATTTCTTCCCAATGGCTGCATTACTGCATTTTGCAACATTACTTGCTCTTGAGCAAGTTCTCTAATTAAACCCTTTGATGTCTTTACGTGTGTTCTAAATGTTGAAAAATAATCTCTTAGTTTTAATCTGCCAGCATCTAAATTTTTACCGAACTTATCTACATCTGATTGTAAATTAACAAAGTGGCTGGAAAACATTCCGCTGCCGACAAGAGTATCTCTAAATAAGTTATTTGATACTTTTGTTGCCGCTGCGATTGATTTATTGGATGTAACTAATTCTCTTTGAAGTTGCTGTAAACTGGCCGTAGCCCTGTGTACTTCGGACACAAGGCTCGACAAGTCAGCTTTGGCGACTATACTCGTTACAATTTGTTCGTCTGCCACTAATTACTCCTTAGAGTACCCTAGACCCATTCCGATTCCAAAACCTGCATCTTGTGCAAAACTTCCTTGTAGTGAAACGACGTCGTCTCCACTAGCTGTTATGCCAAGAGCTTTTCTTTTGATATCTTCAAAAGTCGTACCCTTTTTTTCTTCTGCTTCATCATCAATCTGTATACCTTTTAATGATGCTGCAAATTTTCGCTGGTTATGCTCTTTCTCATGCATTGATTTTAGCGTTTGAATGAGCTCAGGCATTGATAAGTTTTCTTCTAACTCTTCGTAATTCTTCCAATGCCCCAGAAGAAATACTTCGCCTAACAGTGCGGCTAAATCTAGTTCTGACCAGCTAGAACCGCTGCCGCTATCAGGTTTGGGTCGTCCATCTTAATTCCACCGCAAACTTCAAGAATGCGATTAATTGTTGGAACGTCCAATGCGTCTTCTAATTTATCCTTATCTGCAACGAGATCTGGCAATTGAGTTTCAAGTGCAACCGCACATGCATCAATCAGAATGCCAAGTGTGACATTCTCATCTGTTGAGTCTTGTGTTCTTTTAACAACTTCCATAAACTTACGTAGCTGCTTAATTGATAATGGCTTTAATTTTACTTTAGCGCCATTTTGTAATTCAATTTCTTCTACGTCATATACTTTTGTAGCCAATTTATCCTCCTTTAGGATTCTAAATTATTATAGCATAAGCATTATGCAGATACAATAAATAAGCCCCCATTTCTGGGGGCTATTTACTAATAATTAAAATTAATTATTATGCTACTAATACACGGTCAATAATCTTGCCGTATTCTGTGCCAGCTTGATCGGCGTCTGGAAGCAGACGGAATGTCACTGGGAATGTAGTTGGTGTGGTACGAGCTAGCGAGAACTGAGATTGCTGAACAGACAATACTCTACGTGCGTAATAAATACGCTCAGAAGCAGTAGAGTCTGATGTTGGAGCTTGTCCAACTGCAATTAACTGACGCTCTGTTGGCGCTTCGCCAAGAGCTCCAGCTGCAAGACCAAGAGTGTCTACCTTTCCAGTTCCTGTTCCAGTTGTTGATAAAGAATTTGATTGCTGTCCAAAAACAGTTACAACGTTTTCTAAAGTACCTTCGGACATTTCTGTTGCAATCATAACCTCCATCGCAGACTTAAACAGCTTAGCTGTATCTAGTAACTGATCTACAGTTACAGAATCGTATGTTGGGTTATATGTGATTTGAAGACCATTGTTGGTAAAACCAACGTTGCGGTATCCAAACTTTCCTGCTTCCTGGTCTACACCATTCAGAGTAGTTGTATATGATACTCCTGTTGCAAAAGCTGGAACACCTACAGTTCCTGCTCCAGATGCAATTGCTGAACCTGGCTCTGCGTTTGTGATATAGTCTGCATCGTTAATGTCAATATTTGACAAAAATAATGGAGAAGCTCCAACGAGAATGTTTTTAGCATTACCTACGGATTGTGCCATGAGTTTTTATCCTCCTATTTCATGAAATTAATATATATATATTTGGCTGGCTAGGCCCTTTCCTCTA
>Ga0129336_10000251_pt1 | contig 29996 bp, 37 predicted proteins | sample CPB6_02_DNA_FD_96878 | JGI IMG/M metagenome (GOLD analysis project Ga0129336, IMG submission 96878) | Freshwater to marine salinity gradient microbial communities from Chesapeake Bay, USA - CPBay_Sum_0.6_0.2_DNA | ecosystem: Environmental > Aquatic > Marine > Coastal | place: USA: Chesapeake...
CCCGGACGATAAGGGTAACGCTATCCCAACCCGATCCGAGACTTGCCCCATATCTGATAACACTCGGGGGGGCAACCAAGGCAGCCGGGGGGGAGAAGTTATCGGGGATCGTATCGTAGGCCCTAAGCCCGGCAATAGTAGCAAGCCGGACCTTGAGGCCGTCTCTAATGTTGGATATGTTCATGCGTCGGGGCCTTCCCCGAGGTTTCTAAGCAACCGGCCAACCATTGCACTATACTCCCGGGCAATCGTAGGCACGGCCTCCTCCAAGGCTCCTCGGAGGTATCGTCGGGGCTTAATCCCTCCCCGTTTGGCAATGGCCTTAGCAGCAGCATAGCCGAGGCTAGCCCCCCCCTTCTGCCGGCCCCATTCCAAAAGCCCTAGCACGGGTTGTCCGTTTGGATTCTTTCCAACGTAGGGGATATGGGGAGCCCTCGGCCATGTAGGATGGTCATGCACCATCCCCGTACCAAATTCCATGTAAGGGGCATAGTGTAGGTTGCTCCCTATGTCCACAAAGGTAGGGTTTTCGGATCCGTCAACTCTCTCCCGGATGCTTCCGGCAAGGGCTCCGAGATTCCTAGGGGCTCGGATTTGTGCAAGGCTTCGGACCAACATGCCCGAAGCATGGAGCCATGCTCGGGTTGCATCGGCCAAGGGGAGGTTATTGAGGCCTCGGATTGCCCGGCTAAACCCTCGGAGTTGTACGTCAAGGTCAAGGCCGGACGGGTTCATACCAATCCAACCAAAGCAATCCTACGGAAGGGGGCAAGGAGGTTACGGGCTTGGGGGTCCAATCCGTTTATTGCTATGGTTGTACCAACCTCCCCTCCTCCGGCCGTGCCGAAAGGAGCATCCTTCCTACGGAACAAGGCAGCCGAGATCAATAGGCAAGCCTGCTTTACCCCGGGGGGAACGGTTGCCGAATAACCAAAGGTACCCGTAACTCGGATTCCCCTACGGATCGGGATAAACGTTTTGCTTGCCCTAGGAACGATTGCCAATTGTTGCCAAGGCCGGCCGTTCAAGTTGGCATTGTCCGGCAATAGCTCATAGTCCGTACCCGAAGATAGGGTATCGCTATAGGTTCGATCCTCTTGTAGATCTTGGGCAACGGCCGAAACGGACGTAGCATCGTCAATAATGCAACGGAGGGGATCCAAGGCCGTATAATAACGGACTTCCGAGGCCGTATAGAATCGGGTACCCGTAAAGCCGTCAATCAACCGGCTAGCCCCCTCAATGCAAGCCTCAAGCATTGCATCATCTTGAGTATCAGCTACCTCAATGGTTAGCCTTGCTTTCAACTCGGAGAGAGTTGCATAACCGTTGGTAATAGGCATGGGCTAGGCCAAGGCCACCCAATAAGCCGAAAACGTAGCATTGGGGGTACCGGTAGCCTCGGCAACAACCCTAAGGTATGGAGGCAACGGCCCGTCAATCTTGGTAGCAAAATCGGCCGCAACGTTGCCGGTTAGTTCAATGTCCACAGAATGAGGCAACTCGGCCCAAGTTGCATTATCCATGCTGCCTTGCAAGTGAACATGAAACTTATTGCCGGAGTTGTTGCCCGTGCCGGCCGTTTGAGTAACCCAAAGCAAGGCTCCGGCCATGTACCCTTGAAAGGTACCAACTTGGGGCCCCCGAGATACAAAGGCAATAACGCTAGATCCCGTTGCCGTTGCCGTCCGTTGGGCCAAAGGCAACCCGGCCCCCTCCAAAATCTCGGCCATTACTTGATAACCTTTCGGAGACGGGCTACCGGCCCGGGCTTGCTAATCTCGGAGCCCTCGGCCTTGGCCTCCCCCTCCTCGGGAATGGACTCCCAAGCCGAGGGGCATTGGCGCATAAGCCATGCGATATATTCGGCATCCTCGGATGAGACAACCTCCCCGACGGCCCAAACGGCCCCGGCCGAGGAGTAAGCCTCCTTGCATCGGATCTTAGCCATGTTGCCTCCCTAAGGCATGGGCCCCGGGTTGGCTTACCCGAGGCCCCTTGCACTATCCCTTAAACCGTAATGTTACGGCCGACGGCTGCACACTCAATCGACGAAGCCGAGCCCGAGGGAGCGTAACGGCCGAGGCCGAAACGGATACGGGCCACAAGGGCAAGTTGATCCATGTCCGGCTTCTGCACAAGGCTAAGTTGAGTATCAGACTTGATACCAACCTTGAACCCGTTACGGTTGAACAAAACAATTTGGCCCTTGGTATTGTTTGCCGGGGTTGCCGAGATCTTACCGTCGGCTTCCGTCAAACCAACGGCCATGGTACGGACAACCGGATGCCCGAAGATGCTACCGATCTCCCCTCGGAGGATCGTTGCGTCGGGGCCATACTCATTAACGGCTCGGAATCCTTGGAGGGCCGAGACGGCATGGTAAGTTGCCGGATCCATTACGTAAACAAGATCCTGTCGGTTAACCGGGTTGGACCAATCCTGAATATAGGTATTGTCAATCATCTTGTTGCGCAACTCGGAGAGAAGCGCAATCGTCGGGGCCCCGCCGAAGTCAAGGGTATTGTTAGTGTTATCTACAAGGGCAGCCTTCCGGATGCCGTCAAAGGCAAGGTAGAACTTGGTTGCTGCCGGGGCAGAATCGTCCGAGTTGATATTGCCCGTAGCCCCGGTCGTGGTATCCCCGTTAAGGATTGCACTATCGGCATAGAAGGCAAGGGCTCGGGCAACTTGAGCCCGAAGGTATGGGACCATCGGGATCAAGCTATCCTCAACCAACTCCCCGGTTGTGAGGAGGTTCCAAATCATCTTCTTAGCCGTAACAGCAGCAAACCGGGAGCCCGGCCGGCCGGTAGCAGCAAGATAAGTATTGTCCGAAGTGTTCTCCCCGAGGAAGTAAGGCTCCGGCATATCGGCCTCAATCGGGAGGTTAGCCGATGGGGCCGTCATGACGAAGCTGTCAAGGTTGCCGAAGATTTGGCTTTCTTGACGGGCCGACTCCCAAAGCTCCTGTACGTATTGCACGCCAATCAACTGGGCACCAAAGCCGGCAGCCCCCTCATTGAGGGTTGACTTGGTATAAAGGGGCACGGCCTCGGCCTTGGTTTCGGGGATATAGCGATGGCTCACGGCCTTGTAAGCATTACGAAGATCCTCCGAGGGGCCGGCCTTGGTACCGGTAAGGAGGTCATGCATAAACTGGATATCGGCAGACTTGAGGCCGAAAGATCCATACTTGGTACCGGCCGTGTTAGCGTCTCCGGCCTTAGCTGCAAGCAACTTACCGGCAGCCCCTCGGGCCTCCCCTTCCGGGCCGACAATCTCCCGGACCATGGCCCGGAGCCTATCCTCGGACGGAATGGCCTCATTAACGGCCTTGTACCTATCGGCAAGATCCCGGACAAGTCTCTCCAACTCGGACATGGTAACGGCCCTCCTTAGGCCAAGACGGCCCGTAGCATATCGGCTAGGGCTTTGATATTGGCCTCGGGCATTGCCTCGGCCTCGGGGGGGTATGGGGATGGTTCAACCGGCACGGGCTCCTCCCCGGGTACCTGTGCAAGGAGTTGATCAACGGCCTCAACCAAGGCCATGGCATGCTCCCGGATTGCCCGGACAATGCCCTCATTCTGCCGGTTAAGAACCCGGCCGGCCTTGCTGCCGTCCATTGGCTCCGTTGGCTCCTCGGGCTCGGCCGGCTCGGACATGTCTCCCTTGCCCTCGGCCTCGGCCCGAGCCTTTGCTACCAACTCTCTCAACCGTTCAAGGAGGGCCATTACCTCGGGCCGATCGGCCTCGGGAATATCAACCCCTCCCCGTGCCCCCCCGAGGGCAGCAGCAGCAGCAGCAAGGCCCGAGGCTACAAGGGTTAGCTCCCCGTCCTTGATATCGGCAAAGCCCAACTTGTAGCCGGTAAACTCCTCGGCCATGTCGGCATCATGCCAAAGGAAGGCCCGAGCATACTTGGCCCAATCAATCATGGCCTTGTCTCCCGAGCCGTCCGAGGATGCCCAAGTCCGTACCCGTGCCTCGGCTGCCGAACCATCCCAAGCCGAATCAAGATCAACCGGAAGATCCTCAAACTTGCCGGCAACCTTGGTTACGGTTGCAACCCCGGACCTACGGACAAGCATGGCCTCGGGGTTAGCCGGAATGGGCACTAGGGAAACCTCCAACAACTCGGCCCGCCTATGAATGAGGGCTCCGTCGGACCGTTCCCTTTCAAGGCTTCGGAAGCCAACCGAAACGGACCTAAGCATACCCTCAAGGATTAAGTTACGGGCATGTCGGCCCTTATCGCAAGAGGAAAGGATAACGTCCAACTCCCAACCCGATGCAACCCTACGGATCGGGGGTAACCCTCGGCCGAGGATATCCATGATGCTTTCGGCCTCATGGCAATCCAAAATAACCGGGTTTGCCTCAAAGGATCGAAAATCCCAACCATCGGGATCGACAATCTCTCCTTGCCTATCCAAAGCCCCGGTTGTGATAGTAAACGTAAAAACCTCGGGGCCCGGCATATCTTCGGACTGGGCATACCCCTCGGAATCCTTGCCGAGGATAGCAGCCTTAAGGATGCCGGCTAACTCGGCCTCCGTTGCCGGCCTATGGGCAACATAGGAGGCTTGGACGTAACGCATGGATCTCCGTTCCCTAGCCTTGGCTTTGGCCTCGGCTATAAGCTTTCTCATATAGTCCAACCCCCGGGAGCCGATAGCAAGCCATTTTACCTGTGCTATAACCCCGGCCAAACGGAAATCTTCCCTATGCCGAGCAACCCAAGCCTCCCGAAGCCGGACGGCCTCCTCCTCCGTAGGGGTTTCGGGGGCCCTCCTATCCCGAGCCATTGGGGCAAGCCGGTTATATTGCTTGTTACCTAGGACGTTGCCCCCGGCATCCCATAGCTCCGGGTAATTTTGCTTGATATCCTCGGCCTCCGAGACGGGGAAAAGGGGCCATTGGCTAGATTGTAGGGAGACGGGCTTATCTTCCCCGGCCTTTGGGAAGTTGGTTACCGGCATTAGAAACCCTCCTCCTCGGCAGCCTCGGACTCAACCCCGGCCAAGTCTCCCTCCCTATCCCCGGCAGCCGAGCCAAGGACGGCAATAACGGTACACCTACAATTGATATCCTCGGCAGCAACCCCGAAGGATCCCGGGGTTGGCCCCGTAGCCCCGGACGGACTAACAAACGGCTCCCCGACGGGCACGGTTTGACCGTGCATGGCCTCATGGGTTTCCCGGACCCTATCGTCAAGGGTTGAAAGCCATGCCTTTTCGGCAACGATCCCGGATTGCCTAAAAGCCTCCTCGGCCCCCCCGTTATAAGCCCCGATAACCTCCGTCCTTGCAACCGTCTCGGCCCGTCTCGGGTTTGCCCCTATCTCCGTTTGGACTCGGCCGGCAAGGGCTAGCATATCTTCCCCGGCCTCCATGCCGGCCTTGAGGCTACGCTTGAGGCCTTCCCATCTTGTCTCGGCAATCTGCCGGGCAAACCGTTGGGCCCTTGCCGAAAGGAAAGCCATAGCATCGGGGGCCGTAATATCAAAACGGATACCGGCCCCGAGCCGACGCATGTTAACTTGCCCCCCCATACGGTAGGCCTCCCGGATGGTAGGAGACATGGCCTCCTCGGCTTGCCCTTGCCAATAATCAAGGTCAAACGGATCCTCCGGATCAATATCCCCGATTGCATCCCCCTCGGCCTTGGCCTTGGCCCCCATACGTCGGAGGAGATCTTCCGTTAGGGCCTCGGACCAATCAAGGTAAAGCCGGGCCATGTCGGCCTCATACGGCCGGGTAAGTCTATCCCGGCTCCTCATCTCGGCTTTATGCCGGGTACTAGCAAAGGCCGGTACCCGGCTAGGCACAAAAGGGGAAACGTCCGGCCCCTCGGCATTGGCCTTTGTAACGGCCTTGGAGGCCGTTGGCTCCTCGGCCGGGGCCTCGGGGCTTGCCGGGCTCGGCCCCGGGCTTACCGGGCCGGCTAGGCCGGCTAGGGCAAGTTGGATCGGAGTATCCCCCCATGCGTAACCCGTGCCCCCGTCCGGAAGCAACTCGGGCCTATAGACTTGGAGCAACTTGTTAAGGGGTACCCCGAGGGCAGCAAGCTTTTGGAGTTGGTCCGTAACCTCCGTTTGATCCTCTTGTAGGGCTTGAACCCCGGAGGTATCAAACTCAACCGTTAGATCCGAGCCAAACATGGGGGCAAGTTGCTCGGTTAGCTCCGAGGCAAGCATGGCCAACTCGGGCAAGATTGCATCCGTCCAAAGGGCCTTGTTTGCTTGCTCGGCATTGCTATAGGTTGCCCGGGAGAAGTCTTGAACCTTGGACGGGGGGATCTGGTATACCCGGCATATATCGTTCAAGGTCCAACCCATGAGGCCTAGAAACTCGGCATCCTTCGGGCTCATGGTTGGGGTTTGGAGGTTGACTTGATGAGAGAAAACCATAACCCTATGCCGACGATCCGAGCCGGCTAGGCGTCGGGTAAGTTGGGCCTCCAGTAACTCTCTCTCCTCCCGGGTAAAGGCCGTTTGGTTATCCGATGGGCTAAGGATACCCCCGGGGCTCATGCCGTTTTTGAAAATGGCCCCGTTGCTTTTCATAGCGTCAACCGAAGCCTCAACCGAAACCCTAGCAGCAGCAAGGGGGGAAAGGCCCCTAAACTCATCGGCCGGGTTCGGGTACCTAAACCAAATAACCTCCCCGGGGCCGAAGGCTAGCTCACGGTTGCCGTCCTTATAAATAAAGCCCTTGATATACCCCTCCGGATCGGGGATCGGCTTCATTTTGTCGGACCTTGCATACCAAATCTCCTTAGGGGCTTGCCGTCCGTTGGCTCCCCTTTCCAAAACCCAAAAGGCCTCCCCCCATGTGCAAAGGGCTGCCTCCGTCATGTACCAAAGCCGGGCCGGGGTCCAATGGGGGTTAACGTATTGGAGCAACTCGGCTAGGGGTCCGTCGGTTACCGGCTCCTTGAGGCCGTCCGAGCCTTTCCTATAAACCCGAAGGGGCACGGAGGCTATGGTTTGGCTACGGAGCCGGATGCAAGCATAAACCCCTACGGACAACTCGGCCCAATTCTCGGGGGGGATTGCATACGGATCCCCTTCTCCATAGCCGTAGCCCATAGGGGTTAGGATGCCCCCCCCTTGGCCGACAACGGCCGGGCCCAACTTAAAGGCCTTGCTTACCAAGCCCCGAAGCCGAGCCCCGAGGGTTAGGGTATTGGCCATGTTGCCTCCCATAGGAAAGACGGGGGCAAGTCAACCCGGCCCCCGTCCAAGCCTACCCTAAGCCTAGGCTTAGGCAAAGAGCCCGAGTTGGCTACCCCCTCCCGGGATATAAACCTCCGGCATAATCCCCGAGGCCTCGGCAGCCTTGGCAACGGCCCATGCAAGCCGGCCCCTAATGATCGGGATATATTCCGGGGTTATCTCGGCCCCGACAAATCGAAAGCCCTCAAGGAGGGCAGCCTTGCCGGTTGAACCCGAGCCGGTAAACGGATCCAATATCAACCCGTTAGGGGGGGTTATGAGCCGGCAGCAATAACGCATGAGGTTTGTCGGCTTTACCGTAGGATGCCAGTTAGCCCGAGCAACCGGCTCCCATTGGCCCTCGGGGCTATCAACCATCCCCCCCGGGTTTTTCCTTTGCAATAGGCCTAGGGGCAACTCTCCTAGGCCCTCCTCCCGATCCTCGGGGCTAGCCTTCGGGCAATAGAAAAACCGGCCGACGGATCCGAGGCTATCAACCGGCAGCAAGGCCTCAACCTCGGGGCCCCCGTCATGTATGAAGTTTGCCGGCCAACGGCCCCGGCCCTCGGGCTTGGCTGCCCGTTTATCCCCTACGTCGTTGGACGTACAAAAGCCAACCGTGCCGGGATTGATTCGGCTTTCCCGGGTTGTCCAAACGGCATCATTAATAGGATCGTTAGGGTCAACCGGGATGCTAGTGCCGTTTATGTTTATGGCCCCCGTGCCGTGCCTAAGGACGTTATCGGCAAGGGTACCCTCCAAGGGTTTACGGGCTAGGATAATCGGCTCCCATGCCGGCTTGAGGGCCGTTCCCCAACCCTCCCATTGCTCGGCCTCGGGGGTTGCATGGGCCGTAACCCTAACCCCGTTCCAATGTCCATTGAGGGCATTGGTAGCCTCCGGTAGCCCGGCTTGCCGGCCCTTGGCTCCGGGCATTGGCCCTAGGTCAATCGGGCCGTTTGCCAACTTTCGATCCATGGCCTTGCTAAGGTTTTGGCTCTTTGGAAACCCCGAGCCGTAAACCCATGAAAGGCAATCTCGGACTTGCCAACCGGCATCTTCTATTGCAACGGCTAGCCTATGAAAAGTACGGGTTGCACCAAAGGCCATGAGCCATGCCCCCGGCTTGGCAACCCGTAGGGCCTCGGCCCATACCCTTTGATCGTAGGCAATCCCCGAGGCATCCCATGCTCGGCCTAGAAACCCAATCTCATACGGGGGATCGGTTACCACGGCATCTATGGAGTTAGCCGGGAGGCCTTGCATAACCTCCCGGCAATCCCCGAGCCGTACCTCCCATTGGCCCTCGGCAGCCCTCATGCCTTGGCTGCCTCGGCATAAACAAGCATGGCAACAAGATCCCCGATTGGTAGGCCTCGGGCCGAGGCCAACTCCCGGAGGAGCCCGGCTGCCTCCTCGGGCATCCGGATGCCAACTTGGACCTGCCCGGGCCGGCTAGGCCGGCCCCCCTTTGACTTGGTATTGCTTTCCATTGCTTGATCTCCTTTCGTTACTTGGCTTCGGGCTTGGAATAGCAAACGGCCAACAAGCCGGCAAAGCTCATAAAAAACCCCCCTTGGCTTGCCACATGGGCCTCCAAGGCCTCCATTGCTTGGCAAAGGCCTTTGTACACCTTAAGGGCCTCGGCATTGCCAAGATCCTCATTGAGGCCCGAATCCTTAAAAGACTCCATGGCCTTTCGGATATCTTGGGCCAACCGTGCCATGTTGGTTGCTTGCGTCATGTTCGTCTCCTTTGTGTTAGTCCGGCTTGATTGCCGTTAGGTATATCCTAGCAGTTTGCCGGGGGCCGTCAATAGGGGTAATGCAAAAGTTTGGCCCCGGGTTTCCCCGGGGCCCCTTTGCTCCTACTCCGTAACCTCAACCAACCGAAGGTTGTTATTCCAAGTTGCCTCAACCCGGAAGATCCGGCCGTCCATACGGATCCGGCCCCCAATCTCTGCCTTGATTGCCGGCTTCCGGATTCCTTGATTCCGGCCACCTGTAAGGATTGCCGGCATCGGGTTGGCCCAATACATTGCCTCCCCCCGAGCAACGGCCCGGGCCATACGCTCATCGGCCGTCTCATAGGGGCTCGGGTTAGCAGCAATGGAGTTAGCAACGCTGCCGGTTTCGAAAGCCTGCCAATACGTCTCCCCGGCCTTGGTCGTCCGAAGGATTGCAATCTTGTTACCTACGGCAACCTCGGGCTCCGAGCCAATATCAAAGACCGCAATGTTCGCCTGCTTGGCAACGAGGGTAATGCTTTCCATGTTCGTCTCCTTTGTGTTGGTCCGGCTTGCTTGCTGCCGGTATATATATCCTAGCATAATCCTAGGCCTTGGCAAGGGGTTTTCAGAAAATAGTTTTACGGATTGCTCCTAGGTCCAAGCAATAACCCGGCCGGCCCCGGCATAAGCATAGGCCATGGCATCAATCCAATCGTCATGCTCCCCGAGGGGGAAGGCCAACAACTCCCGGGTAAACTCCTCGGGCAAGCCGGGGTCAAGGTAAACCAAGCCCTGCTCCATTCGGGCCTCCAAGGGTTGGAAACGGGTAACCTTATCCCGATCCGGCCGTACCCCTCGGATCGGTAGGTCCGTTGTCCGTAGCAACTCGGATACAACGGCTGCCTGATATTGGACGGTTTCTATTGCTATGCCTTCCGGCCGATGCTTGCCGGCCATGTCTCGGATAAACCTCAATACCCCGTCAAACGGAAGCCGAGCCCGGGAGGCGTCAAGGATATAGATCCGTCCGTCGGCAGCCTTGCCCATTACAACGGCTGCCGTATAGTCTGCTCCGTCCTTGGTGCTAATAGCAAGGTCAACCCCCATAGTTACGGTTAGCCGTTCCCCCTCGGGGGGCCGTCCAACCCGTAACCATTCCCGACGTACCCGAGCCCCGGCAGCCGATACAAACTCGGCCCCAAACTCCTGTCTAAACACGATGCTAGGCAAGTTGGACCTAGCCTCCGCTATCTCCTCGGGGTCAAGGTACGGGTTAGTCCAACTTGGCAACCTCCAAGCCCTCCAACCCGGGGTACCCTTCTCGGCCCGTAGGTAAGCCTCATGGAACCAATCCCCCTCACCGTTGGGGGTTGATATGAAAAGGCCCCGGCCCTTCCGATCCGACAAGGCCGGCCGGATTTGTTTTTGCCAAACGTCTCCCGGTACAAACGCTGCCTCGTCCAATATTGCTAGGTCCAAGCCCTCCCCCCGGAGGCTGCCGTGCCCAACGTCGGCAGACTTGAACCATAGCTCCCCTCCCCCGGGAAAGGAGATCATACGATCGGACTTGCTTACCTCCGAGCCGGGTATAGCCGAGGCCAACGGCACGGCTAGCCGATAGCCGATCATGCTTACCGGGTACGTCGGGGCTAGCCACCATGCCCGGCCCCCCTTGAGGGCCGTAGCAATGGCCTCAACGGCAGCTAACCGGGTTTTGCCCCAACGTCGGCCACAAACCAAAACCCTCCAACGGCTCGGATCGGCCACAACCTCCCGTTGGACTTCATGCAAGCCCGGGAGCCGGATCTTCATTCCGTAGCCTCGGGTTCCCCTTCCCCGTCGGCCTCGGGCTTGGCATCCCCCCAACTCAGGATAATCTCCCCGGCATTGGCTCCGGCTAGGGTATGGGCAAGCCGATCCTTTCGGCCCCAATTCTCGGCATGCTTCCTTTCTAGGAACCATGCGGCCGCATGCCAATCCTCCTCGGCCGAGGCTTGGATCGTGTTGAGTGCCGTTATCTCGGCCTTGGCCGTGCCGGCCTCCAAGGCAGCTACAAAGGAGACAAAGGGCTCCTCCCCGGCCTTGGCCCTACGTTGCCACAATGAGAGAGTTGAACGGCCAATGCCGAGGGCTTTGCATATCGTCTCGTGATAGTGCCCCTTTTCGGCAAGTTGGCCGGCAGCAAGGATCATGGCCTCCGTACACTTGGTCTTGTGCCCGGCTTCCGTTTGGCCGTTACGGAGCCCTTCCCTCCCGGATCCCCTAGCACTATCCCCTGCTCTTCGGACCATGCCCATACCTCCATCTCAATGCCGGCCGGATTGTCCGGCCCGGCTTTCACTAAGCTAAACACTAATGCCCGGACGTGCCTATCGTCGGCCCATAGGATTCCATTGCCTGCGTCCATGAGCCCCCCTAGGAGGTTGTCGGCATCCCCTCGGGGAGCCTTGGCATAGCAATAGGTAACCATGAGGGCCAAGGGCTCGGCATAGGGGATATGCCCCGGGGCTGCCGTCCGAAGCAAGGCCCGGGTTTCATTTTTCCAATCCGTATAGCCCCCCGGCATGTACGCATGCCCATTGGTAACCCGAGGCCGGGCTTTTGGTTTCGGGTACCAATCCGGGAGCCAAACTCTCAAAGGAGGCCCTCCCGGATCCGTCGGGTAACCTCCCGATCAAAGGCTAGCCAACCAAGGTAGCAAGCCCGGCAAAACCGAGCCTTGGCCTCTTGGGATCGGGGAGGGGTTCGGGTTGGCATGTCACAACCCGAGCAATCAAAGCCTAGCCATGTGCCGTCCGGCCGGCTCCGGTAAACCATTGCTAGGGCCTTGCAATCAAAACATAGGGGCTTTGGATCGTGAGGCTCGGGAAACCTTGAAACCGGCCTAACCCGTCGGCAGCCATGGCAAGCCCGAGCCGAGGGGGGGATAATCCGAGGATCTATCCGATCCTCCTCATCATATCGGGGGGGCAACCCATGGGCCTCCGGTAAGTTTGGCATAGCCCCTAGCTCCGGCCTAACTCGGCTGCCTCGGCTTGGGCCTTCTCGGACAAGGCTACGGTAAGCCGTTGCAACCCGGCAAGCCTATCGGCAACCCCCCCTAGGATGCCCTCCAAGGCCGTTAGGCCCTCGGCAATGGAGGCCAAGGCCTCCCCGAGTTTGAGGGCCTCGGCTTGCACGTCCGGCCCGTTGCTACACGGCAGCATGGCCGGCCTTGTCGGGGTTATCAACCAACCCCCTAGCATCGGCCCAACGTTGCTCGGCCTTTCGGAGGGCCGAGATAGCCGAGGGGCTAGGTTGCACTAAGGCCTCATGCAAGGCAGCAAGCAAGGCCTCCGAGGCATCAAGGGCTCCCCTGTACCTTTCGGCCCGTTGGTAATGGGCATCGGCCCGGGCTACCAAGGCTTGTAACTCATCGGCAATCATGGGGAAGGCTTCCGGCTACACGGCAAGCAACGGCTAGCCCGGCCGGTTGACGATCCGAGCCGTTGCCCAAACTCGGCCCAAGGCTTGTAGGTAAGGCAACGGGTACAAACCCGGCCTTCCTTATCAACTCGGGTAACGTGAGGCTTTGGCCTAATCTCAATCGGCCTCATAACCGGCAATCTCCTCGGCCTCCTCGGCCACCGTATTGCAATCCGAACATAGCCCCTCGGCCTCGGCTCGGCCTTGATTGCATACCAAGCATGCCCCCCTTTCGGGTACCGGCTCCCCTTGCATAGCAGCATCCGCCATGGCCCGGAGGGTACCAAGGTTGAACCTTTGGCCTTTGATTGGCCGAGCAATCAACCCGAGCCAACCGTATAGCCGGTTGATCTCGGCCTCCGTTGCCTCAATCGCAAGCAAGGTACCAAGGGCTACGGAATCCATGCCCCGGCCCTCAAGCAAGCCCCGGTAAAATCCCGATAGGCCTTGGTTTGGCCCCCGTAATAGATAAGGGCCGAGGGGAATGGGGCCCCGGCATCGGCCCCTAGGAAACGGAGCCGGCCCTTAAGGAATATCACGGCATGGGCAAGCCGGACGGCATCCCGAAACCAAAGGGTATCCGTCCGAGCCGGCACTAGGGCAACCATGGCCTTGTTGCCGTAGGTAAGGTTCCCGGCCGGGGTAGGTAACCGGCCTTGCCTTAGTGCCTCCTGCCTTTCTAGCTCCTTGGCCCATGCCGCCAATGCCCTACCGTATGGGGGGTTGACGTAAACCAACCGGCCGGGAGCCGAGGCAAACCAATCTCGGCCTAGGGCATTGTCGGCCTCCGTCCAAGCCAACTCGGCATGTACGATGCTTGCCGGGTTGCTACACGGATCCAAGGCTACCCCTTCCGGCCAACCGGCATGGAGGAGTTGCAATACGTCCGAGGGGGTACACCAATCCGGCCGATCCGAGGTTAGCAAGGCTCCGAGGTTAGCCATGCTTGCCCCCGAAAATTGGCCCATAGTTAGGGGTAACGGCAATCCTTCGGCCGTCCGGGTAAACCTTGTCAAAGGCAACGGAGTAGGCCCTTTGATCCTCGGGGAGGGCTTGGTACCGGCTAAGGGTTGCTATGAGTTTAGTACCGGCTTGGTAGGTCGTCTCCCCGGGCACTAGGCCGGCAATGTTGGCAAGCATGCTTACCAATGCCTCGGCCTTGGCTTTCTTTTGCCTATGGGCCCCAATAACGGCCGAGATAGCCCGAGGCCTTTGCCCGAGGGTATGAACCCAAGCCTCAAGGCATGCCTCAATGGGGGCATAGGTTGACGAACCCGAAAGGCCGAAACGGCTAACCTGTGTCTTCCGAGGCTTGGCTCCTTCCGTTTGGAGTTTGGCTTGCAACTCGGCAATGAGCCATGGCTTCGGGGTCATGTCGGTATCAAAGGGGTATCCATGCCAATCCCCGGCAATGCAACCCGAGCCCTTCCGGCTTTGGATATATTCGGCAATGGCCTCCTCCATTCCGGGGATGCTTTCGGGTACCTCGGGTACCTCGGGTACCTCGGGTACCTTTGGTGCCTCGGGTACCCCGGGGAAGTTATCAAAGGTTGCCGGGGTTGCCGTTGCTAATGCGATAGCCCTATAAACCCCGGACCTTTCGATCCCGAGGGTTTCGGCAGCCTCAGTAACAAGATCCTCCAAGGGCTTATCCTGTATCGGCTTAGGCTCTGGCAACGTCTCGGCAATGCTAATCAACTGGCTCAATACGGCTCGGGTAAGGGCCCGCATGCTATCGCTAGCGATAACGGCTCCGAGGCTTGGATCTTGATTGCCGAGGAGGGCAACGAGGCCCCGTCCAATCTTTACGGCTTCATCCGTTTGCATCTCTCTCTCCTTTGTGTTGGTTTGGTTGATATGTTAGGCGGGCCGGGAGCTATACATCGGGGAGACGAAAGCAACCCTACACCGACATCCCGGCCCCTTGTATCCTTGCCGGCCGGTTACATTGAGGATACACCTACCCCCAAAGGGGCTCCCTTGAGGGCCTTTCTAACGGCCGAGATAGCCCGGGCCGTATCAAGATTGATCTCCCCGTCGGGGAGCATGGCCTCGGCATAGGCTCGGGCCTCCTCCTTGGCTGCCTTGAGGCAGCAAAGATCCAACTCCGGAATCCGTCGGCCCGAGGCAACATGGGTTACCGTCCAACCAATGCCGGGGCTTTCAAAGGCCACAAGGCCGGGCACGTCCGTTTGATAGGCCATGGCCAAGTATCCTCGGCCCTCGGCTATCTCCGTTCCTTGGTTTACCCGAATCCAAACGGAGGCCTCCCCGGGGATAGGCTTACTCATGGCTACCCCCGGCAAGCATCGGCAACTCCTCGGCCGGAGCAAGGGTAACGGTTGCCCTAAGTTGTGCCCCGTCCATTGCCCCGATGCTAAGGAGCATGCGGTCAACTTGAACCTCCCGACGGATCCGGCCCGTTTCGGCTTCGTAATAACGGACAAAATGGGCCCTGTCGGTTGAATCATTCTCGGATTGGCAAAGGGCAAGCCAACCCATGCGCCTAACGATTGCTTGGATCCGGGCATGGCTAAACTCGGGCTTGCCGTAGGTACCGTGCCTCATGATTGCCCTTTGGACCTCCCCCCAAGCCTCATCGGCAGCAGGGGCATCGTCCAACAACTCCGAGGCCTTGGCCCGGATCTCGGCAATGGTAGGCATGAAACGGCCCTCGGCAATGCAAGCCTCAACGGCAGCATGCGCAACCTCAAAGGGGAGGTCAATCAACCTCCGAGCAAAGGCCTCAAGGCTTTGCTTTGTAATGGTTGCATTGGGGTAGCAATCGGCCAATGAGGCTATTAGCCTCAATGCCTCCGAAAGTTTCATGGCGTCTCCTTTGTATTGGTCCGGGCCTCCAAGGCCTCGGCTTGCATAATCATATCCCCTAGGGCTAGCCCGTCAATACGTCCGGCCTTGGATTGCCGAGGGGATGCCGGCTTAGGCCGTAGGGCCGGAGGAGCCTCCTTGTATGCCCCCGAACTAAGCCAACGGTACATGTTCGGGAGGTACGTCGGATCCGAGTTGGCAACCCAAACCCGAGCCGAGGCAACAATAGAAAGGGCTAGGCTCTTGTCAAAGGCAGCCGGAGCAACGGCAAGCATAACCTCCCGGGGGCTACACCTACGATCCGGAGGCCATTCCGAAAGGATCAACCGGGCTAGCTCATCCCTCAAAGGGTCCAATGGGGCACTAGGGGAAAGGCTAGCCGTTTGCCTCGGCCCCCCATGATCCTCCTTATTGTCTTTCTCTTCTCTTGTCTTCTCTCCCCCGCTACGTTGCTCGGACGTAGCCGATACGTAGCCGCTACGTCGTTGCGACATGCGGAGACGATCCCGATCCCGTTTGGCCTTGATTGCCCCTATAGATTGCCGGGCCTCCCAATTGGGGATCCGGTAACCCTCGGTCATAGCCTCAAGCCAACCCGAGGCTAGCAAGGCCGTTACGGCTTGCTCCGAGGCCCCTAGGTTGATTGCTAGCTCCTCGGGTTGCAAGTCAATATCCCCGGCTTCATGGTGCCTTCCGGCCAATCCCCATAGGGATACAAGGAGGCCGATTGCCCTAAACCTATCCCCCCCCATGTGCCGAGCCAACTTGGCTATTCTCGGATGGTTTCCAAGGTCCGTATCAACTTTGATCCAACGATCCATGCCGTCTCCTTTGTAATGGTTGGCTACGTCCAATGTTTGTAGCCGCTACGTAGCCGCTACGTAGCCGATACAAAGCCGGCCCGAGCATACCCCGGGCCGGCCCGTTTGGCTACCCTAGAAAGGGTATGAGGTTACGTCCTCGGCCTTTGGCATGGCCGACGGTTGGCCGGCAAAGCCTCCCCGGTAAGGGTTGCCGGATTCGGCCCCTTGGTTCGGGTTATATGGCTCCGAAAGGCTAAGGGTATGAGTAGGATGCCGATCCGTTGCCCTTTCCCCGGCCGGCCAAATCTCAAGGCTAACGTCCTCGGGGAGGCCCTTAGCCCGAGCCTCGGCAATCATGGCCTCCAACTTGGTAAGGCTAATCTTTGCCGACAAGATGATCCGGCCGTCTCGGAGGCTTCGGGCCCAAAGCCCGGTTATCTTTTGCTTGGCCATGTTTGTCTCCTTTGCTATGTCCGGCTTGCTTGCCGGTTGGTATACGGTAGCGTCAACCATCCTATGAGGCAAGGGGTTGGTTAGGGCCCCGTAGGTTTGTCCGAGGCCCTACCCCTTGGCCCTAGAACGTCTCCATGTCAATCTCTGCCGGGCTCGGATCGTATGCCGAAACCAAGACCGCCATGTATTGATTGGCCTCATCCTTTGTCATGTCGGCAGCCCCTCGGCCGGGGGCATGGCCGAGGGCATTGGTAAGCCAACCCTCAACATGATCCCGGCAAGCCTTTGGACCCCATCCGAGGAGTTGCCACATGTGCCGAATCTCCTCCCTTTGCTCCTTGGTAACTTGCTCCTTTGTAGATTGCTCGGCCTTAGGAGTAAGTTGCTCGGGCTCGGCCTGCACGTCCAAGGCCTTTACCGGCTCGGCAGCATGAACGGCAGCAAGGGGAACGGTAACGGCCCCCGGGATCGTCTCCGTCTCCGTCTCATCAAGCATTCCGAGGCCACAAGCCGAAAGGATAGCCCTCCGCTTGGCCTTGGTAATGGCTTTCATTATGAGATTGCCGGCAGCATCTCCCCGGGCTTGGCCCATAGGAACAACCCCGACGTCTTCCGAGATCCGGCCGTCCGGATGGGTTACCCGGCAGACAACCTCATAAAGGCCGAGATCCGAAATATGCCGACGATCAACGATCTGGACACTAAGCCGACGGTTAGCCGAGAGTTGATCGGTAGCTGCCTTGGTAGCGTAAAGGGTTAGCTTCCCTTGCAAGTTAAGGTAAGCAAGGGGGCTCGTCCGAGGGTCCAACCCGGCAGCCTTGCAACGGGCAATATAAACCTCAACCCGTTGGGTTGCCGTCAACTTTCCAAGATCCCCCCCGACGATAAGGGCCTCCATCGTCTCGGGGCTAAGGGCATCTCCATCGGCAGCCGGGCCGGTAACGGGTACGGGCAACTCGGGCATGGCATCCCGAAGCCTAACGGCATCTCTCCTTGTCATACTGTCTCCTTTGTTTGGTTGGCCCTAGGATAGGGCCGGGGGTTGTAGCCCGTAGGATCAACGGTTAGTACCAACCGGGCAACCTTGGTACCGTCCGGGTAAGCCGTAATAACCTCCCGGGGGGAAGCCCTAAGCCGGCCCGAGGCTATGGCCCGGTACACGGCTTGGGGGCTAATCCCGAGGGCTACGGCAACCTGTTTAACCGTTAGGGCTTGCAACGGCTACGTCCTCGGATGCCCAATCCATGATCAGGCTAATGCCCTTGGCAATGATCTCGGCTGCCGAGCCCCTAACCCTAAGGGCTACGTCCTCGGCCTCATGAATAATGCTTGCCGAGGCTTGATAATCATGGACGGATACGGAGATCTTGATACCGTGTACCGTGAGAGAGTTATGGTAGCGATTGCCTGAAAGGCCAAACTCCTCGGCCTTTCCCATGGTCCGTACCTTGAGTTGGCCGAAACCAACCTCAAAGCTATACCAAGCAACGACGGACTTACCCTCAACGGCATAATGCCGAGTTACGGATACCGTCTTTGAGCCGGACCAAAACAGTTGACTATTGTTTGCCATGTTCGTCTCCTTTGGTTTCCCCATCATAGGGGGTATGTTGGTTGCCCGTAAACATGCTATCTGAAACCTTAACCTTGAATATAGAAGCCAACCCGATCCCGGAGGGGTTCGCAACCATCCGGGATCTCCCCCGTCTCCTTGAACCAAGCCGACAAGGCAGACTTGCTAACCTCTTCTCGTATTGCCGAGGGGTTATGAACCCGAGCCCAACCAAGGGCAAGGTCCGGATTGCTAAGGCCCAAGCCGTCCGGGATCTTTCGGAAGGCAAGCCCAACTCCGTTAGGAAGGATGGCCTTTTGCCGTTTGCCCCCCTCGGCTTCGATCAGGTTACGGGCCAACCCCTCAAGGATCGGACCATAGGCCTCTCTCAGATAATCGGCAGCCTTGGCATGCCTTCCGGCCTCCCGAGCCATGGCCTCCTTGATCCGCTTGGCCTCGGCCTCATGGAACAGGATCCGAGACGTGAGCCATGCTGCCTTCTCGGGGGTATCGGGTTGGAACCCGGGCCCCCCGGCCTCGGCAACGGCCGAAACAAGGGCATGATAATCGTCGTCAAAGGCCGAGGCCTCGGACACTAGGATCTCCTGATTGTTTTCCATTGCTCCTCCTAACGGCCCTTCCGAGCCTTGGTAACGGCCTTGGCTACCGTCTTGGTAACCTTCTCGGCCTTGGCTGCCTTGTATCCCGTGCCGTATCCAACCCCGAGCCCAACCCCGAGGCCGAGGCCAAAGGTAAGGGCAAGGATCGAAAGGACGGCAACGAGCCGACGGACGGCCCGATCTTGCCTTGCTCGGACGGCCCGAGCCTTGGAGGCTGCCGTAGGCCGAGCCGGATACATGGTCATGTTCATATCGTCTCCTTTGGTTTGGTATGTCGGCCTTTGGCCGTGCCCCTAACATACACCATGTTGGGATGCCGTAAACATGCAAACGGCAAAATAAGCCAAACCCCCCAAGGCACGGACCAAGGGGGGTAAGGGGCCGGATTAGATTCGGCTCGGATCCTAGGCGGTAACCCAAGCCTAGGCCGGGAAACGAGCGAGGAGCCGAAAGCCGAGCCAAGCCCGGGAAACTATAGTACCCCGGCCCTAGGCCTTTGGCAAGGCAGCCCCGGCCTTGTGAGAGAGTTGCCAAGCCCCGACGGCAGCAAGCAAAACGGAGACAAACTCGGCAGCCTTCGGGCCAAGATCCTCCCCGGTCAAGGGCCGGCCCTCGGCAAGGCTTGAGGCTACGGTAGCAGCAAGGGCAAGGCCGGCAGCCGTGAGCCGAATCCCAAGGCCTCCGCTAGGCCCGACGGGGGCCCGTTTGATCGCTTCGGTACCAAGGGCCACACAAAGCCCTTGGACGGCCGGCAACTCGGCCAACCAACGGACAAGGCCGAGCCAATCCATGGATCCTCCTAAACATTGCCCCCAAGCCTCCGTATGGCTTGCTTTATGCTCGGGGCCGGTTGGATATATGAGCCGTCGGCAAGTTGCTCCCAAAGGGTAGGCTTGCCTCCAATCCGTCTCCTAATGTCCACATGTATAAACCCCCGGGAGGGGTAAAGCCCAATGCCCCCGATTGCCGGGATCTTGCTTGCCTCGGCAACGGCCTTAAGTTGTGCCTTGAGATCCCCAATGCTTATATCGGCAGCCGTGCCGGCCGTATGTTGGCTCCCCGAGGCCCCTCCAATCAAACGGTTATATTCCGGGCTACGGTACCCGCTAGTGATAACCAACGGACGGCCGAGGGCAGCCCTTAGAGATTCCAAGGCCTCGGCTAATGCCTTGAGGGTTTCAATAGGAGCCCTATGGCCCTCGGGATCTTTCGGGCTTACAAACTCGGCTAGGCCAAAGTTTGGAGAGAGTTTCAAGGCCGGGTACCCGGAAAATGGGCAGCAATATAGCCGGCAGCAGCCCCGAGCAATGGGCCGGCAACCCGATCCCAAAGCAACTTAACCCCCCCTAGGCCAACGGCCTCAATACGGGAGATCCTCTTTTCATGATCCCTAAGCAACTCAACGATCCCGGGGTTGGCCGGGGTACCTAGGATTGCATCCCGGAGATCCTTAACGTCTCTCCGTAACTCAACGATCATGGGTTCGGTTTCCATACTTACACTATGATGGGCACGGCCCCGGCCGGCAACGTAGGAGCCCCGATCCTAATGTTTCTATATATCCCTTGGCTTTGGCTTTGGAATGGAAAGAAACGCTCATAGGATGCCCATTGGGCAGCCCCCGAGGCTAGGTTAGCCGTTATTGCAACTTGGCTACCGTCAACCAATACCCGTAGGTACATGTATCGGGTACCGGCTAGGTTGTAATGCTGCCACTCAAGCCGGACGGTATGAAAGGCCCCATCAAAGATAGCCCCGAGGTTAGCCGAAAGGGTATTAACCGTTGCCGATCCCGAGGAATCAAAACTCCTAGCCCCGGCCGTTACCGTGTTGGTACCGGCAGCCGTGCCCGAGGCCCTTTCAATATATAGCCCTTGGCTTGAGTTGCCGAGGATAAAGTATTGAACCCCCGAGGTTGAACCCGAGCCCGTTAGGCCATTGATCGGGAGTATGACTTGTGCCTCAATATAGCCGTTTTGCGTCAACCATGAGGGCCATTCCCAAGCCCCCTCGGGGAGGGCTTGATTGCCGATGGTTAGAACGTAGGTGCTAGGGAGGGCATAACTTGACGCTAGGCCGGAGGCAATCTTATCGGCCGTTGCCGATAGCATAGGGCCAAAGACGGCAAGGTTGCCGATAACGCTATGAGAGATTCGGACCTCCGAATCAAAGGCATCCGGAGCAATCCGGGTTACGGTTGCTAGCCGATACCAAGTTGTACCGTCTCCGGTTGGAGACGTAGCCCCCGTAAAGCCGGTTGACGTTTGGCCAATGGTAAGGCTACACGTTGCCCCGTTTGCCGGACGTACCCATGCCGAAAGGGTAACGTATCGGCCGGCCAAATATTCCGAGTTGACAACCGGTTGGTAAGCATATCCGTTGGCAACCGTGCTAGCGATTCTCCAACCGGGCATGCCGGTTGTGAAAGCCTCCCGGGTACCTAGGGTTGCATTGGTTGGATACCAACCTCCTCGGGTACCGGCCCCTAGGGTAGCCGTCCAATCGTAAACCTGATCCGTCCGAAGGAGTAGGTTTTGAGGCTCGGCATAGCCCCCGAGATCCCCGGACCTTTCTACCGTTGTTGCTACCGTCGGAATATAGGTTGTCGGGAAAGGGCCGGCCTCAACTTGATTCCCCCATACATTGAGGATCTCCCCGGTTGACCATGTGGCCCCTCCCCCGATTTGGATATAGTGGCCGGCCCCGGACATGGATCGGGTAACTTGGAACCTTTTCCATGTGGTATCAACCGAGCATGCCGTATTGGTGCTACCGGCACCATCCCCTAGATATATGTTGATCGTGTTAGTGCCCGAGTTGGTACGGAGCCAAACGGTAAACGTCGTTGCCCCTGCTGCCGAGGCAAAAGATCGGTTTATATAGCTATCGGCAGCATTGGAGGTACTGTTCATGGCCGTGTTGGTACCGTCCGGGGCCGTTGCCGTGTAGACAATGGAGGTAAGGCCGGTTTTGGCATAAACGGCTTGGCTAAGGTCTTGGCTATAGGTTAGGAGGTTGGTCCTAGCCAACTCGACAATGAGGCCGGCCTTGGTTGAATCATAGCTAAGGATCGTGCCGAATCTCGGCTCCCCGGCAGCAATAAACCTAGAAGATCCGGCAGCCGAGACAACCGTAGCCGTATCTCTCCTTTGCCATGTCAGGATGGTAAGGGGATCGCTCATACGGTTATCGTCGTTGCCAACATACCTCCATCGGGTACCAAACGTGTTTACCCCGGTTGCCGATGCAAGGAGGCTTCCGTTGGCTGCTTCAATACGGATCTCCGAGGAGCCGGGGGGAATATAAAGCCCCATGGCCTCCGTTACGATCCAAGGGGTAGCATTAGCAGCCCCGCTAGGATAGGCAATAACCCTCCGAGAGTAACCGGGAGCCGTGCAACGGACGTAAACAACCGTGCTAGCCGGAGGCCCATCAATACTTAATACCAACGGGGTAGGGGCCGTGCCCGGGTTGGCAATGGTAAACCTCGGGCCGGTAAACTCATAGGCCGAAATATCCGGCACGTCTCGGGAGGCAGCTATCCCTTGGGATTGGATCCCATAGGTATACATGGCCTCCCAAGCCCCCGGGAGGGCCGAGGCTTGCATTGTATAGTCAATCCGGCCCCCGTATGCCCTAAGCCGATCCGGACGGAGCCCGGTTGTTTGGATACTTAGGGCAAGGCTGCCGACTTGTAGCCGAGTTGGACGGCCGGCCATGGCCTCTTGGGCTTGCCCGAGCCGTTGCCAACCCTCGGCCATGCCTCCGGCATTGAGGAGGTAGCCGGCCAAAGTTATCTCCCGAGGGGGGAGTTGTTGGACTCCCGGCAAGATCCTTACCGTCTCCCCGAAGGTTTCAACCGTAGCCCCGGCCGTTGTGGCCGTACCATCGGCAAGCCCCGAGGCCTTTGCCCAATCAAACCGGGTATTAAGGCCGTCGTTCAAGTCAATCCGGCCGACAACCGGCCCCGTCGGGATCGTCATGAGGCATAATCCATGAGGGTATACGTTGCCTCCCGGCTATCGGCTTTCCCCCCGTCGGCAATGCCCCATACGAACAGGAGCCGGGGGGAGCCATCCCCTAGTGTAACGGCAACGGTATCCCCGAGATCAACCCTTGGATCCAATACGGCTCGGACACTATACCTAGCCGAGCCTCGGATCAACTCATCCATGTATAGTTCGGCCATGTCTCGGGCTTCGTCTCCGTTTATGCCCGAAAGGGTTATGACCTTGGTTCTATGCCTTTGGTTGGTATAAACGGAGCTATAGTTTGCAAGGATACGCTTGGCAACGTCCGAGGCAATAAACCTATAGCTTGAGTTGGCAACTTGGATCCTTTGCCACCAAACGGAGCCAGTATTGCCCCCGACGGCAACCGAAGACCAACCCGTAGGAGGGCTACCGGTTGTGTCATCCGTCAACTTGGCAGCCCAACCACCCAAGGTTGACGTTATTACCTCAATCTCCGTTAGGCTAGGCACAACGGCTACCCCGGTTGAATCGTCGGAGTAAAAGGTCAAGGTCAATACGAAATAGTATTGATTATCAACCCAACTCCCAACTCCAAGGCTCCTTATTGCCTCCAACAAAAGATCTTGGCCTATTACGTTTTCAGAACCCGGATCTATCCCTATATAGTGAGGGCTTCCTATCATTACGGGTTGAAAGGTTGATCCGGTTGATCGTGCTATTGCGAACAATTGAGCGGTAAAGTATCCAACCGTGCCATGTATTTTGATAGCGTCAATATAGGGCACAAGATCAACCGGGTTTATGTCAAAGGTAAAGGTAACGGTTGATCCGTTGGTGCAAGTTGCGGCATTATTCCTGCTTCCGTCAAACAATCTCTCCGGATTAGTCCAACCCGAGGAGGTTGCCGGCTTAAGCAAGGAGGCAATGTTTCTAGGCTCTTGTTTGGCTATCACAACGCATGACGTGTAGGGGCTATCCTCGGCCGTTATCTCGGCATCGGATATATTGCCTAAAACTAGGTCCGGAGCATCCTTTTGATAATACGATCCAAGGCCGATCTTGCCGTCGGGCCTATCGTGTAGGAAGGCATTGCCCGGGAGGCCTTGCTCGGACAAACGGCTAAGGAGAGTATCAAGATCCTCCCCTACGGCCCGAACCTCCGTAAAGAATCCCCCGGTTGGATTGCCGGCTACAAAATCGGCCGACGGTATTACGTTGGAGACAAGGTTAGCAAAGGCAGCCTCAATCTTGGCCGTGTTGGTATATCCGGATCCGAGAGTCTCATCAAAGTAATAAAGGGGGAAGGATGCCGAGGAGGGGTAAACTCCTTCGGCCGTTGTATAGTGCCTCCCTTGTACCGGAATGATTCGGCCTATAGACGGCCTAACCTCAAAGGAGGATCTCCTATATTCCCCGACGGCACCAACGGCCGAATAAAGCCTAACCGGGGGCCCTACGGCCGAGATCCAACGAGCATTACCATAGGGAAAAGCCCGCTTTGTCTCGGCCGTAGTAACCCGTATGGGATCCCCCTCGGCCGGGGCTGCCGAAAACGCAACCGAAAGGGTAATAACCCCGGAGGCATTGGTTGAACCAATGGCCCTATATTCTTCGGTGCCGTCGGCCTTGGTCCAAGCTAGATAGTCCGTACTATAGGGAGCCGCCTGTGCTACCAAGGCACGTCCGGACTCATAGGCCCTTGGATCTTGAACGATAATAACGGAAGCCGTGCAACCCGAGGAGGCATAGGTTTGGAAAGTATCCAAGACGGATCGGCTAGGGGCCGCTCTGAAATTGTCTCCCGATACAAAGGTAGGAACAACGATCCAACGGCTTGTAACGGATGAGCTAAACGGAACGGCCCAAAATTGAGGCTCAATCCAACGAATATAGATTGTAGCTGCCGGGGCTACGGGCCCGGGAAAGGTAAGGCTAAGGGGTAGGCCGTCCGTTGCCGTTACCGTATAGTCCGTGCCAAATATATAGGAGGTTGCAAACGTAGCCGAGGAGCTAACGATAATGCTCCCGGCTACGGTTGCATCTAAGCTATGGAAAGCCCCGGGTATGCTGCCGGACCAACCAACGGCCCCGGTTGTAGCAACGGCCGAGGCTTTCCATTGGCAATAGCCGGTAAGGCTTGAGGCCGTCGAAAATTGAGTTACCGGGCTTTGAAAGGCAAGGTTTTGGATCTGATAGCCCTTGGCCCTTTGCAAGTTGCCGTAGGCTTTCACGGAGAGAGTTTGGACAATGGCCCCCTGTTGGATTGACTCGGCCTCCTCAATCTCCGTTATTGGCCCCGTAAAGTATGGCCATAGGTTGCCGTCCGAATCCGCTAGATCAATCTCCAAGTTGTAGAAGGTAAGGGGATCCGTAAACTCGGGGAGGGCATCGGCCAATATCTCAACGGACAACTCCCATGTCGGGTTATCAAAGGATGCCGTCCGGCTTCGGTTGACGATTGCATTGGACGGCAACTCCCAATACGTCCAAGCCGTCCGGCTTGTAATGTTGCCGTTTGTAGCAGCAATCCGGGCCGTCCATTGCAAGTTAAACGGGTTTACGATCCCCGACGGTAGGACGGCCCCATATCTGCTAGTGCCAATCATACGGCCCGTGGTACCTCAATGGCCCGGGAGGAGGATCGGGCCGGACGGAATGAGAAACTCCGAGGCATGAAAGCATAACGGCTAATATCCTCGGGGTTGGTAAGGTAGGAGTAAACCGGCCGATCCGGGCTTGCTCCGGGTACCTCCGTTTCGGGGCTGCCTCCCCCCGTTGTCGGGCCCTCGGGGGTTGCTGCCGGCTCGGCAAGGGTAAGGGCAAGGCCCCTAAACAAGTTGGCAATATACTCAATGCTTGAGGCCGAATCCGAGGTAAAGCCCGTTGCTTGTCTAATCAACTCGGCAAGTTGGCTACCAACAAGATCCCCGGGAGCCGTCTTTCTAGCTGCCTCGGCTATGGCCTTGGCTTGCTCGGGGCTAGCCCTAAGGATGGCTCCGAAGATATCCTGACCTAGCTTGGTTGCAACCCCTCCGGCCTCGGCCGAGGCCCTTTCGGCAGCCGATAGCCGTGCCCGTTCAAACTCGGCTTGTTGGTCCGTAATGCCCCCGGCCTTAAGTCTCTCCTCAATGCCGAGCCTTATGCCCTCGGACAAGTTGCCCCGTTGGAACAAGGCAGCCTTATTAGCTGCCTCAATCCAAGCCCGTTTAACCTCTTCGGCATTGGCCTGTTCCTGTCTAAGCCTTTCGGCATTGGCCCGGGCTTTTTCGTTAGCCTCCTTGACTAGCTGTTTTTTGATCTCCTCAAACCTAGCGGCCTCATCCTTAGCTGCCTTGCCGGTTATAGTGCCCCAAAAGTTATTCCATTGGGTTTTTTGCGCATATAGATTGGAGATCTCATACTCGGCTTGGGCCTTTGCCTTTCGAATGATATAGTCCGAGGCTTCCGAGGATCCCCGGCTTAGGGTATCCCCGGCCTGCTCAAAGTTGCCGAGGGCAGCCCCTACCCCTTCCCCGAGCAACTTAACCCCGGCAGCAGCCCCGGCAAAGACAACCCCGGCCGGAGCCCCGGCAACCGTGCCGGTTGCACCAACGGCCAATGCCGACAGGATGCCGGATCCAATATTGCCAATGCCTCGGGCAATCTCGGACCCTCGGGGCCCGTTGCCCGAGACAAGGCTACGGACCAAGCCCGAGGCAGCCTCAAGCATATCCCCGAGCAAGCCCCGAAGGATCTCCCCTTGGGCTTTCATGGCTTCCGTATCCCGATCCCTTATATCGGCAGCAGCCGAAAGGGCCTCAACGGAGCCCTCAAGGTTGCGCCTTGTCTCCTCCGTCCGGGCATCAATAACGGCATTATCCTCGGCTACGGCTGCCGAGATCTCGGCAAAATCGGCTATCTCCTTCCGGAGGTTACTAGCTGCCGATACCAAGGCCCCGAGGGCCATGGGGTTGAACGGCCCGAGGCCGGCCATGGTTTCTGAAAGGGTACCCGTAGGGGCTGCCGAGCCGGCCGGCTTGGTTGGTTGGCTTCCGCTCCCCCCGGCCCAACGGATCCCGGTAAGCCCTCCGGCAACCTTGCTAGCATCAAAGCCCGTTGTAACCTTACCTACGGCCTCGGAAGCCTTCCTAGCCTCCTCCGTAACTCTCTCAAGTTGTGCCCTAAACCGTTTGGCCTCCTCAACCCCGGCCGAAAGGCTACCCCCCCCGATAACCCCTCCGAGGAAGGCCCCAATCGTGCCGGCAGCCCCGGCAAAGGCCGGTACGATCTTTGGCCCTAGCTCAACCAACTTGGTAAGCCAACCAAGGATAGCCAAGATTGCCGGTTGCAAAGTATTACCTATGCTTTGGGCTGCCTCGGCTGCCGACTTCTTAAGGCCGGCAAAGGCCCCGGTAACTCCTTCGGTTAGGCTCTTTTGCGTGAGACTAAGCCGAGCCGAGGCCGATTGGACGGCAGCCAAAACCTCAAGCTGAGACTTGGCTCCCTTTACCTCGGGGATCATGGTTCCGAGGGCTCGGGTTTGCCCTTGGAAAGCCATGCCTAGCTTTTGGGCAGCATCGGCAACGTCCGTACCCGAGGCAACGGCAAGATCATGGATAACCGGGAGGAGGGCCTCAATGGCCTCCTTGTTGGCACCAAAGGTACCAAGGATTCCGGCAGCCCCGGCAATGGCGTCGTCGTCAAAAAATACGGATTGCCCGGCAAGGGCCGAGGCAGCAGCCGTAACCTCTTGTATGGCCTTGGCATTGCCTTGGAAAACCCCGGTTAGCCGGGCTGCCGTTTGCTCGGCCTCCATTAACTCGGCAACGGGGGCCCCGAGGCTCCGGGTTAGCCCGTCCAATACTTGCATGAACAATTCGCCGGCTACGGTGGCTTTTGCCATGCTGCCGGTAAGGGTTTCGGCCGGGAGCCGGATGCCTTGAAAGGCCCCGGCAATCTTGGCCCCGGCAGCCGATGCCGATTGGCCTAGCCCTTGAAAGAATTGGCCAAGCCTAGCAGCCTCCCCCTCAAGCCTTTGGAGGGCCGTTGCCGATTCGGATGCCGTCTTGGTAAGGCCGGATCCGTCGGCCGTAATACGGACGGAGACGGTTTGATCGGCCATGTTACCTACCCCTTACCCTAGCCTCGGCTCGGCTTGCTGCCCTAGCCTGCTCGGCCTCCATTGCCCGGACTCTCCAAAGGCCATACCACATGGTTAACTCGGAGGAGGTTATCCTTTCGGCAAGATCCTCGGCCGAGGCTCCAAGTTTCTCGGCCAACTCATACAAACCCCTTAAGTCTCCGTCTCGGTAAAATTTTCGGCTGCCTCCTTTACGGCCCCTTGCTTGAGGCCATTAACCTCCAAGGCCTTCTCAATCAAGGCAGCAATCAACCCGTCGGCCCCGTCAACTTCCGAGGGGGATGCCCAAAGGGGAGCCTCCTCATCCGGCAGCAAAACGCAACGGGCCAAAACTTGCAAGGCCCAATCATCCTTGAGATTGCCCTCGGCATCCATGGCTTCTTTACGCCATGTAAGCCTTTCCCGGACGGTAAGCTCACGGATCCTAACCGTTACCCCATTGGGAAGGGTAAACGGCTTGGCCTCAACCGTTAAGGCCTTGAGGATATCTTCCCTAGCCATTAATAGGCTCCCGAGGTAAGCCGGGAAACGTCTCCGGAGATCTGAAGGGTAGCCGTAAAGCTAACAACCCCATCAAAGGCAGCCGAGGACTCATAAGCCGTAACAATGCAAGTTGCCGAGTAACCCGGGGCCGTTGCCGAAAAGGTTGCCGTGCCGGTAGGGTTCAACTTGATAACCGGTTGGGTTGCCGGGTTGTTGTAGGCCGTATACAGGACGTTATCAATATTGGTAGCAGCCGTACCATCCCAACGGCCCTGAAGGCTCATAGTGCCTCCCTTAAGGCCCTCAATAAAGTCTCGGGAGCCATCTTGGAACGTTGTAGTTTCAAGGGCATCCTTTGTAAGGTTCTGGCTCACGTTGGTAAGGAAGGTACCTACCTCCGTGCTATCAATCTTGACCTTGTAACCCTTACCTGCCGTAAAAGCCATGGTTTGGTCCCTCCTTAGAACCGAGCAAAGTTTACATGGGCCGTTGTGCTAGTGCCGATTGCACTAATACGGCCTCGGACGTACCGGCCGATGCTTACCCCCGACGCAATAAAGGTACGGCTTGAGGTTGCTGCCGATACCGTAAACGTTACATGCGGAGTCCATGAAACGTTATCGGGACTCGACTCAACAATGATCGTTGTATTGGTGCCGGTATGGGCCGTTGCATGGATAGTTGCAACCCCCCCGGCCGTTGTACCGGTAACGTTATCGGCAGCCGTAAAGGTTTGGATCCCCGTGTAGGCAGCATAGGGCACCATGCTTAGGGCCCGTTGCCAAGATCCGGGCCGGCCGGCCGTACCATCCGAGGAGGCTTGGATACTTGCCCCGACGGTAACCAAACCATCAAAGGCAGCCCCTAGCTCATAGCTCCCTTGCCAACCGTCCGTAACGTAGCCCGGGGTTGTAACGGCATCATTCCCGAGGAAGATACTAACCGCCTCCGTAGCCGTATCCGAAAACACGGCATTAAGGATAACGTCCGAGGCCGAGGCAGCCGGATCGAAAAGCCCGCTAAGGGTAGCCGTGCCGTTCTTTAGGCCCTCAATATAATCCCGGCTACCATCCTGAAAGGTTGTGGTTTCTAGGGCATCCTTGGTTAGGGAAAAGCTAGCGTTTTGGAGGTATGGCCCGAGGTTATAAACCCCGACAAGGATCCGGGCCCCTTTGCCTGCTACAAAGGCCATTAACCCTCCTCCCCGTTGGTATCACTAGCATGTACGGGCTCGGGCTCCTTGGCAACCGTTTCGGGCTGCCGTTCCGTTTGCTCGGGGAGGGTTTTCCCATCGTATGCAACTTGAATCAACCAAGGGGAATCAATCAACCATTCATGGGGAATCTCCTCCCCGGCTTTGATTCCCCTTTGGCTAGGATCGTGCCAAAGGTCAACCGTTGCGATCATGCTAGTACCTCAATCGTAAACTCAACCCCGAGCAATGGAATGCCGGCATAATCATAGGCCCCGATATTTTGGGCTTGCAATACCCGGGCAAGGTTGCAAGCCCCCCCAAGGGTTGTATCGGCCTCAATGGCTGCAATAACCGAAGATGCCCCCGAGGAGGCTAGGTAAGCATCTAACCGATCCTGTGCCGATCGATCCGTAGCCTTGGCAACCAATCCCCGGACGATAAGGGTAACGCTATCCCAACCCGATCCGAGACTTGCCCCATATCTGATAACACTCGGGGGGGCAACCAAGGCAGCCGGGGGGGAGAAGTTATCGGGGATCGTATCGTAGGCCC
>Ga0129336_10000253_pt1 | contig 29846 bp, 41 predicted proteins | sample CPB6_02_DNA_FD_96878 | JGI IMG/M metagenome (GOLD analysis project Ga0129336, IMG submission 96878) | Freshwater to marine salinity gradient microbial communities from Chesapeake Bay, USA - CPBay_Sum_0.6_0.2_DNA | ecosystem: Environmental > Aquatic > Marine > Coastal | place: USA: Chesapeake...
GAGGATGTCAGTCTTCTTCGTCATCGCCACCGTCGCAGCAGGGTTTGGTGGCGACCGGTTCGCAGCCGCAGGGTCGTGTCGGGTCGTTGGGGTTCATTTCGTCCTCCATCCAAGGGTGGCTGAGCGGGTGGTAGATGTCAATGCCGTTCTCGATGCCGCAGGGTTGGAGTACGCCGCGTCCGACCTGTACGGCGAGCCATTCGTCGAGTGTGAGTTTCATCGTCTGTCGAGCGTAATCGGAGGCGACCAGGACGCTTCCCAATGCCTGCCGGGCTTGAAACCGACGCAGAGGCGGCCTTCTTCATCGAGCATGACGAGGATGTAGACGCCGCCGGTGCGGTATGCCTGCATGATGTCGGTGCAGTCGATGCTGCCGACCCAGCGTGCGTGACCGTCGCCGTCTGCCATGACGGTGACGAACTTCGGGTCATTCACGATCATGGGCATCCTCGAGGTCGGCGAGTTCGCGCAGCTTTTCTTGGCGGTGTTCGTGGGCCATGCTCATGCAGCCGAGGTATCCGGCTGCGTCGACGATGGTGTCGCGCTTCCAGCGACCGTGCTCCATGTTGGTGGAGAGTCGGGCAAGTTTGACGCAGACCATGAACAGGATTGCTTGCTCGACGGTGAGCATGGTGCCGGTCATGGTGAAGAACAGTTCTTTGACTTTGTAGTAGTCGTCGAATGGGTGTGAGTATTCGGCTTGGCGTGGTCCGGTGATGAGGTGGTGCGCTTCGGTGAGGATGTCTGCACCTGCCATCGGTGTCGGGTCGGGCTTGGCGTAGTCGTGGTTCATTTGATGACCTTGATGTCGGTGACTTGTTCGATGAACTCTTCTTTGCGCATGCCTCGCAGGACTTCCATGTTCATGGTTGCGAAGTAGGCGAGATCGACCAAGTCGGTGAATGTGGCTGGGAAGTTTCGATAGTCCTTCTTCGGGAACAATGCCTTGAAGACGTCGTAGGTGACTTGATGGACTTCGGCTTCAACGATGAGATTGAGGCCGTCTTTCATCTTGAAATAAACGTGCATCAAGATTGGCTCGAATGTCTTTTTGCGGTGTAGAAGTTTCACAGCTCGACTCCTTGCTGGATGTGTAGGCGGAGGCGTTCGATGGTTGCGGTGAGTTGTGCGACGTGCGCCTTGTAGGCGTCAACTTCTCGGATCGCTGCGGTGAGCGAGTCTTCGAGGTTGTCGCGTTGTTCGGTGACGTTGCCGAGGGCGGTGGACAGTTCGGCGATGCGTAACTGTGCCTCCTCGTTCATCTGCCGGAGGGCGTCAATGTCGTAGGTCATTTCTTGTTTCTCCTTTGTAGTTCGGCTTGTAAGGCGTTGATTACTGCTTCAAGCCGGTCGACGTCTCCGGGTCCGACGAACACTCGGCGGAGGAAGTCGATGGCGTCTCGTATTTCCTGTTTTGTCATGGCGGTCTTTCTAGTAGGAAGCGGCCAGGGCAGGGAAACGAACAAACCTGCCCCGGCCGCCGAGGATTATTTGTGTTGGCGTGGCTCACGCAGGGCGAGCCACACCAACACGGTGAGAAGACCCACGAGCACCAGGCTCATGGCGACGTTCTCGTTCACCACATGTCAGCCGAAGCATCCTTGACGGGTGCCTCGACTTTGGCTTGGTATTGCTTCGGTGCGTTGAACGCAGCCGATTTCTTTTCGCCGTCGCCGACATAGCGGACGCTGAGGGTTGCACCGACGAGCGTTGACACGCCCGCCTTCTCTGCTGCTTCGCGGATCGCTTTGGTCATCTGGCCGCGAACCCACAGGTTTGCTGCACCGGTGGGCTGTTCCAATGTGAAGACGAACACCCAACGCGGGTCGCCGTTGTCGTAGGTCTTGAGGTTCCCTGCCGGGTCCTTGTCTTGAAGTTTCGTCACTTCGGTGACGACACCGGTGTGGGTGTCGCCAACTTTGGCGAACTTGAGTGCAGGCAGCTTGGGGCCGCCTGTGGTGGATTGCATGAACTCATCGGACATTGCTGTTCTCCTTGATGTGGAAGTTGTTGCTTGCTGGATGGTATTCGAGCGTGACTCGGTCCGAGTAGATGTCAAGGAGCAACGACCAAACTCGTTCGGCGTCGATCCACGACAGGTCGGCGAGACCTGCTCCTGCGGTTGGGTATTGCTTACTGGTGCGGATTTCGCAGAGGCTCCGCACCAGGTCTTTGTCAATGTGTCCGTCTTGCTCGGCGATTTCGAGCAGGATGCGGGCGATGCCGACACGTCGTTCGGTCGGCGGGTTGAGTGAGATGTTGCCGGCGTCGTCGGCAATCTCACGAATGGTTTTTTGCAGCGACGGGTGCAGCTGCTCGAAACGGGTTTTGAGTTTGTCGACGTGTTGAGTGTCGACGAGGCGACCTTCGTTCGGGCGGGTCACTTTTTCACCTTCTTCGGTGCAGGCTTCTTGCGGACAGGTTTGGGTTCCGGTGCAATCGGTGGGAGTTCGGGTTCGATGGAGTTGACGAACGGTGCCGAGAACTCCGACTCAAGTTGCTCGATGCGAACCAGCAGGATGTCCAATTCCAACTCATCCAATTCAGGCAACTTCTTGCCTTGTGCCGGCCAGTGCCGCTTCAGCAGTTCTTGTGCTGCGGTGGGGAGGTTGCGGATGCGTCGGAGTGCATCGGCACGGTTGAGATCGGCAGAGGCGGCGACACCAGCTGTGGGCGGAACTCCTGGGCTGGCCGCCGCCTCCGCATGCACTTTGATGTGCAGGTCTTTTCGTTTGCGCCAGGCGCGAACTTCCATCGCCATCTGCGCTGCTTCCCATCCGGCGACGAGGTCAAGTTCGTACATTTCGCATTTGCCTTGTCCGGCGGGGAGGTGGATGATCACGCCGCGAGTCTTGTCGATGTCTGGCATCGGGAGACGTTCTTGGGTTTGCCAGTTGTAGATGTATTCGGCGTTGGCGTACATCGCCATCTGGACGGCGATGGCGTTGATCGCGTAGTCGATGTTGCCGGTCTTGAGGTCGAACACTTGTTTCTTTTTGCGTGTCTTGAAGCGGGCGATGCGGTCGGCGGTGCCGGCGTACTCGAACTTCTCGTTGACGAGGAGCACTTCGACGAGGCGCGGGTCGATGATGACGCCGTGTTGGGTCATACCGACGACGTAAGCGTCAACGTCTTTCTGGAGACCGGGCAGGATTGCTGGTTTGCGGCCGAGGTCGATCTGTTGGGTGAGTTGATGCAGGGCGGTGCCGATGTTGGCTTTGCTGGATGCGCCTGCTGCTTCGATTGCTTGTTGCACGATGCGGTCGAGTGCTTGTTTGTCGTCGAGTGCGGTGGATGCTGCGACGAGAAGGTCGTTGCGTTGCACGAGTCCGGTGGCGGTCATGCGACCTTTCCATGCGGTGAGTGAACCTTCGTCGTCGAGACATTTGGCGATGGTGGTGACGCGAGTGAACGACGTCTGCTTCCCTGACGTGGTGGTGATGAGGTAGCGACCCCATCGGTCTTTGGGTGCTTCGGCGGTCGTGAAATCGTCGGCGGTATTCATGGTCGTTTCGTTTTCTCCTTGGTTGTTGGCGGGGCTAACTGGGATTGCTGAATGTACCTTATCGGCGGGGTGTAGGCGAGTCAAGCATAGCGAGCAGCTCGGCCCAAACCTTAGCGGGCATCACTGCATACCAGTCGTCGACGTTCTCCGATCCGCGACGCTTCACGATGACGGCACCTGTCCAGGCGCGGGCGTTGCCCATCTCGGTTTCAAGTTCCCGAATGTAGCCAGGCAAGTCAATCTTCTTTTCGTTTTTCACTTCGATGCAGACGCCAGGTAGGCCGTCGATGTCGCCACGGTCGTCGGTCCAACCGGCACGACTCCGCTCAGCGTTCACCCACCCGAACGTCCGCAACCATTTGGCGACGAGCAGTTCGGCCCGATTACCTTTGCGTTTGTTTGGATGTGCCACGGGCTCTCACTCTACGACGCACCTCACGCCGTCTCTCGGTCGTTGTCATTCCACCCCAGATGCCGATTTCTTCTGCGGTGATGGCATGTTCCAAACATTCCACACGCACCGGACATTTGTAGCAGTACGACTTCGCTTCGATGACGAGACGTCTGACGCCTTCCTCGAAGAAGATGTCGCCGGAGATTCCGATGCAGGCGGCTTTCTTGAACCACGATGGGCGTCGCGGGATGAATGCGTTGTCTTCGTTGTTCCAGTTAGCGATTGGGTCGTGCGTCACGACGCTTCATCGCTTTCTTGACGAGTTCGGCGTCACGTTGCTGAACGAACTTGCTGTAGGAACGGATGGCGAGGACGACGGTGGCGATGATGCCAACCCAGAAGATGCCCCAGTCGATGGTCGTGTAGGTGTCGCTGGGGTTCTCTGGCCCGGTGAGCCATAGTCCGATCCATGCTCCGATGAAGAGCGTTGACAGTATGAGTGTTTCTTTCGGTTTCATGTTCCCTCCTTGTGGGTGTGATTCGACCATACGGCATTACTGGCCGATGGTGGTGGATGCTTTCTGCCAGGTGGTCCATTGTTTCCAGCCGCCGTATTGCCAGATGGCGAGGGCGGCGCGGGTGGCGGTGGCGGGGTCGAGGAGGTCTTCGCAGGTTTTGACTATTCGCAACGATTGTAGGTAGCCGTTCGGGTAGTAGCGGTTGGGGCGGCACCACGACTTGGTGTGGATTTGGAAGGCGGTCCAACTGATGCCCTTGTCACCCTGGACTCTTTGTTGGCATCGGGACTCGAAGTAGGTGACGGCTCCGACCATCGGCAACTCAGCCTCAGGCCAGCCGACCTGTCGGGCGAGTTCCATCCACCCTGGGCAGGATTGCCCGTCAGACGCTTCCAGAACGCTTATGGGAGGCGTTGTGGGCTGGGGTGCCTCTGTGGTGCTGGTCGTCGCCACAGGTCGTCTAAACGGCTCTGAGACGGTTTGTGGGGCTTCGACCGCTCCAGCAGGCATAAGCCCTAGGAAGGCGGTGATGCTGAGGATGATTGCGGCGGTGAGGGTTCTCATGGTTTCTCTTTTCGTTTGGGTATGACCGCATCAGCCAAGGAGGAAACTGATGCGGGGCGGTCGACTCGTGACGCCCGCCGAGGCCGAGGACCTGCCGGTTCTCAGCCTAGTGGACGCCTCCTTGTGATGTCCAAGGTTGACCCTACAGGCGGTGTCAAGACCTCAAAAGTTTCATGGCAACGACCATGCCGACGGGGATGCAGAGGACACCGTCAATGTTGTCGTCTGAGCCGATGGATTGAGCGAGAACGACGTGGTCGGGTTTGACGCCTTGGAGGAGCCAGCCGCAGCTTTTGACGACGTATGGGTCGGCGTCGATGTCACGGATTTGTTGCCAGGTGGATTCGGCGTGGGCGTCATGCCACGTCACTTCACAGAACTTGGCGTCGATCATGTCAACCACACAACGTATTCAGCGGTGACGCGACCTTTGACCGGGTCGACGAAGTGGAGGCGTTGCGACGGGTAGCCGGTGGCGGCGACGAACTCTTTGGCGTAAGCCGAATCGGATTCAATCGAACCCGTCACCCAGACGCGGCCACCGTTGGCGAGCGTCATGCAAATGTTCTGGTGGAAGTGTCCGAGGTAGGCGTCGCTGAAGTCTTCGATGACGCCTGATGCCCAAGCGTTGACTTTTCGCATGATGCCGAACGCTGGCACGTTGCCGCCAAACGATTTGATTTCGTCGCCATGCACGAGGAGCACTTTGTAGTTGCCGATCTCGAATCGTTGATACCAGGAGTCTGAGTGCTGCCAGATGACGGGCAGGTCTTGGCATCGGTCTTGGGCGATGCGGTAGGCCATCCGGTCGGCGTTGTCACCACCGTAGGTGCCGTCGCCATAACGGCCGAGGCGACCGTGGTTGCCCCATTCGCAGACGACACGCAACGGTTTAGCGAAGTTCGCTTGCAGAGTGCGAACCATACGTTCGATCAGTCGAGCGGTCTCAAAGAGCTGCTCGAACAGGTGGGCTTCAATTTCCCAGACTTGACTGGGGAACACGTTGCCGCCACCTTCGACCATGTCGCCACCGAGCATCAGCACGCATTCGTCGACTGGGTGGTCGGCACGTTGGATGTTGGTGAGGTTGATGACCTTTTCGGTGAACTCTTGCAGTCGCCGGTCGGCAACCTGAATGTTGTAGGAGGAGGTCTTTTTCCCTAACTGCCAGTCGGTCGTGTGAACTAACGCAACCTCATGCCCTTTGCGTCGCTTGTCCACGGCAGGCCGCTTGACAGGTTGTCCTCGCCCAGATGCCCTAGCCGCCGCATAGGCGGCCTGATAGATCGCTTCGACGATGTCGTCGGTTCGTTTCTTGTTGCGGGCCGCTTCCTGCTGCGTCTTACGGAGGAGCCGTTGGAGTTCGTCAATCTCTGCTTGTTTCTCATAGGCGTCGCTCACGATTCTTGCACCACCATTCGGATACGGCGTAAAGCCGAATAGGAGACCTTGAAGCCGCGTTGCTTGATGACACGATGAATCGTCGCGGTCGGGATACCTGGGTCTTTGCAGGCTTTCTGTAAATCTTTCCAACCGGTTTCGCCGAGGAAGTCTCGGAGTTTTTGGTCGACTGCGGTGGTTCTAGGAAGCTTTGCGCGTTCCTGATTTATGGCGTCTAGCAGCTCTCCCATTATTGGTGCCTCCTGTGGCGTGCCAGTTGATGTGTGAATCCACCTTACCTTCAACTCTTTCAATGGTGTTGGATACTTGTTCAAGGGCTTCACGCACCCGGCCGTGGTCCTCGTGGTTCTCTTTGCGGAACTTGTTGATGATCGCCACCAGCACTCCGCCGACGGCGGTGATGAGGGCACCCAAGACTGCTGCGGTGCCTGTATCCATTCAATGAATCCTAGTTCGGGAACACTGGTGGTCGCCCAGTGACGTAGCGGATGTGCCAAGGTTCGACGCCAGGTATCTCCCAAGACCAGCCGACTTGTGGTGCCCATTCGGCGAGGAACTCCAAACCTGTGCGTCGTGCACGCGGCGGTTTCGCAGTGATCGACACAACCGTCCCCGTCTTGAGTATTAGTGCCGCGTCAACAGCCAATCCGAGACCGTGGTTCGATGTGCCTGGTGACGCGACCGGAGCACCAGTGTGCAGATACCAGATTTGACCGTTCCATCTGCGTGTCACTTGCACGTTGCGTTTCGCGTCAGGGAACGGTCGCATTCGTGACTCGAACAATGCGACCTGTTGTTTGTACGGTCGATAGTCGCCGACTTGTGCCAACACCAGATTCTCTTCCGATGCTTTTTCACGCAGCCACGCCCACGACTCTGCCGCGAAATGGTGGAGACGGCCCGATGGTTCAATCGGTTTCAGTAGACGTTTGGGGACTTCGCCGTTGTCGATGCCTTTGAGGTCAGCGGGCAGCTTCACCGGTACGACGGGGAGCCGCATAGGTGTTCAGGAGCCGCGACCGAATGCGGCGTCGTTCGGGTTCGCCCAACGCAGGATCGGTGGGATGGCGGCTGCGATGGCCGCTTTCAGGATGTCTTCAGGGTCGGTTGCTCCGGCGGCGACGACTGCTGCGACGGCTCCGATGACGCTGCGAAGGTAGGAGGCGAGAGCTGCTTTGTGTTGAGGTGTGAGTTTCATGGCTAGTTGCGGTATCCGTAGACCTTGATGGTTCCACCAGTGACGGTGCCAGTTGAGGTTGTCAAGGTGAATGCGGTGTATTGGGTGGTGTCTCCGAGGTAGCCGTTGCAGAATCCTGCGGCCGCTTCAGTAGCGATACTGCCTTGCGAGAGGAACACGGTGTGTTCAGCAAGGTTCGGAGCGAGGATGTCGACGACACCGTTGAGCGTCGTTGTGGTACCTGACGCGACAGGGATAGAGGTTGTGTTGCTGCCGTTCGTAGCGTTCGTGGTGCCGTCAGCAAACACGACATAGAACTGGCCCCAGTAGTAGCCGGTCGCCGTTGAACCGAGCGTCAAACGCAACAGAAGGTTCGTTGATGCTGCACCACCTGAGACGACAACGCGATAGTTGTCGTAGGTGCTGCTGAATGCGTTGGATACGGTGACGCTGGATTGGGCTGAGCCGATGGTCGTCGAGGAGATGAGCACGAGTCCCGGTTCGGTCACGGTCTTGGCGGTTGGGAACCAGATCGCGGCTGACGCCGACGTGAAGTAGAGAGTGCCACCTTGCCATTGTGAGACGGTGAGGACATCGGCACCGTTGACGGTGACACCCGCCCCGGCGGCGACGGTGAGTGTGCCGGTTGAGATGTTGTGAATGTTGAGGGTGTCGCCTGCAGTGAAGACGCTGTTGGGGACGGTGAAGGCGATGGCTGAACCGGAGTTGGCGACGACTCGTGTGCCTCGGTCTCCGACGACGAGTGTGTAGTCACCTGTTTTGACGGAGACGGTTTGGTTGAAATCGTTGCTTTGCAGGTCGTTCATCTGCGTATGGGTGAGCACCTGCCCGCTGGAGAATGTCTGCTTGGCCATGAGTGTTTATGCTAGCCCAACTGTCACGTCGTTGAGCGTCGACGTATTGAGAATGAACTGCGTCTTCAACGATGTTTGCGACAGACGCAGGGTGACGGTGTGGGTGTTCGGGGTGATGTTGTGGGCGATGGATTCGACTGCGACATCTTGGGCGACTTGCATCGGTGATCCGGTGGTGTAGGTCTTGCGGACGTTGACGATTGAGCCGATGTCCAACGTGGACACTTGTTGTGCTTGAACGGCGGTGAGTCCGTTGAGGGTGAGTTGGAGTTCGTCGAATCGGAATTGTGGGTCTTCGTAGCGGCCCAAGAGTTGGTTGGCGAGGGCGGTGCCTGCGGCCATGTCGACGAGCGGCACGGCGTTCAATGCCAAGGTTTGCACACCGAACTCGGCGATGCTCGCAGTGCCGACCGCAGTGGCGACGGACAATCCTTCGACTTCGACTTGGATGCGGTTGTAGAGGGTTTCGGCTCCGTAGCCGACGGACAGTCCTTGGTAGGGATAGTTGACGCCGTCGTCGGCGAACGTGATGACGGCTGTGCCGAAGATGTTGGCTGTCCTCGCCTGGAAGGTTGCTGTCCCGCCGCGACTGATGTAGAACCTGCCGTCCTCGGCGGTGACGACGGCGTCGATTGCCGACTTCACGTTGTCGTTGGCGTCGTAGGCGACGGTGCCGAGGGTGGCGACACCGGTGGCGATGCTGCGGGTCGCAGTCGAATACGCGACCTCTGGCCGGTCAAGGATTGCTGAGATGCGGGCGGAGGTCAACTGGCTGGATGGGTTGAAGGCGGTGAGGTTGGTGCGTGCGAGCTGTGCCAGGTCGTCGACGCAGGAGATGAATGCGAACGACTGGTTTGGCTGTTCGTATTGGATGTCGACGTCGGAGATGCGGCCGATGAACAATGGTTCGTTGCCGGCGGTGCCACCGTAGATTTGGACGTATCGCATCGGTGCGATTCCGTAGCCGCCTTGGAAGTATGGTGACGCGGTGTTGGCTGGGTCGAAGGCGCGGGCTGCGGCACGGTCATCCAACACGATTGACGCCTGCCCCACCGACATGCTCGCCAACGGGTCGGGTCGCCCACGACGAATGTTCACATTCGTCACCCATTCGGTCACATCAGCGAACTCGACGTTGCCGTTCAACACATCGCTGCCACCCAACGTCGAGGTGCCGAGGATGAACGCGGTGGTGGTGAGCCCGGTGTCAAGCATCACCTTGTAGGTCTGACCCCAGATCGCCTGTTCAGCCATCGACTACACCGAAATGTAATTAGACAGAGGCCCGTTGTTCCGCGTGAACACTCGCAGATAGTCGGCAAACTCCTGGGCAACCTGATTCGGATTCACGATTGCCGAATCCACAGAGATGTTCACATTCATCTCGATAGGGTCCAACCCGAACGCATAAGGATTTGCAGGTGCAGCAGGAGCAGGAACTGACGGCAACCCCAACAATCCTTCAACAGGATTCGCAGCAGCAATCTTCGGGAACAAACGACGCACCTCATCCAATGCCGACAACGCCGACGTGTACTCCGTCAACGCCTCAGCCTGATCCGCGATTGCCTCAGCCAAATCCTCGGCAGCTTCCTTACTGCGAATCTGTGCATCCGTCACCGCATCAACGAACGGCACCAACTCCTCGTCACCGTCGCGCAAACCTTCGGTGGCGATACGCAGATTGCGACGCGCCTCCTCCAAATCAAGAGTCGAGGAATACGCACTGTCTTGCGAATCTGCGACATTGAACTGGGCTTCAGCCAAGTCAATTTCCGCTTTGCGAATGTCATCCGCCGTCGAGCCAGAATCGGCGCGAACTTCAGCCAAACGTTTCTCCGCGTCACGAACACCGATGACCGCTTCCTCAACACCGAACTTCGCACGCGCAACCCCACGTTCCGCAGCACCAAGACGACGTTGAGCGGCCTCAATCTTCGCCGGGTCACCACCCATCTGCGCCTGACGTAACTCTTCCTGCGCCTTCGCCAAAGCGATGTTCGCATCCTCCAACGAACCAGCAGCCTTCTCCGAACCTTTCTGACTGCGACCATACGCATCAGACGCCGACTTCGCATCCTTGGCGACTTTCGTGTATTCCTTCAACCGATCCTCAATCGACTTGATTTTCTTCTCCGCACGAGACACCTTCCCGCCAGCCGAAGTCGTTGCATCTCCCAAATCGTCCATCGACTGACTGGTGCCTTTGGCGGTTCGAGTCGTCTGAGCCAAACGACGCTCGACCACATCCATCGGACCTTCAGCGATGATGGCAAGTTTCTTTGAGGCATAGTCAATTTCCGCACTGAAATCGGAGAACGCTTTGTTCATCCCATCTTGTGCATTTTTGACCATTCCTTGAATGGAGACAATCGGTTTTCCGAATGCAAGGAAAGCACGAACCAGGTCAATGGCCGCAAACAACGGCGTCAATGCGTTGATGACGCCGTTCAGGAAACCGAAGATTGCGTTGCCGATGCTTTGAATTTGCAAGAGGACTGTTTTGCCTGCCTCACCGAACGCAGCTACGAAATACGCCAATCCCGCTCGGACACCCGAAGATTGAAATTGAGCGATTGCAAGTTGCACAGCAGGGATTAGGCGATCAGTGAGGAAACCAACTATTTGCGTAAGCGTCGGCAACAGCATCATTCCGAACTGTTCACGCAACTCATCCACCGCGATACCGAACGCACGGAAACGACCGGCCGCAGAGTTCGCTTTCACCGAAGCCTGACCCTCGAAAGTGTCACCCAACTGACTGACAATCTTGTTGAAGTCTTTTGCTTTGACCGCGTTCTTGTCGAGCGGTATCCCAAGTCGAGTCAAAGCAGTCACCGATCCCTGACTCGCTTTAGCCAAGGCGATAGTCACCGACTCAAGATCACGCCCGGTACCAGCAGACACATCCAAGGCGATTTGCAGCAACCGTTGAGACTTCGCAAAATCACCCGTTGCACGCACCAACGTGCCGAATGCCGGACGCAACTGGTCATCGGCAACGGCCGCCGATTTGCTGAACTGGTCAATCAGCCGTTCCGTCTCAAGTCGCAACGCCTCCGATTCACCGAACGTCGTCTTCAACGTCTGAGCCAACAATTCCTGCGACTCTGCATCCTCCATCGCCGCCTTCACCGACAACCCAGCGGCAGCCGTAATCGCCCCGAACGCTGCAGTGCCGGCGATACTGATGGTCTTGAACGAGGGAATCAAGGCGGACAAAGCCCCACCCATACCGGACTTGCCGAACAAACCGCCAGCGGTCTTGCTGACCTTGTTGAACTCCTTGATGAGTTGCTGGGCGTCGCCCACCATCTTCACTGAGAACGTGCGTTCAACGGCCATGAACGCCGATTCTACTCTCTAAACAGCAACCGTCTTTCTGAGATCACGCAACTCCTCCAACAGCTTCACAGCGATTTGCTGTTGCGTCAACCCGACAAAACGCGACAAGTCCTGCGGCTCACGCCACCACGCCTCATCCTGCCAATACTGCTTCGATGTGTTGCGAACCTCACGAGGATTGCGGAAGCGTTGACGGTTCGTGACTGGACGTGGCACGAACAATTCGCCAAGTTGCGGGTCGATGAACTGGCCGTAGCCGATCTTGATGTCGGGCGTCGTAAGCGGCTTGTGTTGAGGACGGTAGAAGATGCGGGCAGGGTCCTTGGTTTGCGGGTCGCCGACGACGTTGATTCGTTCATGCAGGTTCGTCCACACTTCCGACCAGCGTTCACCTGGCACCGGATAGGCGAGCGGCAACACGAGATGCCAGTGCTGGTCTTGCTCGGTGTGTGACCAGGTCGTGTACGCCAGGTACTCAAGCCCGTCGAGCTTGGCGTGGTCAAATGCTTCGCCGTCCATGTCAACCACGAGGCAGGTGACGTATTGGACGTTGCGGTTCCCTCTAGTTGTGCCAGGGTAATAGATGACCGGGGACCAAAGTTCGCGTTGCGTCTTGTCCGAGTTCGCTTCACTGAGTTGAAGCAGAGCCGAAAGACCGTTCCACGAGATGGCGAAGTTCTTGGGTTGGTTGCATTTGACGTCGTGGAACTTCACGGCGTGAATCTGTTGGCAGGGCATGGCGGGCTCCTTGTTGGTTCTACCTTAGCGTCAGACGGCTCCGATGCCAAGCTTCTTCAAGACCCGCTCAATAGCGTTGAAATACTCGGTGATGATGAAGTCCCTGTTCTCCCGAACCGTAGGCCAGAAGAAGTACCCGGAACGGAATCTGTGCCGCAAGAACTGTTGGGTCGTCTTGCGTCGACGGCCACCGAACTCGGCACCGAAGAACACGTCACCCTTAGTCACCTTGATTTTCCGTTTGCGGTTCGAGCGACTCCTAGACACATACCCACGTTTGTGATCCAGTTTGATTACCGGCACACGGTCATGCCTGGCACGCAACCCGTCAACGACCGCTTGCGCCTGACTACGACTACCGGGTTTCCTGCCGTGTGGAGGCTGGGCAGCAGCAGCCACCTTGGCTTTCTCCACGATACGGTCGGCGACATCCTTGGCCGCGTTCCTCATCTCAAGATTGAATTGCGGTGAAGCTTGCGACGCTTCACGCAGAAACTTCATCAACCCATCCGCGACGAACGCGACGTCGCCACCACGACCTACTGCTTTGCCTGACTCAGCCATTGCCACGATTGTACGGTGTCGGGTTCTGCTTGATGGACCGCCAACGCAGATACGCAGCCATCGTGTACAGCATTCGTGGAGATTCAGTCAGCAACACTGATGGCGCGATACCTGTCTCGCAGGACAGGTAGGCGATCAGCCAGTGGGCTGACTGCTCTCCAAAGGGACGAGCTTCTCATCCTCCGAGTCGATGTTGATGCCGTCAACCGTTTCGCACCAAGCATCAAAGTCCAATGTCGTTATTTTGCGTCGCTTCTCTGAATGCCATGCGAACCAAGCAAGGTCACGGGTCTTCAAGTTTGATTCGATGTTGGCCATCGAGATGTTGTGAACTTCCTCAAACTTGACGAAGTCAGCGAACTCGCAGACGACTTTGCGTTTGCCGTCTTTCGTGACGACTTGCAACGCGATTTTCATTGTTTACCTCCGCAGGGTGAAGTGAAGTGAATTAGGCGAGTGCCTTCGTGATTGCACCAGAGATCGGGAAGGTGACATCGGCAGTGTTCAATTCACCGACCGCACCGTTCACCGGGGTCCACTCGGTCACGAGCACCGAGAACGTGTACGACGGGTTCGTCGTACCGGCTGCGGTGCCGTTCGGCTTCACGACGCAGGTGACTGCGGTGGAGCCGACGAGCGGGAAGAAGATTCCGTCGATGGCGTTGTAATCGTTGTGAATCGAGAACGTCACCGAGTTGTCAATCAAACCCGACACGCGAGTGATTGCGGTGCTGCCGAACGCCGTCGTGGCGACCTCAGCCGCACTCGTGGACAGGGTCACTGCCGCGACGTTTGCACTGATGTCGGTGCCTGCAAATGTGATGTTGGCGTTGGTGAGGACCAGCTTTGCCATTGTGATTCTTCTCCTGCCTCATCGGCCGTAGATGATTGACGGTTCTAACTCTACCCTGCCGAAGCCGAGCAAGTCCACAGTCTAGGCGTAAACAGTGACCTTGAAATCCACAGTCAAATACAGGGTGTCGTTTGCGTCAATGTTCGTGAAGTTCCCAGCCGAAACAACAATCAAATCATCACATACCCCACCCAACGTCCGATCCGATTCGATGGCTGCACGCAACGACTTCGCACCAGTCCAAGCCATGTACTGATCCAACGAATCCTGGGCGACACGCTCCGACGTGCGTTGCACCACCAACGTGACCGTGAAATCCATGACCACACCACCACTACCCATACCGGTCTGATGGAACCTGATCTCATCCAACGTCGGCCAAGCGAACGGAGGGTTCACCTGCTCAGGCTGATAGTCGAACGCACGCAACCCCGACACCGTTTGGATGGCTGCCTTCAGCCCATCCTTGACTTCACGAATCGTGGCCGGCATCAGGCAAACATCCGCATTCGTCGGTACGGCTCGACAAGCTGAGCCATGTCAGGGTCGAGAAACCGAGAAACGCGAATCGCACCAAGATCACCGAAACCAGCGACACCCAACGGCGAATCCAACCGCTTGAACAAACGTGACGACTGAATGATGCACGCCTGCTTCACAGGGTCCGGCACCGTCGCCCAACCCCACCGGGCCGTCAACTGCACCAACGCCTGCTCACCATAGTTCGCATTCACCGTCGGGAACAGATAGTTGCCGACCGCACGAATCTTGTCATACGACCACGTCAACCCATCCAACACACCGTTCAACGGCTCCAACTGGTAATCCGTCGCAGCCCACGTCACATCGAAGTTCCCGTCAGCGAACGTCGACGTCTTCAACACCAGCCCCGTCGTCGTAAAGAAATCATCCACCTGACACACGAACTCGCTGTTCGCCTGGAACACTCGCGGCGTAGCCGAAGCAGTCGCCCAAAACTGGCGGTTGCAATAACCGTCAATCAACCTCGACGCAGCACCAACACACGACTCCAGCAACGTATCGTCAGCCGTGTCACCGACACCGATACGCAACCCAGCCTTGACTTCCAGCAGGGTGCAATAGCCGTTCGTGATCGCCATGATGCCCCAATCCTACTTGGCGACAAGCCACTGAGTGCCGACGAGTTCCACCGTCGCACCAACAGCCGCCGCGAACTTCCCCAAATCGTCACGCACAGCAGGCCAGTCATAATCATCACCCATCAACAGGCCGCCATCAGCCAACAAATCCCAAGCCGTTGACAACTCCAAAAACGTCTCGTTCACCTCATGCGCCGAATCCACATACACGACCTGCGGCCTTGCCGCCAACACCCGCGCAATCAACCGCATCCCGACGATACCCGTCGCAGGAATCGGAGTGATGACATCCTCAAACCCTGCCTCTTTCACATTCGCCAAGAACCGTTGCCGAATCGTCGGCACCCCATTCACCAACCCAAGAAACCGCCACTTCCCTTCACGCACCAAACCCTGCTCCCAAGCCCACATGTTCACATCCCCAGTGAACGGGTCAATACACACGATGTCCAAATCATGGCCGAGATCACGAGCGACACGAGCAACCCGCAACGCCGACCCACCCAACATCGACCCCACCTCCAACCAAAACGTCGGACGGCGATTCGTCAACACCCTATGCACCAGCGACTCAGTCAGATTCGTATGCGGATACCCGGCATCCGGCTGCGTCGCATCCGCATACACATCCTGACCACCGAACAACAACGACCGCAGCTCGCCGCCAATCAACCCCATGTGCCCTTGAACTTCCGCAAAAAATCGTTCTCCAACACCATGTTCAACCGACCATTCACCTCAACGAACCCACGATTGTTCGAGTCACGCAACTCAGGGAACACCACCGGCACATCACCAGCCGCAGCCGCATACGCCCTCGTCCACTCGATCTCCGCCCGAATCGAATCCCGCTGCGTCACCGGCGAATACAACTCCACCCGCGACAAATGCTCCCGCGTGTACACACCCATGAACATCCCGAACACACCCGGATCGTTCGTCACCGACACCGACCCAGGATGCTCAAACATCCTGTCAAAGAACGACTGGTCCTTCACCAGCACCGAATCATGCAGAAACAGAAACCTGTCAAGCGACGTGTTCTCATACAGCCATTGAATCTTCCCCAACTCCCACGTCCCAGCCTGACGCAACACCAACACCTCACGCTGAATAGAAGCCAAACAAGCCGACAACCACGCCTCACGCCCAGGCGTAGACGCCACCACCACCGTCTCTTTCAATCCCATCCCAACCTCAAACGCCTCGACAAATCCCAATCCAACGGCTGATCCTGCACCATCCGCTCCTCGAACAGACGACGATTCGCATCAAACGTCGCAGCGTTCCGCTCCTGAAACTTCGCAGACGACTGCAACGTCGAAGAGTTCCGATGATAGATAGCCGCAGCCGACCGCACAATCTCACACCCTTTCCGATGAGCCCGCACCTCATAGTCGTTGTCCTCGAAGTACGCCGGATGGAAACCCTCATGGAACAAGCCGACCTGTTTCACCACCTCAGACCCCAACCAGAAACACGACCACGGCGGCTTCCCACCCAACACCAAATTTGACGGCGAACAATCCACAAAGAAATCCTCAACACCATGACCACCGAACACGACATCGTGATTCACAATCAACCACCCAGCCGAATACGGCGTCGCCTTCACCCCAAGATTCCAGGACGCAGCCACACCAAGATTCGACGGCATACGCAAATGCCACACCCGCTCAGCATGAGCAGCCCGCGGATACCAGTCACACGGCCCGTTGTCAACCACCACCAAATCACCGATACGACCCGTAAAAGAATTCAACATCTGATCGACCCGATGATGCTCAGTGAGCACCGGAACAATCAGGCTTGGGACGAGCGGCACCACGCCGCCAACTCCTTCATCGCCGGCTTCCAATGCGACTCATACACCACATCAGCGTCATACTGCTTGGCGAACTCCACCGCCTTCTGCGAACGGCCACGACCACGCGCATACGCCTGCTCCAACCCGTCAATAATGCTCGGCACAGACGGCGCAAAGAACCACGAACTTTGCGCCGCATCCCAATACGGCTGACCCTCAACCAGCCAACCATCCCCAACCAACTCCGGCTGCGCCGTAAAGTTCGAGACAATCACCGGCGTACCGCACGCCTGAGCCTCCACCACCGGGATACCGAAACCCTCACCCATCGACGACGCCAACAACACATCAGCTGCCGTGTACAACGCAGCCATCGCATGATGCGGCAACCCCATCCGATACAGGTACGGATCAGCCCACTTGATGCGTTCCTTCGCAATACCGACCATGTCCGCCAACCTGTTCAAGTCGATGCCACCCATCGACCCAGACGCCTCAGAATGCATGTACAACACCGCATCAGGATGCTTCGACGCAAAAATGCTGAACGCCATCAAGTTCTCTGCGAACGCTTTACGAGGCGGATGGGCACCCTTGTTCGCGGCAGTCATCATCACCACGAACTCATCCTCACCAAACCCCATGATTTCGCGGCCCGTCATCGTCTTGTTCTGATTGTCACGAATCGACGGCGTCGGCTTGAACACCGACTCAATCCCATGCGGAACATACAAACTGTGAATGCCGAGCTTCTCCAACTCCTGGAGACCGAACTTGCTCATCGCCACCGGCATCACGTTCGGCTTACTGCACCACGCCGCAACCTCCGGCGGACACGGCTTGTGGTCAATAGGCACCCATGATGCGATGTTGGGAACCGTCGCAAGATTCGGACTCTTCAACACCCACACATCAAATAACGTCATCAACAATTTGGGAAGCGTCGTGGCCTGCGTCCACTCCATCCAGTGTGCGACGATGATGTCGTCGCTGTACGCACTCAATCCTCGCGGATAGATTTTGATTCCGTTCCACGTCGACGTTGAGGCTTCGAGCCCGTAGTTCGCGTGGATTGCGATTTCGTGCCCTTCTTTGATGAGCCTTTGGACGGCTTGCTGCGTTTGTTGACCGTAGCCCGTTCCCGCCCACGGGGCGTTCGAGTACCAGAGGGCTCGGACTGCGTCCGGGGATCGACGACTGACTCCTCTGGCAAGTGCCCCACGCCCCGCTGCAAGAGCAGGATCGCTGTCGGCTCCGGCAACTCCACCGGCACGCCCTTGATGATGAGTTTCATTCACGCAGTCCTCCTGTCGCAGGTTGATTTCTTGAAAGTCTAGGCGGGTCGCACGACCCTGCGTGTTTCGTGCGACCCGCTTCGACAGTTGTTGTGCCCGTCAGGGCACTGCCTTCAGAGGCGACCTATCAGGCCGTGCCACCGAGGAAGTGCTTGACGTGGCTGGTCTGCGGCAGCGTGCCGTCGACTCGCATCGTCGCCCGGAAGGTGACGAGGTCCGCGTTGAACGCGAAGTCGTCGCTCCTGTCGAGGCGCAGGCCACCGGCCATGCGAACGAAGTAGCTGGGCAGGTGACCGAAGATCACCGACTTGGTTGCCGAGCCCTGCGATGCCATCGCCGGGTTCTCGTACACCGGGAAGGCCAGCACGCGGTCGTTGCCATCCGAGAGCGAAGGCTCAAAGATGTACTTGCCGCTTGCATCCTTCAACTTGCGGACCGCACCCAACGAGGCGGTGTTCATCATCCAGCCCACACCGGGCAGACGACGAGCAGCACCGTTGATGCTGTACGCGAGGTCGATGAGGTTGTCGGCCGTGAACAGACCACCAGCAGCGGTACCGGCGATGCCCTGATCGGACTTCGCAACGATGCCGTTCGGCTGGACGGTGCCGGTTCCAATCGTCAACGCATTGTTGACGGCGAAGCCGATGGCGTTGCCGGTCTGGGTGGCGAGGAAGCCGAGGATGTCGACTCCCGCATCTTCGATGAGTTCACGCGACAGCTGCACGAGGAAGCCGTACTTGTACGCACCGAGGGTGTTCGTGGACAGGGCGACGAACGACGGGTCGGACTCACCGAACGTCGAACCTTCACCGTTGACCGTGCCGGTCGACCAGCCGGACTGAACCGGAAGCTGGAGATTCTCGCCGCCAGCCGTGCGAAGCACGGTTGCAACGTCGAGCATCGGACCGACGAGACGCGCCTGCTCGATGACTCGGTCGTAAAACGACGTCGGCACCGGGGCACCCGTCGACGTCTTCAGAACGTCACGGGTCTCAAAGGTGAACGAACGGACTTCACCGCGAGCCATCGAACGCAGAACGTCTGCATCGGTGCTGGCAGCCTTTTCCGTGGGACGCACTTGGCCGACGATCTCGCGGGTTGCCGCTTCGATCTTGGCTTCACGCTCGGCATCAGCCTTGAGGGCGTCGATGCGAGCAGCACGCTCGTTGAGGTCGGCGTTCATCTTCTGGTATGACGCCTCTTCTTCTGCAGTGAGGTCGCGCTTCTCTGCGGCAGCCTTGTCGAGAAGGGCCTTGGCCGCTTCCCAAGCACGCTGACGCTGCTCGACCTGACGTGCGATGTAATCGTTAGTCATGGTTGTGTCCTTTCGGGGACATTGTTGTGGGCACGCAGGGATTTTTTATTTCATCCAGCGAGGCACCTCAACTGGCATCGTCGCAGCGGCACCGCACATCGAACGTGTGCGAACGAGTCTAGACGGCGAACTTCTGAAGTTCAAGTTGCTTCGCAAGAATCGAAGCAGGTATCTGATCGGGTTGCTTCCGCAGCTTCCCAACCACATCCGACAGCAACGAAGCCTGCTCATCAGACAACTCTGACCCGGCTTCCAACACGGTGATTGCCTCAGCCAACTTGTCGGCATCGGTCGCCGTCCGCTGAGCCAACTTGTCCAGGCTGCGAACACTGGCAGAAGTCGCCGCATACGCAGGGAACCCAGTCACCACCGACACCTCGTACAGCTTCACTTCCTTCAACTCACGCACCGTACCGTCATCGTTCCAACGGTCACCGCGAGCAGGAACAGAGAACCCGAACGACATCGAATCCACATCGCCACGCTTGATGAGCGTCGACAGGTCACGACCAACGGTCGTGTCCGGTAGATCGGCGTCAACCTTCAGACCGCGTTCATCTTCCATCAGACGCAACGTCTTGGCTCTCGTCGTCGCCAACAGCATCGACGAATCATGGTTCAGATACATCCGAATGTTGTTCCGCGAATTGAGCGTCTTCTTGAACGCACCAGGCAGGATTCGTTCAGTGAACGGCAACGGCTCCGAATCAGAATTGAACACTGCCGCATAGCCGCTGAACGACATACCGTCACCAGCCGGACCTTCACGCAACTCAAGTTCGTTGACGGTGAGTCGGCGCGTCTCAATCTTGTCGGTCATGGTTGACAATGCTAGCCGTTCTGAGAGATTACTTGTCCACGAACAATCTGGACAAACGCATCAAAGTTTTCAGATAACCGGCACGGCCCTCTTCCTCTTTGACACGTTCCGCCTGACGTTGAAACCAGTTCATCGCCGGACCTGGATCGAGCGGGTTGATTCCCCACAGATAGAACGCCACCGCACCAGCACCAGGGAACTCGTCGTTGTTGGCATCACTGTTCTTCGGGGCTTCGAGGTCTACCAGGTGTCGTGCTCCCCAAGCGTTTGCACGAACGACCTTATCCTCACTGATTCTTCCCGCAGCCATGTCACGGGCTTCACGCACAGTTCGCGCCACCAAACCATCACCAGCGAGGCCCTGCCCGTAGTAGTCGAGACCTTTGCGGGCGGCCGCACGAATGTACGACGGGACATCGAAGGAGAGCTGCCGGTTCGGGTTCGGCTCCGGATAGTAGTTGAGGTCAGACCCGACAATGTTTCCGCTCTGAACGGTTTGCCCTGGGTTGTCATTCGGCAGTCCCTCCACTGGTTCCCAAGCGTCGCAATAGTAGGCATTGGAAACTTTCGCATCCCAACGCTCACACCAAAAGTTCTTGAAATGCACACAGTTCCCACAGTTGCGGTTCGCCGGCACATCCGCCGTAGCCGCAGGACGATACGCGGCAGGCAACGCACGCAACTCCGGCATCTCACCTTCAGAAATGTCGGCAGGGTCCAACACCGGGATACCGAGGTCACGGAACACCGAACGATTGTCCGGGTCATTGTCAATAGCCAACCGCACCGGGCCCTCATCCAAAATGTCTTGCGCCTTCTCAGCCTTGTACTCAGGCGTCGACTGCTCGGCATCATCCTTGAACTCGATGTCGTCGTACCTAACCCCAGCCGCATCTAACGCAACCTTCGTCGCATCCTCCTCATCTTCCATACGACCCGTCACAATGTAAATGTAGAAATCCTCAAACAATTTATTGACGTAATCAACGACACGCTGAATCGGCTCTGAGCCATTCAACAACGTCCCATCAACATCAACGATCACCGTCTCCTCGGCATCCTCAGACCGTTCACCACCCGGTTCCATGTCCTCAGCAATCGACACCGCAACCATCTGGTCAATTGCCGCCTGCTTCGTCGCATGACAACCGATAACTTCACCGTCTTCCTTGATGGTTGCCCAACCGCTGCAATCAGGTGACGAATCAGTGATGAAGTACGGCATCAGCCAACAACTCTAGTCGCAGCATCGAACCCTGCTATCGTCTCCCGATTCCGTTCAGCGATCTCCGCGACGAGCCGCTGGATGTCGGCGTTGCGTTGACGTTGCGCTGTGTGTGCCCCGATGTGCTGCTTGTAGAGAAGCTTCGGAATGTGGCGGCTCACCGTGTTGAGGCAGGTGCGGACGACGAGGTCGTAGTCGTCGGCGACATGCAACGTCGGATCGTGTCCACCGATTTGCCGGTAGAGGGAGGCCCGCCAGGCGCGGACATGGTTCGGGGCTGACACGATGTGGCTCAAGGTGATTGGGTTCAATGCCGGTGCGGACATCACCCACATGCCGTCGTGTTGGTATTCGGAGCCGTAACCGAACGCCCAACCCGCAGGGTATTTCCCTGTTTGTCCGTCGGGCAGGATTTCGCACCAGTCCGAGTAGACGAATCCGACAGCAGGGTTTTGGAAGGCGTCGTGGATTTCTTGGAGGGCGTCGGGTGTGAGTTCGTCGTCGTGGTCGAGTTCGACGAGGATGTCTCCTTCGGCAGCCATGAATGCTCGCCGTTTTACTTGTCCGATGTTTCCGCTGTGGATGTGGCTGCGGTGGGCGACGAGTCGGAATCGTTCATCGGATGCGAACCCGTAGAGCTGTTGCCATACGTCGTTGCTGGTGGAGTCGTCCCATACGACCCATTCCCAGTCGGTGAATGTTTGGGTTTTGAGAGATGCCCAGGTGCGGGCAAGTATGTCTGGTGGCGTCTCGTATGTCGCCGTTACGACGGAGATTCTTCTGGTTCTGACGGTGCTTCCCATGTTCCTCCAACAAGTTTCCAACCATACGACACACCAGGATTCTCATCGCAAGGCAACAACTGTGCAATCCCAGCAGGCGAATACGGAGACACACCATCCCAAATGACGACGTTGACGACGACGCCTTCAGCGTTGAGTTCTAGCCATCTCATCCGAATACCCAAATCTTGATTTGTGCGTCGCCGCCTGCTCCACCGTTGCCGCCGTTGTTGTTGTTGTTACCGCCTCCACCGCCTCCACCGCCGCCGCCCGGCGAGCCGCCTGCGCCGCCTGTCCCGCCTGCGCCAGCGTTATTAGAGCCGCCGCCCGATCCGCCTTCTGATGTGCCGCCAGCCGTTCCGTTGCCACCGCCTGCGGTTCCGCCAGCTGGCCCGCCACCAGAAGCAGGAATCCATGTTTCACCAGCGGTCAACGACGGATTGGTTTCATACGAGCCACCAGCACCCCCGGCAGTATTTGTGGTTGTGATGCCACCGCCTCCACCGCCACCGCCGCCTCCACGAAACGACTTCACTCCTGCTGCGCCTGCTGTACTGCCGCTACCAACGCCGCCAGCACTAAACATAGTTTGTGTTGTTGTTGTCTGCATTCCCTGAACTGCGACGCCGCTACCTCCCGCTACGTTGCCACTTTGCCCACCGCCTGCGCCGCGCCTGCCGCCAGCGAAATAGTAAGTTCCAAAACGGCTGACCCCGCCCACGTTTCCCGCTGTACCATTGCCGGATGAACCAGTCCGACCACCGCCCGCCGTCCCGCCCGCGCCGATAGTCACAGTCACTGATGCACCTGCACCGCCGACTTCTGAGGCCGCTAAAACTATTCGATCCCACGGGCCGCCGCCCCCACCGCCGCCACCACCGATTTGCGTAGTTGCCGATTGACGCCCGCCGCCACCGCCACCGCCACCTGCACCGATGCAGTCAACAACGATGACACGAGCACCTGTCGGAACGGTGTAGGTCGTGCTCGATGCAAACGTTTGTGCATCAAGTTCACTCATACCGCCCGATGCAGCAGCCCATTTCATGCCCTCGTTCGTCGTGCTGTCGACGGTGAGGACGTGTCCGTTCGTGCCGCCGACGGGGAGACGTACCGTCGTCGTCGAAGTGCGGGTAAGGAGGTCGCCTTTGGTCGTCAACTCCGATCCACCAGCAGCACCCTGCGGACCCTGCGAACCTTGTGGACCTTGTGAACCTGTCGCACCTTGAGCACCAGTAGCACCTTGCGGCCCGGTAGCTCCTTGCGGTCCAGTATCACCTTGCGGACCTTGCGGACCGGTTGATCCCTGCGGCCCGGTATCACCTTGCGGCCCGGTTGCTCCAGTAGCACCCTGCGAACCTGTTGCACCTTGCGGACCGGCAGCACCCTGAGCACCCTGAGCTCCTTGCGGACCTGTATCACCTTGTGGACCTGGAGCTCCTTGCGGACCTGTATCACCTTGTGGACCTTGAGCACCAGTAGCACCAGCAGCACCTTGCGGACCTGTCGCACCTTGAGGACCTGTCGCACCTTGAGGACCTTGCGAACCTGTCGCACCCTGAGCACCTTGCGGACCTTGCGGACCGACAAGGTTCATCGCAAAAATGACGTTCTGATTGTTCGAGAAGTTCGTCGTGCCTGTGCCACCGCTTGATACCAACGTGACAGGGAACTCCCAATAGTTTGTTTGCGCGACTGGTGCAGAACTGATTTCCCATTTCTGGAAATTGTCCGACAAGTTTTTATCTTGAATTATGAATGTGTCGCCGACACCGAGCAACGCAAGGAAGATGTCGATGTCGAAGTTGTTTGCGTCAATGTGCGACACGTTGATTTGTGTTGCGGATGTTTGCGTCGCATTATTCCAAATCAGATGCGTCGAACCTGGATCACCGCTCGTAATCGTCGTCTTCGCTTTGTAGTCATAGAACGACGTCGACTGTCCTGCTGCACCTTGCGGACCCTGTGAACCCTGCGGTCCTTGCGAACCTGTCGCACCTTGCGAACCTTGTGGACCTGTCGCACCTTGAGGACCTTGAGCACCGGTCGCACCCTGCGGACCGACATCACCTTGAGCACCAGTCGCACCGTGAGGACCCTGAACTCCTTGCGGACCTGTCGCACCTTGCGGACCGACAGCACCCTGAGCACCTTGCGGACCCTGAGCACCAGTCGAACCTTGAGGACCAGTAGCACCGATCGCGCCTTGCGGACCTTGAGCACCAGTCGCACCCTGAGCACCCTGTGGACCTGTAGCACCCTGCGAACCTGTTGCACCCTGAGGACCCTGAGCACCAGTAGCACCCTGAGCACCAGTAGCACCCTGAGCACCCTGCGGACCTGTAGCACCCTGCGAACCCGTCGCACCCTGAGCACCCTGGGCTCCTTGTGGGCCGATAGAACCAGCCGACTGCGTAATCGTCACCGACTGCGTCGACTCTTGAATCGTCACCTCAGTATCGGACTCGACGACCGTGACCCGCACCGGAGTCTCGACGACCTCAACCGTGATCGGTTTATCTTGCGCCATTAGCGCGTCACCTCGCCACGAATCTCAAACGTGCCCTGCACCAGGCGAGTCACCACCGATCCTGACACCAATTCCAAATCGTAAACATAGGTCGCCGCAGAAATTTCTGCCATCGCAGTCGCAGCAACCGACAAGTTGATTGAGCCAGCCGTGCCACCCAACACGATGCGATTGTTCTCCGTCGTCAACTCCAACACTGCCGCACCCGAAGCGTCAATCTGTGAACGCAACTGCATCCGCGCCGTGTACCCAGTCAGGTTCACCGCTGAACCAGCAGAATCTTTCCACGTCAACAAACGGGTGAATGTTGCACCTTGGTCGGCGACGATGTCGTAGATACCGGCAGGAGCAGTCATCACTTCACCTCATACGCAGCTTGCGGATCGGTTGGACTGACCGTAGAAATCGGCTGCAACTGTGTAGACGGCAGACCAGTGTGAGCAATCGGTTCGATTCCGAGATACGCCAATACACCTGCTGGATCAAAGCCGGCAAGAATTAGACGTTGAGCAATCAACGACTTGCGATCCAAATCGGCGAGGTTCGCTGCGGTGATGTCGATGTTCATCAAGGGCACACGGTAAGTATCGCCACCTTCAATCGGAGACATGTCCTCAAAACGGCGAACATCATTCACCGACAAATAGCCGTTGTTCAACCCCGACTGATAGGAAGCGTTGCGAGCCTGAATGTCACCACGCAACAACCCGGCAGTGGAGAAACGGATGAACGCACGACCAGCCAACAAGACGCTGTACTCGGCTTCAACCTTCGCCAAAATCGGTGTCAACGAATGCACCAAGAACGCCAAGTTGTTCGCTTCCACCGAGGCATAACTCATCGCACCCGGTGTCGTCACACCAATCATCGACGGCGGCACACGGAAAATACGGGCAATCTCCTCCACCGCAAACTGGCGTGACTCAATGAACTGCGATTCGTTCGGATTCACACCCGTCTTCTGGAACGTCGCACCACCGAACAAGATGCCAGGCCGATGCGAACGACGCAAACCCTTGTGCCCATCCTCGAACGAATCAACCAGATTCTTCGCCTGCTCACGCGACAAATTCCCAGGGAACTGAATGATGCCAGCAGTCGTCGAACCTTGACCGAAGAACCGGGCAGCGAACTCCTCCAACGCACGAGCCAACCCAAGATTCTCCTTCACCAAATCCACACGCGACTTCCCACGCAACTCGCCAGGCAACGTCAAATCCTTGATGTGAATCATGTTCACATCCTCAATCCGATCCTTCGCATCGTGAACATAAAACAGGCGACCGTTCCCATCACGACGAACCTCGACACGTTGCGGATTCAACACCGACAACGCCAACACCTCACCATCCTCATCACGAATGATGCGAGTGAACGAGTTGCCGTTCAGAAGCAGCGAAACAACAACCTGCTGAAAATGGTCTTCCTTCGTGACACCGATGTCAGGCGCATCCAACCATGCAGGTCGCGGCCGATACTGCAACCGCACACCCTCCTGACGAATGTACGAATCCACCGGCAACGTCGAAATCGTGTCAGCGATCAACCGCACACACGCATACACCGTCCCAATCTTGAGCGAATCCTCCTGCGTGACATACACACCAGAGTTCGTCGAGAACGTGTAACCGTCACCGGCCGCGAACAAGGTTTGGAACGAGATGGCACGCTGCTCCTCCTGGCGGCCCAACAGACGGTCAAGAATCATTTGTCATCCTTCGCAACCGTCCGAGACAACGCAAACGCCGTCGCAAACGCCATCACACCGATGACAGCCAACCCGACCGACAACGACACAGCGAACCCTGCCGCAATAAAACTTGCCATCCCGACCATCTCCAGTATGAACACTCTCATCCCAGCCTCCTAGGTTAGACGATTGAGTTTAGTCAGACCACGAAGAAACCAGGCTGCGGCTCCTCAACCGGTGTCGTCGTCGCACGATCAACCGCCATCGCAAGGGCAATCACCGCGTCAATCTTCCGTTTCGACTTACCCTTCGACAACGTCCACCCGTTGTCCTTGACACGCTGCGCCGCAGACAACACCTGATCGGTGAACAACGGACTCCCATCATGCGCCAAACGCTGATTCACAATGCACTCATACAGATGTCCGCACGCAGGCACCATACGTTGCGGCGACTGCGGAAACTCCACCATCGGAAACCCATCCTCCGCCAACGCCTCCGCAGTCCGCTGAAAAAACGCAGGGTCATACGCAATCTCCTGAATGTCATAGAGCTGCGCCATCTCACGCAGATGCGACTCCACCGCCGACACATCGAGCACACCACCGTCAGGCAACCAAATCTTCGCCCGCGCCACAATCCGACCATCAACATGCTGAACCGCAACCGCAGCCGTCGTATCCCGCTTCAACGCCATGTCCACACCAATCCACGTCGCAGCACCCGGCACAAGTTGAACATCACTCCGACACAACTCCCACGCACCCTGCGGAAGCCACGAATCCTCAGCAGTACGAACCCACTGATTGAACCGATACCTGCGCACCGACACCTCGCTCGTCTGACGCACCGCAATCTCCATGTCCTCCATGTCAAGCAAACCTTCAGCGAGATTCGGATTCGCCTGCAACCAAGCATCACGATCATTCATGTCGCAACCCTCCGGCGCCTCCCACCACCAAAACCCGAACGCATCATCATCAATCTCATTGCGACACACCTTCTGCCCGTAGCCGTAGAGAGTTCCGCAAATGCTCGACAAGTCATAACCCGCAGTCGTAATCGCCACAATCTGCGGATCGCGCCTCGCACCCGAACCCAACGTCAACGCATCCCACAGCTCCGAGTTCGGCTGAACATGCAACTCGTCAAAGATGACAGTGCTCGGGTTCAAGCCTTGCTGCAACTTCGCGTCGCTCGACAGCACCCGGTAGACGCTGTGCGTCGACGGCACCTCAATCGCATCCCGATACACCTTGCAAATCCCGCTCAACGCAGGCGACTGCTGCACCTGCCACTTCGCCTCATCGAACACCACACGCGCCTGACGACGATCACCAGCCGCGCTGTAGACCTCCGCACCGTGCTCGCCCTCAATCAGACCATAGAGCGCAATCAGCGAACCCAACAACGACTTCCCGTTCTTGCGGCCAAGACCAATCAGGCTGCGACGGTATCGAAGCAGACCATCCGGACGCCGCTCATACAGGGCGTTGATGAGATTCCGTTGCCATGGTGTCGGCGAGAACGCTTGCCCAGCCAGCACGCCTTTCGAGACGTGCATGAATGACTCGGCAAAGTCAATGACGTGCGGCCCTTCAGTCAGCCTCGGCTTCTCCGACGTCGACCACCTTGGTGGCACGACTACCCTTCGTTTTCCTTTCGCGGTAAGCGTCGAGCTCATTCTGAATCTTCACCTCCACGAAACCTAGGCGGGCACGATCCACAGGAGTGAAACCGAGCAGGGATAAACAATCTAACACCTGCGCATCAAGTGCTCGTAACGCTGTTCTGTCACGCCAATCACCATCACGCAAGACACGCACCCGCAACGCCTGACGCTCATCAATCTGTTCACACACCATCTGCAATAACTCGATGTCCGTCTGCGGACTAATCCACGCAAATCCAACTGCCCAAACCCGTTGCCAAAACGCCAATCCAACCTGACCCAACGGACGCACCGGTTCAGGAGCAGAAACTTGACCAACGATTGCCACCTCAGCAGACGGCAACTTTCGCTTCCCTGGATTACCCAAACGACGCTTCTGCTCGGTGGGCTTCGGCGGACGCCCAACCGGCCTAGCCATCTAAGAAATCATGCTCCCTGCCAGTCGCCTCATTCACTGGCTTGATACGCGTCAACTTCTGAAATCGAGCACAAATCACATCAACATACTTCGGATCAAGTTCCATCAAATAAGCGACACGGTTCGTCTGATACGCGGCAATCAGCGTTGAACCAGAACCACCAAACAAATCCAAAATCTTTCCCTTGACACTGGTAGTTGAAGTGATTGCCTGTGCGGCCAACGCAACAGGCTTTTGTGTTGGATGAACATACGAAGATGCAGAATCTTTACCGATACTCCAAACGGAGCCAATCCTCTTCCCATAAAGAGACATGCCTTGATTCCACACCAACGCCAACTCAAAATCTGTTGAAAAGGTCTTTTCCAAATCTCCGATTCCGCCACCACCCTTATCCCAAATCACAACATTGGTCGGATACCCAAGAGCAGAAAGTTTCTCAATCCACTCAGTCATAACTTTCCAACTCGTCCAAATGAACACCCAACCATTGCACACATCCATCACCACAGGCGCAATGTCCAAAAAAGCATCATCATTCTTTAGAACCTCAAACTTCTCGCTTTTGATTCTCATGTTGGACTGATAAGAAACACCGTATGGCGGGTCGGTAAATACCATGTCGGCTTTCGCACCAGCCATCAACTTCTCCACATCGGTCGGACTCATCGAATCGCCACACATCACCCGATGCGAACCCAAAAGCCACACATCACCAGGCACCGACTTCGCCAACACCTTCTCGGGCACATCATCCGGGTCACCATCCAAAGGCAACACATCTGGCTCCAACGAAGCCACAAGTTCCGCCACCGATGCCTCATCCCAACCCGACGCCTTCAACAACTCAGGATCCACAGACCCAACCTGCCCAATCAAATCAGCCAATGCCGCCTCGTCATAATCACCAAGCTCAGCCGTCCGATTATCCGCCAACGCAAACGCCTTCGACGTCGTATCGTCATCATCCACCCACACCACCGCCACCTCAGCCCAACCCAACGCCTGCGCAGCCTGCAACGTGTGATTCCCTGCAATGACCACCCGGTCGGACCGGCGAGCCACAATCGGCTTCCGCTGACCAAACGCATCCAGCGACCTCTTAACGGCTTCCACGTTCCCTCGACGCGGGTTGCCAGGCAGCAGGCGGAGTTTGTCCACGGCAAAGGCAAGCGGAACCAGATCGGCGGCAATCATGGAAACAGCCTAGTTTCGCGACTGCGCACACGCCACA
>Ga0129336_10000254_pt1 | contig 29833 bp, 28 predicted proteins | sample CPB6_02_DNA_FD_96878 | JGI IMG/M metagenome (GOLD analysis project Ga0129336, IMG submission 96878) | Freshwater to marine salinity gradient microbial communities from Chesapeake Bay, USA - CPBay_Sum_0.6_0.2_DNA | ecosystem: Environmental > Aquatic > Marine > Coastal | place: USA: Chesapeake...
AAGGGCGGGTGCCGCAATGGCCGGCCAGTGATGTATGGCTCAGCCAGCTCGCCACCGAAGGCCCGATGGCGCGCACAGCGCTTGACCTCGCGCGCCTGCTGGCCATCCAGTCCGGACCGGATGCGCGCACACCCTTGGCGATCGCCAACAGCTTTGATGAAAACTGGTCCCTCACGACTGGCGGCAAAGGCCTGCACAGCTTACGCATCGCATGGCTAGCTGATCTGGAAGGCTATCTTCCGATGGATGATGGACTGCTCGTGGTCTGTGAGCTGGCCTTGCAGAATTTGGCTAAAGCCGGTGCTGAAGTCACCCTTGCACCTCTGGGATTTGATCCCCAGCAGCTCTGGAGCGCCTGGCTGGTTTGGCGACAAGCCTTGATTGGATCCAGGGTGGCTGACTATCTGACCTTGCCTGGGGCCAGCGATCTGATCAAGCCTGAAGCCCTTTGGGAATATGAACAATCCCAGCACCTGGGTATTGGTCAATTCATGCAGGCCAGCAAAACCCGTTCGGCCTTTTATGCCCATCTGCTCAAGCTGTTCGAGCGCTTTGATATGCTGGCGCTACCTGCGACTCAGGTCTGGCCATTTCCATTGCGTGAGCGTTGGCCCCATGCGATTGCAGGCCGCAAGATGGACACCTACCACCGGTGGATGGAAGTCACCATCTATGCCACCCTGGCTGGCTTGCCCGCCCTGAGCCTGCCCGCGGGGTTCCATCCGAACGGCCGCTGGCCAGCGGGATTGCAACTGATCGGCAGACCCCACCAGGAAAGCAGCTTGCTGGACATCGCAGCCACTTACGAAACCTTGGTTCCCGAATTGTTGGGCATACGCCCACCTGAATTGAAGGAAAATCAGCAGCGCGGAGTGCAGCAATTTTGAACAATCAGCTTATCAAGGGAACCCATCCGTGCAGTTTTTTCTCAACGGCTTTTTCGGCCGCGACCCCAAACTCAGGGAAATCGCACCGCGGCTGAAAGACAAGCCAGTCAGCGGTGACTTGCCAGCTCAGGCGGATGTGCTGATCGTTGGCTGCGGACCCGCAGGCTTGACCCTGGCTGCCCAACTCTCGGCCTTCCCCGATATTCACACCGTCATTGTCGATGTGAAGGAGGGGCCACTGGAACTTGGTCAAGCCGATGGAATTGCCTGCAGGACCATGGAAATGTTCCAGGCTTTTGATTTTGCCGACCAGGTTCTGCTTGAATCCTGCTGGATCAATGAGGTCACTTTCTGGAAACCGGACCCCAACCAACCCCAGAACATCATGCGCCATGGCCGGGTGCAGGACACCGAGGATGGATTGTCAGAATTTCCCCATGTGGTGCTGAACCAGGCCCGGGTGCACGATTTTTATCTGGAATTCATGCGCAACTCACCTAACCGGCTCGCCCCGCATTACGGGCGCAAGTTGTTGGATCTGCAGGTGGATGCCAGCGCCACTGACCATCCTGTGACCGCCCGGCTGGAGCGTGTCGATACTCACTATGCCGGCCAAGTGGAAATGATCAGGGCGCGCTATGTGGTGGGTTGCGACGGTGCCCGTAGCGCAGTACGTAAATCAATGGGCCTGGAGCTGGTAGGTGATGCCGCCAACCAGGCTTGGGGCGTGATGGACATCCTGGCGGTGACGGATTTTCCGGACATCCGCTACAAAGTGGCGATCCAGTCCAACAACGGCGGCAATCTGCTGATCATTCCACGCGAGGGCGGCTACCTGGTGCGTCTATATGTGGAGATGGACAAGCTTGGCGAAGATGAACGTGTGGCCCAGCGCCAGATCACGGTCGACCGGTTGATCGCTACTGCTAAGAGCATCTTCCACCCCTACACCCTGGAGGTGAAAGAGGTGGTCTGGTGGTCGGTCTATGAAATTGGCCACCGTATCTGCGACAAATACGACGATGTCCCTGCTGAAAAAATGCATTCGCGCCAGCCCCGGGTGTTCATTGCCGGCGATGCCTGCCATACCCACAGCCCCAAAGCCGGACAAGGCATGAATTTTTCCATGCAGGACAGCTTCAACCTGGGTTGGAAGCTGGCTGCAGTGTTACGCAGGCAATGCCTGCCTGATCTGCTGCACAGCTACTCGGCGGAGCGTCAGTCGGTGGGCAACGATCTGATCACTTTTGACCGGGAATGGGCCAAGATGATCAGCGACAAGCCGGCGCAAAACCAGCAGGGCAGCGGCGGTGTGGATCCCAAAGAATTCCAGAAATATTTTGAAAAACATCTGCGCTTTACAGCTGGCATGGGCACCCAATACCAGCCCTCCTCTCTGACAGGACCCAGCACCCATCAGCACCTGGCCAGCGGATTGCTGGTGGGTATGCGCTTTCATTCGGCGCCGGTCATACGGATCACCGATGCCAAGCGGGTGCAATTAGGCCATGCCGCCAAGGCCGATGGTCGCTGGCGACTCTATGCCTTTGCCGGCGCTGACGATCATCGCAACGACAGCAAGGGTGTGGGTGCTCTTTGCAAGTTTCTGGAGCAGTCTGCCGATTCACCGCTGCGCCTGTACACCCCGCCTGGCCAGGATATCGACTCGGTCTTTGACCTGCGGGCAATCTTCCAGCAAGCGCACCATGAATTGGCCATTGAGTCCATGCCCGCGCTGTTGCTGCCGCGCAAGGGGCGCTATGGGCTGCGCGACTACGAAAAAGTTTTTTGCGCTGACCCGAAAAGTGAACCAGACATTTTTGACTTGCGTGGCATCGACCGGACGCAGGGCTGCCTGGTACTGGTCCGACCTGACCAATACATTGCTCATGTCTTGCCATTGAATGCCCATCGGGAGCTGGCGGGCTTCTTTGCCGGCTTCATGCTGTCCAATCAGTGAGGCGCAATTCCGCACTGGCGAGCGGATTCAGCGGGTGCGTATCAACGTGATATGTTCGTTGGCACTTTCTGGCAGCCAGACCTCACCGGGTCGTACCAGGATCTGGCGCACATTGGCGGAGTCCCTGGGCATTGGGTAGGCTTGGAATTTTTGTGTACGGAAGTCAAAGAGCTCTGCAGGCTCTGGGCCGCAGGGTCCGGCATGAACAAGTTGCCGCTGTACCACTCGCTGACCCAGATGTGACCCTTGCTGTCGCTCCAGAACCGATAGCCACATTGCACACATAGTCAAACTGAGCGGTGAACCAGAGATCCCCAGCGCCATCGAAGGACAGGTTGGCGCACGCAAAAAAGACTCAAACTGTCATCAGTCGGCCCTGGCACCTGAATCCTTGACCACCTTGGCCCATTTGACAATCTCTTCCCTTTGGTAAGCGGCCAGTTCTTCGGCACTTGAGCCCACAGGCTCCAGGCCAATATCGGTCAGTTTCTTGGCCACTTCTGGGGTCTTCAAAATACGACTGATCTCAGCCTGCAGCTTGTCCACCACTGGCTTGGGGGTGCCTGCTGGTGCAAATACCGCAAACCAGGACACTGCTTCGAAACCTGGCAGGCCAGACTCCGCAATGGTCGGGATATCGGGCGCTGCCGCAGCACGCTTGGCGCTGGTCACAGCCAGTCCTCGCAGCTTGCCCTCGCGCACCAAAGGCAGGCTCGAAGGCATGTTGTCAAACATCATGGTCACCCGGCCGCCCAGCAGGTCGGGGATGGCAATGGCGCGCCCCTTATAGGGTATGTGCGTCATGTCGATACCGGTCATGCTCTTGAACAATTCACCTGAAACATGAATGGAAGTGCCCGAGCCCGAGGAGGCGAAACTCATCTTCTCCCCCTTCTTGCCCAAAGCAATCAATTCCTGCACGTTTCTGGCCGGCACACCGTTGTGCACCACCAGCAGGTTGGGGGTGGTGGCCACCAGGGAGACTGGCGTGAAATCCTTCACCATGTCATAGGGCATCTTGGCGTAGAGAGAACCATTGATGGAATGGGTGCCCACCGTGCCAACCACCAGGGTGTGGCCATCGGGCATTGCCTTGGCCACAAAATCGGCTCCGATATTGCCGCCCGAGCCGGGCTTGTTGTCGACGACCGCCGGCTGGCCCCAACTGGCTGTGAAGCGCTCAGCCAGGATGCGGGCGATGATGTCTGGCGCGCCTCCTGGGGTGAAGGTCACGACAATTCGCATCGGCTTGCTCGGAAAGCTTTGGGCCAGTGCATTGCCTGTGGCCAGCAGGGTGCAGCACACCAGGGCAAGACGCGCCAGATTGCGTTTCATGGTCATTTCCAGTCTCCATATTCAAGTGTTTATGTCGAGCATTATGGAGGAAGGCCATGCGCTCTCAAAGCCCAAGTAGAAAGCCCGATGGCTTTTCAGGCATCGGGCTTTGAAAGGGTGTGCGCGGCTTTAGCGAACAGGCCGGGAGGGTCGGCGCGCAGTGCCACGTGGAGCGAAGGTCTTGCCAGCACCCGCTCCAAATCCCGCGGCAGCCGCCGGACGCGCGGGCTTGCTGCCCTGGCGAGACTCAAAGCGCGGGTCGAAGTGCTTGGCCTGACGGGGGGTGTCCTGACGATCACCACGTTCGTTTCGGCCGCGTTCATCGCGAGCGCCAAATGAACGCGACTGCCCATATTCGCCAGTATGGCTATTCCTGCCACTCATAGCGCCACGGCCGGGTGTGCGGCGCTCGTTGCGCCCAGCAAAATCCTTGCGGGGCCGTGTCTCGGCACGCTGCTTGGGCTCCAGCCCTGGAATCACCTCGGCTTTGAAAGGGTGGCGCGTATAGGCTTCGATATCAAAAATCTTGCGTCGGTCGCGAAACTCAGCCAGGGTGACGGCCAGGCCATCACGACCCGCACGACCGGTACGACCAATCCGATGGGTATAGTCCTCGGCCTTCATCGGCAGGCCGAAGTTGAACACATGGGTAATGGTAGGCACATCAAGGCCGCGCGCAGCCACATCGGTGGCCACCAGAACCTGCACCTGTCCATTGCGCAAAGCCATCAGGCGCCGGTTGCGCAGCCCCTGGCTCAGGGCTCCGTGCAGAGCCACTGCCGAGAAACCTTCCTGCTGGAGGTCATTGGCCAGACCGTCACACTCGATCTGGGTGCTGGCAAACACGATGGCCTGGTCAATCGAGGCATCACGCAGCCAGTGGTCGAGCAATTGCCGCTTGTGCTGGGGGTTGTCAGCCCAAAAAAGCACCTGTTTGATATTGCTGTGCTGCAGCTGCGGGTTGTCAATTTGAAGCTTGTGGACGCCCGATCCGCCGTCATGCATCACACGCATTCCCAACTGTTGAATGCGGGGAGCAAAGGTGGCGGAAAACATCATGGTCTGCTTGCGTTGGCTGGTGAGCTGGTTGATCTCGGCCAGATCGTCCGAGAAGCCCAGATCCAGCATGCGATCGGCCTCATCCACCACCAGAAACTGAACCTGATCCAGCTTGATTTGCATTGAACGTTGCAAATCCAGCAAGCGTCCTGGTGTGGCCACCACCAGGTTGGCATTCTGCAGCTTGGCAATCTGCACAGGGTAGGGCATGCCGCCCACCACATTGGCAATACGCAAACCACGGGTGTGCTTGACCAACTCGATCGCATCATGGGCCACCTGCTGCGCCAGTTCTCGCGTTGGGCAAAGCACCAGCGCGCCAGGCATAGCCGCTTTGAAATTGCGAGGGTTGGTGGGGTCCTTGCGCTTGCTGCGCTTGGGTGGGGCCACCCCTTTGGCTGACGCCTCAGCACAGGCCAGTTCATAGTCGGCGCGCTCTTTGGCAACCGCTTCAGCCTGCTGACGGATCAGGGTGTGCAGGACTGGCAACAAAAATGCCGCAGTCTTGCCGCTACCAGTCTGGCTGGAAACCATCAGGTCGTTGTAGCCGTGGTGCTCGCTGTCATCCGCAGGCAAGGCCAGGGGGATGGCGCGAGTCTGCACCGGCGTGGGCTGGGTGTAACCCAGATCGGCCACTGCCTGTACCAGTTCGGCGGCCAGGCCAAGTTCGACAAAGCCGTTGCGCGGCGAAGTCTCAGCAAGCTCAATGGCTTCAGGGGTTGAAATGGGTTCGGCAGGCATCAATTCGCCCGCCGCATCAAATGCGTCGCTCATGGTCATACCTAAATACGGGGGTCCGCAGAATCTGCGGTTGGCCTCGCTCAATGGTTAAAAAACATCAACCATCCAACAAAGCCTGCACCGGGAGGACCGGCACCGGGGACCATTCACGAACCCAAAGGTTCAAAGTCCGGTGTGAGAAGGGAGATGCACAAAAATGACCGCCGGGCTCAAACCCGGCGGCACGCAAGGATTATGGCACAGATCAGGGTTTTCACCTAATCGCCATCAACTTCCATACCGCTGACGTGCCAGCGCAGCACCCTGGGCCAGGGCTTTGAGCTTCTTTAATGCCACTTCGCGATCCATCGGGGCCAGGCCACAGTTGGTGCAGGGAAAGAGTCGATTTTTAGGCACAAATTGCAAGGCCTTGCCGATGGTGTCGGCCACCTGCTCAGCGGTTTCCACTTCATCGCTTGCAACATCGATCACACCCACCATCACATCCTTGTCAGCTAGCAGTTTCATCAGGTCTGGGGGCACATGGGAGTGGTAGCACTCCAGGCTCACCTGCTGGATACTGCTTTTGGCAAGCGCAGGAAACACCAGTTCGTATTGACGCCACTCCTGCCCAAGGTTGTTTTTCCAATCGACATTGGCCTGGATGCCGTAGCCATAGCAAATATGGACCGCAGTGGTGCAGGTCAACCCCTGCGCAGCGCGCTCCAGGGCTTTCACCCCCCAATCGGCCGCCTCTTTCATATAGACATTGAAAGCAGGCTCATCAAACTGGATGATGTCAGCGCCATCAGCCTGCAGGGCCAAGGCTTCCTGGTTCAGCAGTTCTGCAAATGCCATGGCCATCTTGACCTTGTCACCATAATGGCGATCAGCTACCGTGTCCACAATCGTCATGGGTCCGGGCAGGGTGAACTTGATCTTTTTCTTGGTATGAGCGCGCAAAAATTGCGCTTCCAAGGCGTGCACACGGCCCTTGAGCCTCAAGGGGGCGACCACCTGGGGCACCATGGCGTCATAGCGGTTATCACGGATACCCATCTTGACCTTGTGCTCAAAATCGATGCCTTCGACCTGCTCCAGAAAGCCATGCACAAAATGCTGACGCGACTGTTCGCCATCGCCGATGATGTCCAGGCCGGCGTCTTCCTGTTCCTTGATCCATAAGAGGGTGGCATCCTTCTTGGCCTGGGTCAGCGCTGCGCCCTGTGCCTGCCACTGAGGCCACAGCTTGTTGGTTTCGGCCAGCCAGGCTGGTTTGGGCAGGCTGCCGGCGATGGTGGTATCGAACATGTACTTTCCTCGAATGTTTTGGGTTGTCGGTCAGGCAATCTATTGTCTCAGGTGGTGCTCAGGTCAGGGCAAATTCGCGCGCTAGGATTTCGTAGGAGCGGCGTTGCACTTCGGGTTCGCTGGCCCAGGTGATCAAAACCAGTTCGTCCACGCCATAGGTTTGAGCCAGATCGCGCAGCTTTTGCGCTACTTCCGGACCACTGCCCACCAACGCACGAGCACGCAATTTTTCAAGATGCTGCTGCTCAGCCGGGCTGTAATCCCGTTGGGCAAGACCGGGCGGCAACAATGGACCGAGCCGGCCGATGTTACGGTCGATCCGCCAGCGCGCCCGGCTTTCAAACTGATACCAGGCTTGCTCGCTGGTATCGGCAGCGAGCGCCCATACGCACAGCACCGCCTGGGGCTCAGGGTGCAGGGCACTCGGACGGTAGAGTTGCCGATACAGTTGCAGCGCCTCTGGTGCACCCTGACCTTCCGTGATGAACCAGGCAAAGGCATAGGGCAGCCCAAGATGGGCTGCCAGTTGCGCACCATAGTCGGAACTTCCCAGCATCCATAAATCCGGCGAACTGGGTCCGGCCGGGCAGGCCCAGATGCCGTGACCCGGATGCCCGGCGGGCAGGTCCTGACCGTTCACCCAGGCCTGCAGTTCCTGGACCTGCACTGGAAACCGCTCCGAAGCGCGCAGATCCGGATTGAGCACTTGCGCGGTGCGTCCATCACTGCCCGGCGCACGCCCAACCCCAAGATCGATACGACCAGGAGCCAGGGCTTCCAGCACACGAAACTGTTCGGCCACTTTCAGCGCCGAGTAGTGGGGCAACATGACCCCGGCACTGCCGATGCGGATACGGCGCGTGCGTGCGGCCACAGCAGCCATCAGGATTTCGGGAGCACTGCCCACAATGGTGGGATGGCTGTGGTGCTCGCTGACCCAAAAACGGTGATAGCCCAAGGCCTCGCATCGAACAGCGAGTTCGAGGGTGGCTTGAATCGCCATCGCTGGATCACGGCCAGCCACGCTCACCGATTGGTCAAGAACAGAAAGTTTAAGCATGATCGAAACAAGGGCTTGGACAGGGACCGTCCAACTAGGCCGATTGTGCCTTGAGACCTTGAATGCCCGGGAAGCCTTTGCCTCTTCTGTTTCCTCTTCTGTTGCCTTTTCTGGCAAATACTGGCCTTGGCATCCGGCACACCGGGGGTGGCACTGGGCAGCCCCATCCTGCTTCTCAGCGTTAACCCTGATTTTCTTAAGCTTCGTAGGGGATTATCGCCACAGTCTGCTTCATGCAAGTTACCATTGCTCCTACAAAATCAATCCCCCAGGAGCTTTCCATGAAATTCAATTACTTAACGTTGACCGCCCTGTCTGTCGCCGCTGTGCTGAGCTTGCCCGCCCAGGCCGGCAAAACCATCGACGCCATCAAGCAGCGCGATCAGGTCATCTGCGGCGTAAACACCGGGCTGGCTGGTTTTTCAGCAGCCGACTCCAGTGGCAAGTGGTCGGGTATGGATGTGGACACCTGCCGCGCTGTGGCCGCTGCCATGCTTGGCAGCGGAGATAAAGTGAAATATGTGCCACTCAATGCCCAACAACGCTTCACCGCCCTGCAGTCGGGCGAGATCGACATGCTGTCGCGCAACACCACTTTCACGATGACTCGCGATGCATCGCTGGGCCTGCATATGACAGCCGTCACCTACTACGACGGACAGGGCTTTATTGTGCCGGTCAAGAGCAAGATCAAAAGCGCCAAGCAACTCAAAGGTCAGACTGTCTGCGTCCAGGCAGGAACCACCACCGAGAAAAACCTGACCGATTTCTCGCGTGCCAACAAGCTCAATATCAAGCCTGTCGTGTTTGAAAAACTGGAAGCTGCCACTGGCGCCTATTTTTCTGGACGTTGTGTGGCCTACACCACCGACGCCTCCGGTTTGGCCTCGACCCGCAACAAGGAAGCTAAAAATCCGGCTGACCATATCATCCTGCCAGAGCTGATCTCCAAGGAACCCCTGGGCCCCATGGTGCGTCGTGGCGATGATGAATGGCTGGCCATTGTCAAGTGGGTGGTCTATGGCTTGCAGGAGGCCGAGGAATACGGCGTGACCCAGGCTAATGTGGACCAGATGAAAAGCAGCGATGACCCTGTGGTCAAGCGCATGCTTGGGGTGAGCGAGGATACCGGCAAATTGCTAGGCCTGGACAAGGAGTGGTTGGCCCGTGCTATCAAGACCAGCGGTAACTATGGCGAAATTTTCGAACGCAATGTGGGCCCCAAAACCCCGATCCAACTCCCTCGTGGATCCAACAACCTGTGGAACAAGGGTGGCCTGATTTACCCGATCCCAATTCGTTGATTGTTCGCACCCGGCCATAGCCTGCGCCGGGGTGCCGCAGCATCACCATGCGAACACCACCCAAACGGCGCTGGACTTTGCGCAGCCGGTCGGCGCGCAACCTGATCTACCAGTTGCTGCTGCTGGCGCTGATCGGTCTGCTCATCTGGTTTCTTGCCCACAATACCGCCCGCAATATGGCGGTACGGGGCATTCAAAGCGGATTCGACTTTCTTTTTCAAACCGCTGGTTTTGATATTGGCGAGGGCCTGCTGGACTACGATTCCTCACAGCCCTACTGGCGCGCTTTCCTGGTTGGGCTGACCAATACCCTGCGTGTGGCGGTACTGGGCATCATTCTGACCACCCTGATCGGCACGCTGATCGGGATAGGCCGGCTGTCACGCAATGCCCTGCTGAGCGGCTTGTGCGGCGCTTATGTGGAGTTTTTCCGCAATGTGCCGGTCTTGTTGCAATTGCTCATGTGGTACCTGTTGTTCACAGAAATTTTGCCAGCAGCCGATGCTGCCTGGCGTGTGGACACCTGGCTAGGACCTGTTTTCCTGAGCAAGGGTGGACTGAGTTTTCCGGCACCCGTGGCCAGCGCCAGTGGTTGGGTGCTGGACCTGCCTCGTCAAGGAGAATTTGCGGTCGAACAGGGCGGTGCGCTCACCCCAGAGTTTTTGGCGCTTCTGATCGGATTGACCATCTACACCGCCGCTTTTGTGGCCGAGGTGGTGCGCGCTGGTATTCAGTCCGTCCCGCGTGGTCAGACCGAGGCTGCCGCCTCATTGGGTCTGTCGCGCGCCCAGGCCATGCGCCTGATTCAGTTGCCCCAGGCCTTGCGGGTGATCATTCCACCCATGACCAACCAGTACCTGAACCTGACCAAGAACTCCTCCCTGGCGGTGGCCATCGGCTATCCAGATGTGGTGTCGATTGCCAATACCTCGATCAACCAGAGCGGCCGCGCGGTCGAATGCATTTCGATCATCATGTTGATCTACCTGTGTACATCGCTGGGCACCTCCTTGCTGATGAACTGGTACAACGCCAGGGCGGCGATTCTGGAGCGATGACCATGAGCGCCCGCATCTTCGAGCCCATACTGGCACGACCCGCCCCGACACGAAGCGCTGGCCCATTAGGGTGGCTGCGCTCCAAGTTGTTTAGCGACTGGAAAACCAGCCTGGCGACCCTCCTGGTAGGTACTCTTCTTGCTTATTACTTACCGCAATTGATGGACTGGGCCGTGCTGCGGGCACGCTGGCTGAGCGATGCCAACGACTGCAGGGCTGAGGGCGTCGGCGCCTGCTGGAGTGTGGTCGCTGAAAAGTACCGCATCATCCTGTTTGGTCGCTATCCCTTCGAGGAACAATGGCGCCCGCTGGTGGCCACCCTGCTGATGGTATCCCTGCTGGTAGCCAGCTGCATCCGTGCCTGCTGGCGGCCCGCACTCGCTCTTGCCTGGCTGTTGGTGCTGGCCAGTTTCTTTGCCTTGATGTACGGTGATTTGGCTGGCCTGAGCAAAGTGGAGTCTGACCGCTGGGGCGGCCTGCCCCTGACCATCCTGCTGGCAACCCTTTCGATCGCCCTGGCCTTTCCGCTGGCTCTGGCGGTGGCTTTGGGCAGGCGCTCGGGTCTGCCAGCCATTCGCAGTCTGTGCACCCTCTATGTGGAACTGGTGCGCGGTGTGCCTTTGATTTCGGTCTTGTTCATGGCCTCTTTCCTGTTTCCCCTGTTTATGCCACCTGGCCTCAATATCGATGTCCTGGTCCGGGTGGTAGCTGGCATCACGCTGTTTGCCGCGGCCTATATGGCTGAAGTGATCCGCGGAGGCCTGCAAGCCATCCCGCGGGGTCAGGTGGAAGCCGCGGCCTCCCTGGGGCTATCGTACTGGCAGACCCAGCGACTGATCGTGCTGCCGCAAGCCTTGGCGACCGTGGTGCCTGGGCTGATGAATAACTTCATCTCCATTTTCAAGGACACCTCACTGGTGACGATTGTGAGTCTGTATGAACTCACCGGCTCTCTCAGCCTGGGGCTGAATTCCGACGCCGACTGGCGCCCATACAAGATTGAGGGCTACTTTTTCATTGCCCTGATTTACTTCGCCTTTTGCTACGCCATGTCACGCTACAGCCTGTGGGTGGAGCAACAGGTCAACAAGGGCAAGGCGCGATGAAATATGAATAACATGTCTGATCCGATCATCATCTTTGACAAAGTCAACAAGTGGTATGGCAACAATTTTCATGTGTTGCGCGACATCGATCTTTCTGTGGCCCGCGGTGAGCGCATTGTGATCTGCGGCCCCTCGGGCTCTGGAAAATCCACCCTTATACGCTGCATCAACCGGCTGGAGGAGCACCAGGAAGGACGGCTTGTTGTTGACGGTATCGAGCTGAGTGACGACATCAAGGCAACGGATGCGGTACGCAAGGAAGTGGGCATGGTGTTCCAGCAGTTCAATCTGTTCCCCCACTTGACCGTGCTGGACAACCTGACACTCTCGCCGATCTGGTCTGGAAAAATTCCCAAAAAGGAAGCTGAGCAAAACGCCATGCAGCAGCTGGAGCGGGTCAAGATCGCCGAACAGGCACTTAAATACCCGCTACAACTCTCCGGTGGGCAGCAGCAACGCGTGGCGATCGCCCGGGCCCTGTGCCTAAAGCCCAAGATCATGTTGTTCGATGAACCGACCTCGGCGCTTGACCCCGAAATGATCAAGGAAGTGCTGGATGTGATGACAGAGCTGGCTGCGCAGGGCATCACCATGCTGTGTGTCACCCATGAAATGGGCTTTGCCAAGGCTGTGGCCGACCGCGTCATATTCATGGACGAAGGCCAGATCGTCGAACAGGCTACTCCGCAGGAGTTCTTCTCCAATCCGCAAAGCCCTAGAAGCCGCGACTTTCTCTCCAAAATTCTGGGACACTGACTTGCCAAAGGCCTTGGCGTCATATGGATTTGAATCCATGCCAAAAATCTGTGAAAACACTTCAGTTACAAAGTGAAGTAGAGCCTGTCCCTGACAGGTCAGAAATTCCAAACCTTGGAGACTTTTTATGGCGCAATTAAACGTCAATGGTCAGGTTCGAGAGTTCGAGGCTGAACCAGATACCCCGCTTCTCTGGGTGTTGCGCGAGCAACTGGAACTCACCGGTACCAAATACGGTTGTGGCATTTCCAAGTGCGGGGCTTGCACTGTGCATATCGATGGCGTGCCTACCCGCAGCTGCCAGCGGCCAGTGAACTCGATCACCACCCGGGAAAAAATCATCACGATTGAGGGTTTGTCCAAGAATGGCACTCACCCTGTGCAGAAAGCCTGGGTCAAACTGGATGTGCCACAGTGCGGATACTGCCAAAGCGGCATGATCATGGCTGCGGCGGCCTTGCTCAAGACTCGCCCCAATCCCAGTGATGCGGATATCGATGCAGCCATGACCAATATCTGCCGCTGCGGTACCTACAACCGCATCCGAGCAGCGATCAAGGTGGCGGCATCCGGGGGCAAGACCAAGGCTGCCGGCCTGGCCATTCAACACGCCGACGGGAGCACCACATGAGCAAGAGCAACATGAATCCCGCCATCACCCGTCGTAACTTCATCGCTTCGGCCAGTGCTGCTGCAGGTAGTCTGGTACTGAGTTTTCACGTTCCCTTTGCCCAAGCACAGGAAGCCAAACCGGAAATCAACGCCTGGGTGGTTGTCAAGCCAGACGATAGCGTGGTGATCAGGATTGCCAGGGCCGAAATGGGGCAAGGTACCCTCACCGGCCTGGCCCAGATGGTAGCCGAAGAACTTGAATGCAACTGGGCCAAGGTCAGCACTGAGCATCCGACTCCTGGCCAAAGCCTGGCGCGCAAGCGGGTCTGGGGCAACTTCAATGCCACCGGTAGCCGTGGCATCCGCGAATCCAACGACTATGTGCGCAAGGGGGGCGCTGCCGCCCGCATGATGCTGGTTCAAGCTGCGGCCGAGGCCTGGGGCGTGCCAGCTGCTGAATGTGTGGCTGCCAACAGCATCATCACGCACAAGGCCAGCGGACGCAAAACCAGCTATGGCAAGGTGGCTGAGGCTGCGGCCCGGATCACTCCGCCCGAGGCGGCCAGCATTGTGCTGAAGGATCCAAAGAACTGGCGACTGATTGGCAAGCGCATGGCCCGCCTGGATACAGCGGGAAAAACCACTGGCGCGCAAAACTATGGTGTTGACTTCAAGTTGCCCGGCCTGCTCAATGCCGCCATCCGGGATTGCCCGGTATTTGGGGGAACGGTCAAAAGCTTCAACGCCGCAGCCGTCGAAGGGCGTCCTGGCGTACGGCAAGTGGTGCAGGTTGGCACGAGCGCAGTGGCTGTCGTGGCCGATACCTGGTGGCGTGCCAAAGCCGCCGTGGAAGCCTTGCCGATCGATTGGGATTTGGGACCCAACAGCCAGGTATCCAGCAATAGCATTCGGGAAATACTCAAAGCTGGACTCGACGCCAAAGAGGCTGTGGTTGGCTCAAGCAAGGGTGACGCCCCTGCTGTACTGGCCTCGGCCAGCCGCAAGATTGAAGCGGTCTACTCCTACCCACTACTCAGCCATGCGCCGCTGGAACCGATGAATGCCACCGCGCGTTGGACGCCTGAGCGTTGCGAGGTCTGGGCACCCACCCAAAATGCCGAAGCCACCCTGGCTGCTACGGTTGAGGCGTCCGGTCTTGCAGCCACCAAGTGCGATGTTTACCAGCTCTATCTGGGCGGAGGCTTTGGCCGACGGGCGCGCAATGACTTTGTCACCCAGGCAGTGCTGATTGCCAAAGCCTTGCCCGGCATACCCATCAAACTGATCTGGTCGCGGGAAGAAGACATGACCCATGGCTTTTTCCATCCGGTGACCCAATGCAAACTTTCAGCTGCGCTGGATGAAAAAGGCAATGTCAGTGCCATGCATATGCGTATTTCTGGCCAGTCCATTTTGGCGACGGTGGCTCCGCATGTCATCAAAAATGGCAAAGACCCGGTGGTCTTCCAAGGGCTGGAACCCAGCGGAAACAGGGAAGGCGCTCTAGGCTATGACTTTCCCAATCTGCTGATCGACCACGCCATGCGCAATCCGCATGTGCCTGCCGGCTTCTGGCGAGGAGTGAACCTGAACCAGAACGCCATTTATATGGAATGTTTCATCGACGAACTGGCTCATGCTGCCGGCCAGGACCCTCTGGCCTTCCGCCGCAAGCTCATGGCCAACAGCCCCCAGCACCTCGCAGTTCTGAATGCAGTGGCGAAAAATGCGGGCTGGGACAAACCTGCCCCAAAAGGCGTGTTCCGCGGCCTGGCCCAGACCATGGGTTTTGGCAGCTATGTGGCAGCCTGTGCCGAGGTGTCAGTCAGCAACGATGGTTGGCTCAAGATCCATCGCATCGTGGCGGCAACCGACCCGGGCCATGCGGTCAATATCCAACAGATCGAAGCCCAGGTGGAGGGATCGTTTGTCTACGGGCTGTCGGCGGCGCTGTACGGTGAAATCACGGTGAGCAATGGCGCGGTGATGCAAAAGAACTTTGACACCTATCCAGTCATGCGCCTGCATGAAATGCCCAAAGTCGAAACCACCGTCTTGTCATCGGGTGGCTTTTGGGGTGGTGTGGGCGAACCCACCATTGCGGTGGCTGCGCCGGCAGTGCTGAACGCGATCTTTGCCGCCACGGGCAAGCGCATCCGTGACTTGCCGCTCAAGCACCACAGTCTCAAGCGGACATGAGCCTTTTAGCGGCGGCACCTCTTTTTCTGGTGTGCCGCCTGGCTTGCCTGTTGCTGCTCATGGCCTTTCTGCCTTGCCAGGCTGCAGGGCAAACGGCTCATCACTCTGCTGTACTTGAGGTTGTTGGTGATGGCATCCCGCAGCCCCTGAGCTTTCAACCTGGTGATGCAGCCCGCGGTCGCGCCATTGCAAGCAGCCGACAAAGCGGTCTGTGCCTTCTGTGCCATAGTGGTCCGGTGTCTGAAGAGCGATTTCAAGGTGACCTGGCACCTAACCTTGCAGGGGCTGGCCAACGTTGGTCAGCCGCTCAGCTCCGACTGCGCCTAGTTAACCCGCGCCACTTCAATCCTGACAGCATCATGCCCGCCTATTACCGCGATCAGGGTTTGCACCGTGTCGCACCGGCCTGGCAAGATCGAAGCATTTTGTCGGCCCAGCAAATTGAGGATGTGGTGGCTTATTTGCTCACCCTCAGAGAATGAGTTCAGCCATGAGTGCAATGGGTGTATCCAGATCAAGAAGGCTGATGATTGTTGCCGGATTTGGCGTGGGCGCCTGTTTGATCGTACGACCTGCGCTGGCCACATCCGGTGAACTGGCAGCGGCTGTCAATGGGTACGCTGGCGGTGCCCCAATCAAGGCTGGACGGGTCAAGCTGGATATCGCCCCCTTGGTGGATAACGGCAATACCGTACCGTTGAGCGTATCAGTCGACAGTGCGATGACAGCTGCGGACCATGTGGTCGCTATTGCTGTATTCAATGAACGCAATCCCCAGCGCGAGGTGATCAAATGTACCCTGGGTCCTCGCGCAGGTCGTGCCAGTATTTCCACCCGCATCCGCCTGGCAACCTCACAAAAACTGGTCGCCGTAGCGCGTATGAGCGATGGCACTTACTGGTCTGATACGGTCGATGTGATCGTGTCGATTGCTGCCTGCCTGGAAAACCCGATTTAGCTATGTCATTCACCATCATCAAGGTTCCTGCAACAGCCCGTCGTGGTGAAATCATCGAAGTGCGCGCCACCATTGCACACCCGATGGAAACCGGCTTTCGACCTGGGGATGATGGTCGTGTGCTGCCACGCGACATCATTCAACACTTCAGCTGCCACTACAACAACGAGTTGATCTTCAGCGCAGAACTGTTTTCTGCGCTTGCGGCCAATCCATTGATTGCTTTTCACACCATCGCCACCGAGACGGGTACCCTGCGTTTTCAGTGGGTAGGCGACAAGGGTTTTCGGCACAGCGAAAGCGTTGCGCTACAGGTCACATGATCCGATGCCAGGTCATCCAACCGCATAGATTGTTTCTGGCCATCGCCTGCTGGGTGGCGGTGGCTGCTGTTGCACAGACCGATACGCGCCGCTCAGGCTTCGAATTCATGCGGCCCGACACCCAAGCCATGCAGCGTGACGACACCCTCAACCCCGGCATGCTCTGGGTCCGACAAGGTGAGAAGCTTTGGCAGCAGGCCACCGCTTCGGGCGCCAAATCCTGTGCCGGCTGCCATGCAGATGCCAGCTCCAGCATGCACGGTGTGGCAGCACGCTACCCCGCATGGGATGAACGCACCCAGGGACCGCTGAATCTGGCCCAACGCATCAATCAGTGCCGCCAGAACCACCAGCAGACACAGCCATGGCGCCTAGAATCACAAGAGTTATTGGCATTGGAGAGCTTTGTGGGTTACCAGTCTCGCGGCATGCCGCTTGCCCCACAAGCCAGCACACGCCTTCAGCCCCACCTCGACAATGGCCAACGGCTGTTTCAGCAGCGTATGGGCCAGTTGAACTTGTCCTGCGCCCAGTGTCACGACCAGAACGCAGGCCGTCATCTAGGCGGAAATGTCATCCCGCAGGCCCATCCTACTGGGTATCCGATCTATCGTCTGGAATGGCAGGCTGTCGGCTCACTGCAGCGCAGGCTGCGCAACTGCATGAACGGGGTGCGGGCTGAACCCTATGCGATGGGCGCCAGGGAGCTGGTCGAATTGGAGTTGTACCTGGCGGTCAGGGCGCGCGGTATGCCCGTGGAAACACCGGGGATTCGCCCTTGATCAAAAAATCTTTAGTCAGTCAGATCGAATACCAGCACCTCGGCATCGCGACCGCCATCAAGCAGCAGCTTGGCCTCACCTTGCACAAGCGCGGCATCCCCGGCCTGAAGGGCCAGGCCATTGACACGCAACACGCCACGCACCAGATGAACATAGGCTTTACGCGCAGGGTCTAGCTGGAGTTCATATCGCTCATCACCATCGAACAGGCCTGCAAAAAGCCGGGCATCCGCATGGAGCTTGACAGATCCCTCAGCTGAATCTGGCGAGGCCACCAGCCGCAGAGTTCCGCGTTTTTCTTGGACCGGGAAAGACTTTTGCTCGTAGCCTGGCGCGATGCCTTTGACATTGGGCTGGATCCAGATCTGGAAAAAATGGGTCACCTGCTTGGGCGCATGGTTGTACTCACTGTGCATGACTCCACGGCCAGCGCTCATGCGCTGCACGTCGCCTGGGGGGATGGCGCAACCATTGCCCATGCTGTCCTGGTGCGCCAATTCGCCCTGCAGGACGTAGCTGATGATTTCCATGTCACGATGACCATGCGTGCCAAATCCGGTGCCAGGTTGAATCCGGTCTTCATTGATCACCCGCAAATTGCCCCAGCCCATGAAGCGCGGATCGTAATAGTCAGCGAAGGAAAAGCTATGAAAGGATTTGAGCCAGCCGTGATCGGCCAGGCCGCGTTCGTCAGATTTGCGCAGAGTCAACATGAAAAAAACTCGCTTGGAATAAGCCAACTATAGAAAAACATCGCCCTCTCTGCAGACTGTCATGGATTTATCCTCAAACATTTTGGGGCATGACTTGATGGCATGATTTGGCCCTCCCCATGTTAGCCACACACTACATCGGCCGCTTTGCCCCCTCACCCACCGGCCCCCTGCACGCGGGCTCGCTGGTTGCCGCTCTGGCGAGTTGGCTGGACGCACGCGCTCATGGTGGACGCTGGCTGGTGCGGATCGAGGATGTCGATATTCCCCGCTCAATTGACGGAGCTGACAGGATGATTTTGCAGCAATTGGCCGACTTCGGACTGCTGCCCGACGAGCCTCCCTGGCACCAGTCAGATCGTCTTGCTGATTACCAGCGCGCCCTGGATAGTCTGATTGCCAGTGGCATAGCCTACCCTTGTGCCTGTTCACGCAAGGAGATCGAGGCCAGCCTGATGGCCCATGGCCAGACACGGGCCCGCAACTCCGAACGGGTCTATCCTGGCACCTGTCGCAATGGCTTGCAGGGGCGGGCTGCCCGCGCCTGGCGCCTGCGCGTGCATGAGGGTGAGCACCATTGGACCGACCGCCGACTGGGTCCGCAGGAGCAGTATGTAGCACAAGCGGTGGGCGACTTCATTCTCAAGCGTGCCGATGGCCAATTTGCCTATCAGCTGGCAGTGGTGGTCGATGATGGCGCGCAGGGCATCACCCATATCGTGCGCGGTGAAGATCTGGCCGACAACACAGCGCGCCAAATTTTGCTGCAGCGCGCCCTGGACCTGCCAACACCTCAATACCTGCACACCCCTCTGGTTCTCAATGCATTGGGTGAAAAACTGAGCAAACAGTCTGGGGCGCCAGCCCTGCAGACCAACGAAGCTCTGTTGGAGCTCAATGCCGCCGCCAGAACATTGGGCCTGCAGGTCCAGTCAAGCTCGCTTGGCGACTGGCTTGCCGAGGCCACCGCACAATGGCGCGCACGCTGGCTGAGCGCACAGGGTCAGCCCGGTAAAATTTAACAGTGAGCACCAACCATCCCAGCGCATTGCCAGTGCAGGAACCACCCCTGCGAGATCGAAGACGCCTGCCACCTTCGGGCATTGAGTTTCCCAAAACCATCAAGAGCTTTGTCAAACGCGCAGGCCGCACCACCAGTGGCCAGGCCAAGGCCTTGGCCACCTGGGGGCCAGATTTTTTGCTTCCGTTCCAGGCAGCGCCGATCGACCTGACACAGGCATTTGGTTCAGGGCTTGCCGACCGGCCTTTGATTCTGGAAATCGGATTTGGCATGGGGGATGCCACAGCCCATATTGCCAGCCTGATGGCGGACAAAAACTTCCTTGCCTGCGAAGTCCATGAGGCTGGCGTGGGCGCACTGCTCAAGCAGATCGGTGCTCTTGGGCTGAGCAATATCCGCATCCTGCAACACGATGCGGTCGAGGTCCTGCAACTCATGCTCCCTGAAAGCAGCCTGGATGGTGTGCATATCTTTTTTCCCGATCCCTGGCACAAGAACAAACATCACAAGCGGCGGCTGATACAGGCGCCCCTGGTCGACAAACTGGCCAGCCGGATCAAGCCGGGCGGGTACATCCACTGTGCCACGGACTGGGAACCCTACGCCCAGCAGATGCTGGAAGTTCTTGGCAACCAGCCCCTGCTGAAAAACACCTCGAGTGCCTTTGCCCCGCGACCTGAGTACCGGCCATTGACCAAATTCGAGAAGCGCGGGCTGCGTTTGGGTCATGGCGTCTGGGACCTGGTGTTTCGGCGCATCTGAAATCCAAGCGCCATGACCCGACCTGGGCATCGATTTCGTCCCGCGATGCAAGAAGGCGTCAGCGCCAGTTGTGTGGCCTTGCCAGCGGGCCGATGGCGTACGGTGGCTGATTTTCTGGCCGAACGGCTCCCAGCCGTCTCACGCCTGCAGTGGCACGAGCGCATGGCCAAGGGGCAGGTTCTGGCCGAAGACGGTACGGCACTGGATCCCGAAGCAGCGTATCGGCCGCAATCGCGTCTTTACTATTACCGCGAACTGGCCTTTGAACCCCGCATACCCTTTGAGGCGCGCATCCTGTTTCAGGATGCGCACTTGCTGGTCGTGGATAAACCGCATTTTCTGCCTGTCACACCGGGCGGGCGCTTTGTGAAAGAAACCCTGCTGGTCAGGCTGAAGCAGGAACTGGGCATTGAGTCGATCAGCCCAATCCACCGTCTTGACCGTGAGACCGCGGGTCTGGTCCTATTCAGCCTTCGGCCGCAGGATCGTGGGGCTTATCAGTCCATGTTTCGCCAACAGACAGTATTCAAGGAATATCAGGCGATTGCCCCCTGGCGGCCCCATCTGGTTTTACCGCTTGAACACCGTAGCCGCCTGCAAGCCGCAGAGCAGTTTTTTCGTCAGCAGGAGGTCAGCGGCGAACCCAATAGCGCCACCCGCATCGAATTGCTCGAGCTCGCCGCACCGTTGGCGCGCTATCGTCTGCTGCCGCGCACCGGTCGATTGCATCAGCTGCGAGTGCACATGAACGCACTGGGCATTCCGATCGTCGGAGACCGCTTTTACCCCAGTGTGATGCACCCGGCTGATGCCCCAGCGCTTGAGGACTTCAGCAATCCGCTGCGTTTGCTGGCGTGCTCACTGGCCTTTATTGACCCGGTCACTGGCGCCAAGAGAAGTTTCCAGAGTGAACGCAAGCTTACTTTGGCGTAAGCGGGCAATCATTCGATGCTGTTCAGGCATCGCCCCAATGGGCCCTCCAGGCAGCTCAGGCAGGATTGCCAGGCTTGGACTCCTCGGGCCAGTCGCGGATATAGGCTTTGAGCATCCGGTTTTCGAAGTCCTGGCTCTCCACCACAGCCTTGGCGACATCGTAGAAGCTGATCACACCCATCAGTACCTTCTGATCGATGACCGGCAAATAGCGGGCGTGGCGCTCCAGCATCATGCGCCTGACCTCGTCCAGATCGGTGTCCATAGTGCATGTCAGCGGGGAGCCCTCCATGGCGGTGCGCACTAAGGAATTGCCCACACTTCCCCCATTACGGGCCGCCAGTCGGATCACCTCCCGGAAGGTCAGGATGCCGGTGAGCTCGCCGTTCTCCATGATGAGCAGCGACCCTATGTCCTTGTTTGCCATGATCTCGATGGCACGCGACAAGGGTTCCTCGGGCGAAATGCTATAGAGGGTATTGCCTTTGACGCGCAAAATATCGCTGACTTTCATCATCTTCTCCTGCTGGGCCGAGCTGGCGGCATACTCCGGTTGAAATATGGACCACAATAAGGCTTAAATCAGTCTTTGGTCAAGTCGGATATCGCATGTTTTTAACCCAACTCATGATCTGCATAAGCAACCATGTCCGGCTCGTCTGATCCCGGCTTCGATACGCTGGCGCTACATGCCGGCGCTTCTCCTGACCCCAGCACCGGTGCGCGTGCGGTGCCGATTCACCTGACGACTTCCTTTGTCTTTGAATCCAGTGACCAAGCCGCTGCCTTGTTCAACCTGGAACGCGCTGGCCATGTCTATAGCCGCATCAGCAACCCCACCAATGCGGTTTTTGAGCAAAGAATGGCCGCCTTGGAGGGCGGCATCGGGGCGATTGCAGTGGCCAGCGGCCAGGCCGCACTGCACCTGAGTGTGGCCACCCTTATGGGGGCTGGCTCGCACATTGTGGCCTCTAGCGCCCTATATGGTGGCTCGCAAAACCTGTTGCATTACACCCTCAGACGCTTTGGCATTGACACCACGTTTGTCCAGCCTGGGGACATCGATGGATGGCGAGCTGCCATTCGCCCCAATACCAAATTACTTTTCGGAGAAACTGTCGGCAATCCGGGGCTGGATGTCCTGGATATTCCCAGGGTCAGCGAGATTGCCCATGCTGCAGGTCTGCCCTTGCTGGTGGATTCCACCCTCACCTCGCCCTGGCTGATCAAGCCCATGGAGCACGGTGCCGACCTGGTCTATCACTCGGCCACCAAGTTTCTCAGCGGCCATGGCACCGTGATTGGTGGCGTCGTCATCGATAGCGGCAATTTTGACTGGGGTCGGTCTGGAAAATTCCCTGAACTGAGCCAGGCCTATGACGGCTTTCACAACATGGTGTTTGCCGAGGAGTCCACCATCGGCGCCTTTCTCTTGCGAGCCCGGCGCGAAGGTTTGCGTGATTTCGGCGCCTGCATGAGCCCACATACTGCCTGGCTGATCCTGCAGGGCATCGAGACCCTGCCCTTGCGCATGGCCCGGCACATGAGCAATACCGAAAAAATTGTTGCCTTCCTGGCAACGCATCCATTGGTTGAACGGGTAGGTCACCCGATGCTCAAGGATCATCCCAGCCATCTGCTGGCCAAGCGCCTGTTACCGCGCGGGGCTGGATCTGTGTTCAGCTTTGACCTTCGGGGCAACCGGGAACAAGGAAAAAAATTCATCGAAGGACTCAAACTTTTCAGTCATCTGGCCAATGTAGGCGACGCGCGAAGCCTGGTCATTCACCCTGCATCCACCACCCACTTTCGCATGAGCGACGAGGCCTTGGCCAGCGCAGGGATCCGCCAGGGAACCATTCGCCTGTCCGTTGGACTGGAAGACCCGGACGATCTGATCGACGACCTGGGACGGGCCCTGAAAGCAGCCGCCAGGATGAGCCGCTGATGGAACTGACTGTTCAAGGCGCTGTCACTTACTGCTACACAGCGGGCAAGGCTTTTGATCCAGCCAAGCCGACGGTGGTGATGATCCACGGCGTGCTCAACGACCACAGTGCCTGGATCCTGCAAAGCCGGTACCTGGCCAATCATGGCTGGAATGTCCTGGCGATCGATCTCCCAGGCCATTGCCGCAGTGCGGGAGAGCCCCCAAAAACAGTCGAGCAGGCCGCTGATTTCATTGCCGCGCTCCTGAACGCTGCGGGTGTGCAGCAGGCTGCGCTGGTAGGACACAGCTGGGGTTCGCTGATTGCCCTGGAGGCGGCTGCCCGGTTAAAGCAAAGGGTCAGCCACCTGGTCCTGATCGGTACCGCCTATCCGATGAAGGTTTCCCCGGTCCTGCTTGAAGCCTCCGAGCGCGATCCGGAAAGAGGCATTGCCATGATCAATGTTTTCATGCGCAGCACATTGGCTGCCCCCCCATCTGCGCTCGGTCCGGGCACCTGGGTGCGGGGTGCTAACACCGCATTGAACCGGCGTGTCCTGGCCAGCAATTCAGAGGTCAATCTGTTTCACCTGGGCTTTCAGGCCTGTGACCAGTACGCCAATGGCGAACAGGCCATCGAAGCCATCACCTGCCCCGTGCTGTTTCTGCTGGGCAAGGTAGACCTGATGACTCCACCCCTGGCAGCACAAACCCTGATCGAGCGGGCGCGTCGAACTGGCAAATCCGTCAGCCAGGTTGAATTGGCCGTCGGCCATCACCAGATGCTTGAAACGCCCGATGCAACCCTGTTCGCACTGCGAGATTTTCTGGCTGGCTGAGCCAGCCACCGGCCTGAGTACTAGGGGGCCGACCGCTTTCCTGGGAAACCAAGCAGAACATCACGCCAAGGCGCGCGCAATCCGCTCTGGTGTGAGCGGCAGATCACGCATGCGCAGCCCCATCGCTTGGAACAGGGCGTTGCCCAGTGCTGCCGAAGTGGGTCCGGCCGCGCATTCACCAGCACCCAGACCGGGCAGGTCGGGGCGATCGATCAGCACCACCTCGATGGCTGGCACTTCATCAAAACGAAGGATGGGATAGTCCTCCCAGCTCCGCGAGGTCAGGCGCTCGCGGTCCCAATGCATCGCCTCTTTCAAAGTCCAACTGATGGCCTGCAAGATGCCGCCTTCGATCTGATTGCGCAGACCGTCCGGATTGACAATCTGCCCCGCATCGACCGCAGCCACTGCGCGCAGAACACGAATCGACTGGGTCACTTCAATTTCAGTCACCACCGCACAATAGGCAGACATGTTTTTGTAGCGGGAAAAACCCATGCCCATGCCACGCGCCTCATCCCCAATCGCGCCGGTGCGCCAGCCTGCTGCTTTGGCAGCGGCCTCGATCACCGCGCGCGCGCGCGGGTCCGACTGATGCCGCAGGCGGAATTCGACCGGATCGATGCCCACTTCGCTGGCGATTTCATCCAGAAAAGATTCGATGGCAAACACATTGGTCTGGGCGCCCAGGGTGCGCAGCGCCGAGACGCGTAACGGCATATCTGCGATGAAGTTGTAAACCACCTCCACCCTGGGAATGTTGTAGAGCGGAATTGCATTGCGATCTCCCCCGCCAGCCGGCAAGGGCATGTCCTTGGCCGGAGGCACAGGGTGCGGCGGGTCCATATGCCAGGCAGCCAGGAGGTTGACCCCCTCGGCCCAGCCGGGGCGCTTGATGTGGGTATGGCTCCAGAGTTCATGGGACCAGGCACTCAACTGCTGATTGGCATCGAGCGACGCTTTCATCTCCACCAGCATGGCTGACCCGCTGGGCGACCAGACCAACTCATCTTCACGCGTCCAGACCACCAGCACCGGCTGTGCACAGGCGCGCGCCAGCAGAGCCGCATCCAAGGCCACATCATCCGCACCGTTGTGACCATAACAGCCAGCACCGTCGCGATGGATGATATTTACAGCCTCCAGGGGCATTTGCATCACTTTGGCAATCTGGGCACGCAGATGATGTGGGCCCTGGGTATGGGACCAGATGGTGAGCTGGCCTGCTTCGAGTTGAGCCAGCGCACTGCTGGTGCCGATCGAGGCGTGGGCAAGGTAGGGGCGTGAATATGAGGCGGTAAAACCTTTGTCAGCCCGACCGGATGGCTCATCCCCCTGGCTGTAGGTCACAGCACGGGTGGATGGCAAGTGGCGCAGAACTTCGGCGATATCTCCAGGTTCGGGCATGCCGGGCGCTTCACTCCAGCGGGCAAGCGAACGGGCTTTCTCCAGCGCCTTGAGCGCCTGCTCCTCACGCAGCGCGGCAATGCCCACAAAGCTGCCGCTGACCAGCACATGCGCCACCCCAGGCATCTTGCGTATTTGCTCTGCATCCAGCGATAGAAGGGTAGTACCGAGGGTGGGTGGTCGCAGAATACGACCAAACAGCATGCCGGGCAGTTCCATATCCTGGACAAACGCTGCACCCGAGACTTTGGCCGCGATATCCAGGCGAGCGGCCGGACGCCCGACCACCGCGTGCAATCCATGAGATTTGGGAGTGGCGCTGGCGCTGAAGGCACGCCCTAGATCGACTAAATCGCGCATCTCCCAGTAACTCGTGCTGCCTTTGGCAGAAGAAAACTGGCCCCGGTGTACCGAGATATTCTGGACATTCTCACCAAGCTGGATGGCTGCTTGTGCCAAAAACAGGCTACGCACTTCGGCGCACACCAGCCGCATCGCTGCACCTCCCACCTCGATCGACTGACTGCCTGCGGTGTACCACTCGTCGGGTGAAACACGGGTGTCTCCGGAAGTGATCCGTAGCTGGTCAAATCCAATGTCCAGTTCCTCAGCTGCGATCTGGGCCATGGCAGTCACGATGCCTTGGCCCAGTTCAACCTTGCCTGAAAACACCTGAACCGTGTGATCAGCCAGGATGCGCACCCAGGTACTCAGCAGGGGGTTGGTCTGCAGGCTCTGGGGCAGGGCTTTGGGAGCGCTCATTGGGCTGCTCCTGTTGATCTCACCGCATGCTGGATTGCCTGGAGCACCCGCACATGTGTGCCACAGCGGCAAAGATTGCGCTCCAGGGCTGCCACGATATCGGCATCGCTTGGATCAGGATTAGCGCGCAACAAGGCTTCTGCGGCCATGATGATGCCGTTGATGCAATAGCCGCATTGCGCAGCCTGCATCTCGATGAAGGCCTTTTGCAGGCGCCCAGGCGCCTTGGCATCGCCCAGGCTTTCGATCGTCGACACCTGATGGCCGACAACTGACCAAAGCGGTGTGTCGCAGGACTGGACCGCCTTGTTGTCGAGCAGGACTGTGCAGGCGCCGCAATGGCCTGCCCCGCAACCAAAGCGGGTGCCTTTGAGCTTGAGATCATTGCGCAGGATATACAGCAGCGGGGTACTCCCCTCGGCCTGGACCTGGTGCGGCTTGCCGTTCACATGCAGGTTGAATTGCTCTGACATGGAAGGGCTCGCTCAGTTGGTTTCTTTGAGAAAAGCCAGCATGGACGCCACCAATGCTTCACTTTGCTCGAGCATGGGACAGTGGCCAGAGTCTGGAATTTCCTGATAGCGGGCGCCGGCAATGAGTTGGGCCACTTTCTCGGCCAATGCGGGCGGGGTGGTCTGATCCAGGGCGCCACATAGGACCAGGGTATGGTTGCGTATGGTCGGCAGCTCATGGGTGAGGTCCATGGAGGCCAGGGCCAAACAGGCACGACCAAAACAGGACGAGTCCACAGCGGCGAGTTTGGCCTTGCGCTCGACTATCACCTGGGGATGCGCAGCCTGAAACGCTGCAGGAAACATTCTTCCGATCGCGGTGTCAAGCACCTCGGTCATGCCGGTGACTGCCACTTTGGCGGCCATGCCTCTAAACGGCACCCGAGCAGGCTCGGGAAAGGCCGCGACGCAATCGGCCACCAACAGCTTGCCAAACTTGCGCCCGTGACGGATGGCCAGTTGCAAACAGACAAAAGCACCAAAACCATTTCCAAACACCGCGGTGCTGGCTGGCAATTTGAGGCCAGCCATAACGCGCGCCAGGTGATCTGCCTGGTCTTCCAGGCTATGAAGCACTGCAGGCGAAGAACCGCCAAAGCCAGGGAGGTTGACGCATGTGACGCGATGGCTAGCTGCCAGTGCAGGAACGATGCGGTCAAAGACCGTCATTTCGGTGAGCAGACTATGCACCAGCAATAGATCTGGGCCGGCCCCGGTCTGGGAATATTCAACGGACAGGTTGCCAAGTTTCAGCGTAGTCACTGGATGCTCCGATTTTTAAAAAATGCCAAGATTCGATTGCAATACACCCGGCTGTTCACGCACCTGGTTGGCGCTGCCGCTGAAGACCACCCGACCGGTGTTGTAGATCACCACATCATCGGCCACCTGGAGCGCCAGCGAGGTGTTCTGCTCGACCAACAGGATAGAAAAGCCTTGCGACTTGAGTTTCTTCAGGATTTCGCCCACTTCATGGACGATCATCGGCGCCAGGCCTTCCGAGGGCTCATCCATCAACAAGACACTGGCATTGGAAACCAGGGCCCGTCCGATGGCCAGCATCTGTTGCTCACCCCCTGAGAGGGATCCGGCGGTCTGTCGCTCTCGCTCGCGTAGGCGCGGGAAGGTCTCAAACACAGTGTCAATGGTCCAGACATGCGGGGTACTCGAAACCGGTTTGCGCGCGGCCACCACTAGATTTTCCAGCACCGACAGGTTGGGAAAAATCCGCCGGCCCTGCGGTACCAGCCCTATGCCACGCCGGGAGATGGCTTCGGGCGACAAGCCGGCAATCGACTTTCCATGCAGCATGATCTCGCCCGCGCGCGGCTTCACAAAGCCAATGATGGTGTTCATGGTGGTGGTCTTACCAGCACCGTTACGTCCGAGCAGCGCCAGCAAATGCCCCTGGCGCAAGTTCAGGGACACCTCATGGAGCACATGGCTGTCGCCATACAGAGTGTCCACCCGATTCAGGCTCAAAACAATCTCGTCAGGTGCCAAGGTAGATCTCCTGGGTGCGCGGATGCGCCACCACTTCTGCCCGTGTGCCTTCGACAATAACCTTGCCGTAGTGCAACAGGGTGATGCGCTCAGCCAGGGCGAGTGATGTGTCCATGTCATGTTCGATCATGACCAGGGTGATATCGCGAGGAATATCGGCCAACAGCGCCTGCACGGTTTTTCGTTCTTCCATTGACAAGCCGGCCAGAGGCTCATCGAGCAATAAAAGTCTTGGCTGCTGTGCCAGGGCCATGGCAATTTCGACACGACGCTTTTCGCCGTAGGACACCTGCGACAAGGGCCGGTCAGCCAAGTCCCCTAGCCCAATACGGGCCAGAACTTCGCGGGCTTGCTCGTACAAATCGCGCCGGGAGGATTGGGGTTTCAAGGCGTTCCAGCGCGCCGGCGATCGGCCCAGCAGGCTGAGGACGACATTGTGGGCCAGGGTATCTTTGGGAAACAGGGTGATGATCTGAAAGGTTCTTGCCATGCCCTGTTGGGCACGCTGGTCGGTGCGCAAATGAATCACTTCCGAGCCAAACAGTTTGATCGACCCTGCATCCGCAGTCAGGTCACCAGCGATCAGGTTGAAAAGCGTGGTCTTGCCTGCGCCATTGGGGCCGATGATGAGGCGCCGCTCCCCAGGCTCCACAGCCAGCGAGACTTCGCTGGTCACTGGCAGACCACCGAAGGATTTGCACAGGCCTTGGACTTCCAGTGCCAGCGTCATGCAAGCTCCTGGCTCTTGGCCTTGTCGCCAGTCAGTCGGGTCCAGATTCTTTGCAGGCCTGGAACCAGCCCATCGGGCATGAACATCACAATCATTAAAAAGACAAAGCCGAGCAACATGGTCCAACGCTCGATGAATGCGGAGACATAGTTTTTCAGCAGCACCACGATGGCAGCACCCACAATAGGACCCGCCAATGTTCCGGAGCCCCCCGCAATCACCATCAGGAGGGTTTCAGCCGAGTTGGTCAATCCCAGGGCGTGCGGGTGAATGAACTTGTGGTAATAAACATATAGCAAGCCTGCAGCTGCAGCCCAGAAGCCAGCCACAATAAATGTGAGGTAGCGCACCAGCCAGACGTTGTGTCCCAGCGCAAGCATGCGCCGTGGCTGATCCCGGGTGCCCCGCAAGACCGCGCCAAACGATGAGTTGGCAAAAAGAACGATGCAGATCAGCGACAGTGCAAAAACAATCGCCGTGAAAATATAAAAGGCCGATGCGCCATCCAGGTTGATGCCAAATGGAGCTGGCCGGGTCAGGCCCGATAAGCCGTTGTCACCATTGGTGATGGTGACCCAACGAAAGGCGAGCCCCCACAAAACCTGACCCAAGGCCAGGGTGATCATTAGGAAGCCAATGCCCGAGGCGCGCAAAGCGATCAGGCCAAACAAGGCGGCCATCAGGGTGGTCAGCAGCAGGGCCGCAGGTGCCGTCATGGCATGCCCCCAGCCCAGCTTCAAGAACAGCCAACCAGAGACATAGGCTGAAACCCCCAGATAGGCCGCATGACCCAAGGAGGTCAAGCCCGCATAGCCCACCAGCAGGTTCAGGCTCAATGCAAACAGGGCAGCTATCAGGATCTGACTGCCAAGATTGATGTAGTAATCCCCGCCCAGCCAGGGCAAGACCAGCAAGACTGCCAGGAAGATGACAAAGCTCGCCCGCTTCATGCGCTGATGCGTCCGAACAGGCCCCGTGGGCGCAAGGCCAGCACCAGAATCATGGGCAGGAAAAGAATCATGTAGGCCAGATCGGGAACCAATGTCTGGCCGAAGGTGTAGATCAGACCGATGAGAAAGCTGCCTACAAAAGCGCCAACCAAGCTACCCACTCCCCCCAGAATCACCACTACCAGTGCCAATGGAAGCATATCGGTATCCAGGCCGGGATAGACCGAGAGAATCGGACCACCCAACACCCCACCCACTCCAGCCAGAAAGGAACCCAGACAAAAAACGGTGGTGAACAACCAGGAGACCGGAATACCGATCCCACGCGCCATCTCACGGTCGTC